>UMKU01035558.1_pt1 | contig 13776 bp, 8 predicted proteins | sample 1966411 | NCBI WGS metagenome assembly UMKU01 (sample SAMEA4836187, study PRJEB28245) | human gut metagenome | biome: gut microbiome; material: fecal sample | place: Denmark | collected 2008
CGGCTTCCAGACATGGCGCATCAACACCGCCCATACCCTAATGAAGATGCGGCACTGGACGCTGACAATGAACATAGGTGTAGACAACCTCTTCAACTACGTAGACCGCACTCCTTTCGGACGTAACCGGGCTGCCAGCACGCCGGGAAGGAATTTCTACGCATCGGCGCTTATAAAGTTCAAGAACGGGGGCGGGGCAAAATAGAGAAAAACATCTTTTTTATTAATCAATTTACAAACAAAGTATGAAAAATTTCAAGTTTTATCTGATGGCGGCTCTCGTAGCAGCCACAACTTGCACAGGATTCACCTCCTGTAGCGATGACGACGATGCGGAAAGTACCGTAAACCCTGCAACCAGAGTAGTAGCCGAAACCAAGAAGTATGACACCGCCATCCTACTCTGTACTTTCGGAAGCACTTATAATGAGTCATTGGACGTTTACAACGAAATCATCGCCGACTTCCGGAAGCAGTTCCCTCAAACAGACATCTATATGTCTTTCACCTCACGTACCTGCATCGGCCGTGCAGAGGCTTCTACCGGCGAAGCGCGCTACAAACTGGACCAATGGCTGAAAGCCATCGGCGATGCAGGATATACACGCGTAGCCGTACAGTCGCTTCACGTCATTCCCGGCGAGGAATACCTCTCTCTGATGAATACCGATATCAAGAAAAACTTTATGATTGACTGGTATCCGCACATCGACGTGCTGAAAGGCGCCAACCTGCTCTCTACCGATGATGATACGGACGAAGTGGCACAGGTCCTTTACAACCACTACAAGAACAAACTGGCTGAAAAGAAGAACATCGTTCTCCTGATGGGGCACGGTAACCCTGATGTGAACTACAATGCCAACACCAAATACTCCGAAGTCCAAACCGCCTTGCATACTCTTGCCACAAACAAGAATATCTTCGTAGGTACTGTAGACTATGGAGAAATGCTTTTCTGGCCGAAAGAAGAGGAAGAGAAAGCGGCAGATCGCATCCCGGTAGTACCTGCCGCCCAAATGATAGCCGACTATCCCGGCTGCATCTACTCGCAAGTGATGAAATACTGCCAGGACAATAACCTGGAGCCAAATGAAGTAAACGTGTACCTCGCTCCTTTCATGTCCATCGCCGGCGACCATGCCCACAACGACCTATGGGGCATCGAAGCGATAGCCGAGAACAAAGGCTTGGATAAAGTGGAACTCAATACCAACGAGTACAGTTGGCGCGAACGTCTGGAGAAAGCAGGTTTCAAGGTAGACAGAACATTTGAAGCCCATCCCGTAGGCCAGGCCGATGCCGATCACGGTATCAAAGACGGCTGCGGTATCAAGGCTCTGGGCAGCTATCCCGAAATCCGCGCAATCTGGGTGAATCACCTGAAAGAGCAATGGGATGCCGATGCCTGGGAAAACGGTGAAGGGTATCAGCCGGAAGCATAACATTTGTCCTCCATTTTCTTAATTCAATAAGGGAAAAAAGGAGAGGAAAGGCTGAGACAGAAAAAATATGCGGGTATTTCTCATCCACAGAGGAGCACCCGCATATTATATTAATAATCAAACTATTAAATCAAAGCCTTAAAGAATATTGCTCCTCTTTGGCTACATAAAAGAAATTACCCAAACGCTAAAAGACAACATTTTTCCACAAGCCAAACAAGATAAGTACATCTTACTCAAAAATCACAAAACACTTATCAAAATTGATAGTCACCTTGTCAAATTGGTTGATAAGTGCCATTCCAATATTACCTGCGTAGGGCACAAGTCTGTTATTTTCAAGCCCCACTGCAATATTCTTGAGCACTACATTTCTTCCACCAAATTGAAACGACCATTCGGGCAAAATTAACATGTCGCGTTCCTCTACAACACCAATTCCGCCCGTAAGTCTCCTAACACGTTTACTTTTTGCATCAATTTCTGTTTTATTACTTTCGTAAAAATTATGAGATAGAGCGGCAAGGCCATTACCTGTATCGAAGAAGAAATTGTATGATTTTCCACAGCTTTCCCCTTTTAGTATAAGAGAGCGATTATCCATGTATATATTGCTGCCACTTGCAGGTTTTTCCGTCAACAATGTGGGAATTACTATTTTCCCATTGTGAGGAAATATTTGTATCTCTCCCAGCAATGCCATTACATCTGCCCCAATAAGAAAGTCAATATCTTCTACCTTGTTCAGTGTTGTGTCCTTATTTATCGTTATAGGAATATTCCTTACCATGATATCACCTATCTGCATGCTGTCCAAGATACCCGATTGTCCGTAAACCGTTATACCACCATGTATCTGTAAAGAATCTGCAATCAATCTCACACCTGTCTTTTTAGCAAATGCTTCCGACATGAAAGTGGTACTTGCACCTGTGTCAAATATTGCTTTATACTGTTTACTGTTCACTGTTATCGACACATACATGCTAGTTCCCCTCTGTACTGTATCGTTTTTTATATTCAGTCTGATGCTGTCGTTACTCATTGCTATCACAGTATTTTTTTGAGGGAGTTCTATGCTCATTGGTGGGCAATTACGGAAGCAGTCGTAAAACTGGACTGCTTCATCTATTTGAGTGTAATCCATTGCCACACCTTGTTCCCTTAGCTGCGATGTAAAATCCTTCAATATATCGGCAGCCACGGCATAATTACCCCTATTTGCCTCTACAATAGATTTTACAAGCAACATAGAGGCTATATTTCCAAGTCCGAGTTCAGCTTGATAATGTTGCAACAACGAGTCTACACACGTTATCGTTTCGTCCGGGCGATTGAAATAATATCCCAATAAGGCTTCAGACATTAATCTGAGCATAGGAGTTTGCACGCTATCTTTAATCATAGGATATTCCTCTTCCAGTGTAAACCAATCGCCATTATTGAGTAATTTTCCCAAGCGTATGTCGCTCTTTTGTGCCCATACACCCGTTACTCCCAATAGCATAAGTATATAAAACAGATATTTAACAAGCTTCATGTATATCATAATTTTTACTATTTTTTTAAATTGTCTCTCATTGTATTTCAACACCCTTTCCTCATTGTAAGCATCTATCACAATAAAAGGGCATCCGGTCCTGTTATCTTTATAGTCTTTAATATTGGTTTTAAGCCAGCATTAAATAATGCAAACAATGCCACGATACTAGGTAGTACAGTCGTTGTCATTCAACAATTCTTCCACATATAAATCAGCGCCATTGAAAAAATAGTCAAGGTCATTTATATCACAACTGAAAATTGTTAATAAATATACTAAAAATTCTGCCGTAGAATCCAAAATTGGTTTTTATTAACTCATTTTAATCATAACCTACTATTCTTCGTAAAAAGAAACTACTCTATTACACAACAAAACAGTGTAAGAATTTTATTTTTTTTCAGACAGGTACAATCCATCCTCATAAGTCATTGGCCACTAGTTACGCCATCATCATTTATTCATTCCTAATTGATTTTTCCAGAGATAATATCTATATTTGTCACCGCTTAGGTGATACACTCCGTTATTCCAACGAGTTGTATAAAAGGGAATCCGGTGCGAAACCGGAACAGTGCCCGCTACTGTAAAGCCACTTTGCTCCGCCTGCTTGTTGCAGCAACGGAGCATACGGAAAACATTCTTCAAAACAATGCCACTGTCTTACAGACGGCTGTTGGTGAGAGCGAACATCAGTTTGAGCCATCACAGACCGGGGACGGGAAGGTGTGGTTTTCCGTAGGGCTGAGTCAGGAAACCTGCCTGGGCAATTACACAGTCAACGCCTTCCCGGGGTCAGGAAGACAAGTATTAATCTTACATTTTTCAATAAATGAAAACCAACTATTTATTGGCAGCCATACTGTGCTGCCTGACACCCCTGCTCCATGCCCAAACCGCATTGAGCGGAAAGGTGGTGAGCGCCGACACGAACGAGCCTCTTGCAGGGGTAAATATCCGCGTAGACAACAGTCTGACGGGATGCACCACCAACGGAAAAGGAGAATTTACCATCGACAATCTGCCCGACGGACAACACACGCTGCGCTTCTCCTACATTGGCTTCACCCCCAAAAAATACACCGCGGACGGACAAGAAGAAAACATCCTTGTAAAGCTGGAGGAGAGTTACAGCAACCTCAGCCAGGTGGTAGTGACCGGAACCGGTACGCACCGCCGCATGACAGACAGCCCCGTTCCCGTATCCGTAATCACAGCCAAAGAAATAGGCAGCGCCAACATATCTACGCTGGAAGAAGCGCTGGTGAAGCTGACGCCCAATATCTCTTCCTACACCAACGGCATGGGCACTACCATGAGCCTGAACGGCATCAACGAGGACTACATACTGATATTGGAAAACGGCAGACGTCTGGCTGGTGAAGACCGCTACACGCGCATCAACGTGGCCAACATCAAGCGCATCGAGATACTGAACGGCGCAGCATCCGCCCTGTACGGAAGCGATGCCATAGGCGGTGTTATCAACATCATCACGGACGATGCCCGGAACACCGTGAACGTATCCAGCTATACTCACTACTCCGGCGAGGGACGCCTGACGGAAAGCGTCAATGCCGATGTCAATGCGGGCAAGTTCTCCTCTTACACTTCCTACCAGCGCCGTCAGGCAGGAAGCTGGCAGAACAACAACATCGACGAGAACGGCTACGAAACCGGACGCCCTACTTCCGTAGGCTTCTACTCCAACACCGTAAACCAGCGTTTCGTATTCAATGCCACAGATAAACTGTCGTTCTACGCGCGCGGTACTTATTATGATAACAAAACCCGCCGTCCGCAGGACGCCACCTACTATGCCAAAAGCAAAGGCCAGTTCGTGCAGAAAGACGCCTATACCTACAATCTGAAACACGAGACCTATACTTATGGCGCCGGCATGAAGTACATGATAAACCGTTCGGCTTACATCGATGCAGAGTTCTACTCGGACAATTACTCGTCGGACTATATGTACTTCAAGAAGTCGGGCAGCTATCTGCCGGGCGACCGGGTGACCCGCAAACAAGTGCGATACTACAACGGAAACATCAAGGGTATTTTCCGCCTGGGCAGCCGCAACAAACTGTCTGCCGGCGTAGAATACGTAAACGAGGGGCTGGAGAGCGAATCGGACAACATCGACTCCCGCCACATGTACACCCTCGCTTTCTATGCGCAGGATGAAATAAAGCTGCCCCTAAACCTGCAAGCCGTACTAGGCATACGCTACATCTACAACGAGAACTTCAAGAACTACGCCACCCCAAATGTGTCGCTGATGTACAAACTCGGCGGACTGAACCTGCGCGCCGCCTACGCGGCAGGCTTCCGCACGCCTACCTTGTCGCAACTTTACGCCACCGACGAATCCAAGACCAGCAACCGCTACACCACGGGCAACGCCGACTTGAAGCCTGAAAAGAACAACTTCTACTCACTGAATGCGGAATACAACTACCGCCGGATTTCCGTGTCCGTCACCGGATTCATCAACGACATCCACGACATGATAAACTATCGCACCCTCTCTGACCAAGAGATACACGACATGGGGCTGGACGACAAGCACGCCGCTTTCGACGAGATACGCCAGCGCGACAACGTGGACAAAGCCAAGACCAAAGGCATCAGCCTGAACGCCAGCCTGAACCTAGGCGCGGGCTTCAGGGCAGGCGGCGGATACACGTACATGGACACCGAGGCCAAGCAGTTGCAAGCCGACGGCAGTTACAAAGTGTCGCCCATAGACAAAAGCGTCAGGCACATGGGGAACATCAACGGCCAGTGGGAACACGCCTGGAGCTTCTACCGCCTGAACGTAAACGTGCACGGACACCTGCAAGGCGAACGCTACTCGCAAACGTACGGTTACGCTCCCAAATTCCAGCAATGGGATTTGAATACCCGCCACACCTTCAATCTGCAATCCGTGGTTCTGGAACCGGGCGTAGGTATCGAGAATATCTTCGACAAGAAAGATGACCGCCCCTGGAACAATAACTTCTCCACGCTCAGCCCGGGACGCTCGGTATACGTGAGTTTGTCGGTACGGTTTAAGAAATAAAAAAACAGCAATCATTTTTACAAAACAGTAATTACTTTTATTTATGAAAACATCTCTCCTTTCCCTGCTCCTTGCCATTTCTCTCTTCTGCTCCGCTCACGAAGGGGGAAACTTCGTGTCGAGCGATATGCTTGCAAGCATGAAACCTGGCGAAAAGGCCGCATTGCTTATGGTACACTTCGGCACGACGCACGATGATACACGTACGCAGACGATTGATGCTATCAATGCCCAAGCACGCAAGGCTTTTCCCGACCTGGAGTTTCGCGAAGCCTATACTTCGCGCATCGTCATACGCCGCCTCAAGACACGCGGCGTTGTCAAAAATACCCCGCTGGATGCGCTACTCCAACTGCGTGGAGAGGGCTACACACACATTATTGTGCAAAGTACCAATATCATTGACGGTGTGGAAATGGAGTCGCTCCGCCGTGATGTGGAAAGCGTACTGCCTTTCTTCAAGGAGATACGCGTAGGCACTCCTCTACTCTATTCGGTGGAAGATGCGAAAAAAGTAACTGATATTTTAGGACAACGCCTCAATGCTTCGGTGCAGCAGAGTGCAAAGAAAAAGGGTAAAGAACACTTCGTATTGGTAGGGCATGGCACTTATACGCCCGGTACTGCTACATACAGTCAGATGGACTATATGCTGAAAGTAGCCGGATTCGGTAACTTCCATGTGGGGACCATCGAAGGCTATCCCACCTTTGAAACCATGTTGGCACAACTGAAAGCGGCCAAAGCAAAGAGTGTGACACTCGTTCCTTTTATGTTTGTAGCCGGTGACCACGCCAAAAACGATATTGCCGGAGAATGGCGGGAGATGCTTGAAAAAGAAGGTTATACCGTTCATGTGCGCATGGAAGGTTTAGGGCAAATCCCTGAAATACAAAAGATATTCGTAGACCATATCCGTTTCGGACTGAAGCACCGCACACAGGGCATCATGGAAAAGAAAGCGGCATATGCGGCAGGGGAAAAAAACGAGTGAGAAAGTCACCTTTTCATGCCATAATGTGATAAATAGAATGTATCTTTGTGAACTGCAGGCGTAACACTTACCATGCTCTGCAGAACAGACAGCAATAAGTCAGATAGCAAATGAAACAACCCAAAATAATCATCGCCGGCATCGGTCCGGGCAATAAGCAAGACATAACACCCGCTGTTGTTGCCGCTTTACAGGAAGCGGATGCAGTGGTGGGCTATAAATACTATTTCCGCTTTGTCACTCCGTACCTGCGCCCCGATACGGAATGTATAGATACAGGAATGAAACGCGAACGTATCCGCGCCGAGCAAGCTTTCGAGCTGGCGGAGCAGGGAAAAACGGTGTGCGTCATCAGTTCGGGCGATGCAGGGATTTACGGTATGACGCCGCTTGTGTATGAAATGAAGCGGGAACGGAACAGTAATGCAGAGATTATTTCCCTGCCCGGTATCAGCGCATTCCAAAAAGCGGCTTCCCTGCTGGGAGCTCCTGTGGGACATGACTTCTGCGTTATCTCCCTCTCAGACCTGATGACCCCATGGGAACGCATCGAGAAACGTATCATTTCCGCTGCTGCAGCCGATTTCGTGACAGTCGTCTACAATCCCAAAAGTGAAGGCCGCTATTGGCAACTTTACCGGCTGAAAGAGTTGTTCCTGCAAGAAGGACGTTCACCACAGACCCCTGTAGGCTATGTACGCCAGGCAGGGCGTCCCGAACAGGAAGTGCACATAACGACGCTGGAAGCGTTCGACCCCGAAAAGACGGATATGTTTACCGTAGTACTGATAGGCAACTCGCAATCGTACGAATGGAACGGTACGATGATTACTCCGCGGGGATATTACCGGGAGGAGGTTGCGACCGGGAATACCCAGTATGGAGCTAGTAAAGGGCAGGACATCATGATACGGAGCTTCCGTACCATCGAGAAAGAGCTCAGGAACCGGGACATTCCCCTCGACCATAAATGGGCGTTGCTACACGCCATCCACACCACCGCAGATTTTGAAATGGAAAAGCTGTTGCACACAGACGAAAAAGCAGTGGAAACACTATATCAAGGTATCATCGGGAAACGCATACGGACCATCGTTACCGACGTGACAATGGCTGCCAGCGGCATTCGTAAAGGAGCTTTGGAACGTTTGGGCGTAAAGGTGAAATGCTATCTCGGCGATCCCCGTACCGCAGCAATGGCAACGGAGAAAGGCATCACCCGCACACAAGCGGGCACACGCCTTGCCGTTGAAGACCATCCAGACGCCCTTTTTGTATTCGGCAACGCTCCGACAGCATTAATGGAACTATGCGATCTTATACGCAAAGGAAAAGCGCATCCGGCTGGGATTATCGCCGCTCCGGTGGGCTTCGTACACGTACAGGAGTCCAAGCACATGACAAAGCCTTTCACCGCCATCCCTAAAATAATTGTAGAAGGACGCAAAGGCGGAAGCAACCTTGCTGCAACATTAGTAAACGCCGTTTTGTGCTACAATGATGCGGAACAGTTACGACCGGGACGAGACGTGTGAAACAACGATTAAGAATTAACGATTAGTGGTAAGCGAATGGTTATACAACGAAAATTTATCATTATAGGAACGGACGATAACCGGACGCCTTTCTTTCCGCCGGAAGTATTGGAACACATACGGCACGGGAAAGTATTTTCGGGGGGAGTGCGGCACAAAGAAATTGTCGGAAACTTGTTGCCGGATGATGCGGAATGGATTTCCATTACCGTACCATTGGACAACGTATTCTCACAATATGAGAAAGTGTTCAGCAGTAACGGATACGGACAAACGGATGCCGTCCCCCGGCAAATTATCGTTTTCGCTTCGGGCGACCCGCTGTTCTTCGGCTTTGCCAATACGGTGAAACGGAAATTGCCGGATGCTGAAATCAAGCTATACCCCTCTTTCAATTCTCTCCAAACATTAGCACACCGCCTCGTAATGCCTTATGACGATATGCGAACCGTTTCGCTGACGGGACGTCCCTGGAATGAATTCGACCGCGCCCTGATTGAACGCGCTCCCAAGATAGGCATCCTTACCGACCGGGAACATACGCCCGCCACAATCGCAGCCCGCATGCTGGAATACGGATACGACCGTTACACCATGTATGTAGGCGAGCATCTTGGCAACCCCGAAAAAGAACGCATCCGCCACATGACACTACAGGAAGCAACGCAAGGCGGATTCGAGCATCCCAACAACCTGTTGCTTTGCGCCACCTCTTTTCCCGAAGCCCGCCCTTTTGGTATCCCCGACGAACAATTCGCACATTTGGACGGACGTACCCGTATGATAACCAAAGCACCTATCCGCCTGCTTACGTTACAAGCGCTGGAACTGAACCGCCGCCGTGTATTCTGGGATATCGGTTTCTGCACCGGGTCGGTTTCCATTGAAGCCCGGCTGCAATTCCCTCACCTCACGGTCGTTTCCTTTGAGGTACGTGCCGAGGGCGAAGAACTGATGAATATCAACAGCCGCCGCTTCGGTACGCCGGGCATTACGGCAATCACAGGCGATTTCCTGCAAACGGTGACCGATACTCTCCCCCGTCCCGATGCCGTCTTCATAGGCGGGCACGGCGGACATCTGCCGGAAATGCTGATGAAGATAAAGGAAGCGTTACAGCCCGACGGTTGTATCGTTTTTAACTCCGTATCGGCAGACAGTAAAAAAGTATTCATGGAAGGAGCCGGAGCCGCCAGGCTGATACTGCATCCGTCAGCACGCATCGCACTGAATGATTATAACCCTATTGAAATCATGAAAGCAACACTTTCATAAAATAACAAGACAAGCTATATTCATTATAAAAACAAATAACCTGTATGAAAACAGAAACATCCCACATAAAGACGGCCATCATGCTCGTTTCGGAAACCGGAATGGCTTCCGCCCGGCTGTTGCTCAAAGAATTTCCCGAAGCGGAGATTTTCACTCCCCGCTATGAAAGCGGATGTACGCACATCGAATCGACCGGCAGTTTCACTGTCAAGAATTTCAATCGTTACGACGCGTTTATCTTTATCGGAGCCTTAGGCATCTGCGTACGTTCCATCGCCCCTTGCGTGAAGGACAAGTACACAGACCCTGCCGTAATTTGCGTGGACAGCACAGGTAAACATGCCATTTCCGTCCTTTCCGGACATATCGGCGGAGCCAACGAACTGACCGAGGCAGTGGCCGGTGCATTGGGAGCCGAACCCGTGATAACCACTCAAAGCGACCTTACCGGACTGTGGGCATTGGACAAACTGCCCCAACGCTTCGGCTGGTCTCCGACCATCTGTGTGAGCCCTTCCACCCACCTGCTGGCAGGGCTTACCCAAACTCCCGACGACCAGATGAAGGCGTGCATGAACGAGGCTATCAGCCTTTTTGTAACCGGACAGCCTACCGCATTGCTGTTGGAAATCCGCGACAAAGGAACCGACTGGATGGAAGCGAACCTTCCCCCTCATGTAGAGGTGTTCTATCAGATGAAAGACATCAAATTATCCCGCTTCAAGCTGGTACTGATCGTCTCTCCGCGAATACATTATATAAAGGACATACCGTCCATCTGCTATGTGCCGCGCGTGGTGCACGTCGGCATCGGACTTGCCCGGCAGGCAAGCCCCACGAGAAAAGTTGTGAAAGGCATTATAGAAAAGCTGGAAGAGTACAACATCTCCCCGCAATCCATCATAACCATATCTACGATTAACGTCAAGCGTGACGAACCGGTAGTGAAATCGCTCCAAAAGGAATACGAAGTCTTCTTCTATACGGCCGAGGAACTGGCGACAATGGACGTGCCCCACCCCAGCAAAACAGTGATGAAGCACATGGGTACGCCCAGTGTAAGCGAGGCAGCCGCATTGCTGTCCTCCGGAAATAGCCAACTGATAATGCCGAAACGCAAAGGCGAGAACTATACGGTAGCCGCCACCCTGGACATCTGCGCCCAGCGCCGGGGGCACATCGAGATTGTAGGTGCAGGTCCCGGCGACCCTGACCTTATCTCCGTGCGAGGACGGGCGATGCTGGAAAAGGCAGACCTCATCCTCTATGCAGGCAGCCTCGTGCCCCGCGAACTGACACTTTGCGCCAAACCGGGCGCAACAGTCCGCAGCTCCGCTTCCATGGATTTGGAAGAACAGTTTGCACTGATGAAAGAGTTCTACGACCAAGGAAAGTTCATCGTGCGCCTGCATACGGGTGACCCCTGCATCTATGGTGCGATACAGGAACAGATGAACTACTTCGACCGATACGGCATGAGTTATCATATCACTCCGGGCATATCTTCTTTCCAGGCAGCAGCAGCGGCTTTAAAGTCGCAGTTCACCATCCCGGAGAAAGTACAGAGCATCATACTGACCCGCGGCGAAGGACGGACACCCATGCCCGAACGGGAAAAACTACATCTCATGGCACGCTCGCAAAGCACCATGTGCATCTTCCTTAGCGCAAGCATTGCAGAACAAGTGCAGGCGGAACTGCTGCAGGAGTATCCCGAAACAACTCCCGTAGCCGTATGCTATCACCTCACCTGGCCGGACGAACGCATCTTCCGGGGAGAGCTGAAAGACCTTGCACGGATAGTAAAAGAAAATAACCTGACCCTGACAACCATGATTGTCGTAGGCGAGGCTATCGGCAATCGCAAAGGACTGTCGCGACTGTATGCACACGAATTCAAACACTTATTCAGAAAATAAAAAATGATATTAGTATTAGGCGGTACAACCGAAGGACGCATAGCTGTCCAAACACTTGAGGAAGCTGGAAAGCCCTTCTATTATTCAACCAAGGGCAATGAACAAGAAGTTCCTCTGCATAACGGCATCCGCCTGCAAGGTGGCATGGATAAAGATAGTCTGGAGTCTTTCTGCCGTAAAGAGAACATCTCGCTGCTGATAGACGCAGCACACCCTTTTGCCGAAGAGCTGCACAGGAACGTCAGTGAAACTGCTGACATACTTCAGATTCCGGTCATCCGTTATGAACGCATTTACCCCCGTATAGAGAATAATGAAGGCATTGTATGGTGCGACAATTATGAAGACGCTGTCCGCCAAATAAAAAAGGAAGAAGTCTATATAATACTGGCACTGACGGGAGTAAACAGCATAAGCAAACTGAAAGCTCTATGGATGGAAAGCAGCCGTTGCTATTTCCGTATTCTCGACCGTGAAAGTTCGCGCGAATCAGCGAGAAACCAGGGATTCCCCGAAGAATATTTACGTTACTACCATACCGGAGAAGACGAACGCCTATTGATGCAGCAAATACGCCCCGAAGCTGTCATCCTCAAAGAGAGCGGTGCTTCCGGCGGATTTTCCGAAAAACTAAAAGCAGCTCAGGAACTGGGCATTCGCATCTTTGTAATAAAGCGCCCGCCGCTTCACCCCAACTTCTTGTCCGTAAACGGGAAATACGGCCTACGTAGAACGGTAGAGCAATACTATCCCGGCTTCTACCCCCTGCGCAGCGGACTCACTACGGGAACATGCGCAGCAGCCGCAGCTGCGGCTGCGATATGGGATATATTCAACATTCAGGGAACTCCCCGTCCCCCGGAGTTTGCAGTAATCCTACCCAACGGAGAATTGATAGATGTTCCTGTAGAGCCGCAGCAGAGATATCCCCGTTCCAGTTCCATAAACAACAATTGGATAGTGGAGTCGGAAGCCAGCGTCATAAAAGACGCCGGAGATGACCCCGACATTACCAATGGAATGCGGATAAAGGCGGATATCATTCTTCCGATCGATATAGATGAAAACAACGATGAAACATCGCAAAAAGATTTTAATATCATCATTGCCGGCGGAGAAGGAATAGGCATCGTCACCATGCCGGGATTAGGATTGGAATTGGGAGCGCCTGCCATTAACCCCACGCCACGCAAGATGATAGAAGACAATGTAAGGATGTACCTCGACTACGTCGGCATGCCTAAAATGAGCGATCCCATTGTTGTGACCATCTCCGTACCCGGCGGAGAGGAAATAGCCAAGCGTACTTTCAATCCGCGTCTGGGCATAGAAGGGGGAATATCCATCATCGGCACATCAGGCATTGTGAAGCCGTTCTCCAGCGAAGCTTTTATAAGCTCCATCCGAAAGTCGATGGAAGTGGCATGCGCCACAGGCAGCCCGCGTATAGTTATCAGCTCCGGAGCAAAGAGCGAACGGTACATCAAGGCTTATTATCCCGAACTGCCGGCACAGGCCTTTGTCCATTACGGCAACTTCATCGGCGAGACGCTGAAGATTGCCGATAAGCTGAAACTACCCCGTGTCACGCTGGGAGTAATGATAGGCAAAGCCGTGAAACTGGCGGAAGGTCACCTCGATACCCATAGCAAGAAAGTGACGATGAACAAGGAGTTCATTCAGGACATAGCGCACCGGACAGGATGCAACGAAGATGTATTGACCGCTATCCGGAATATGAATCTGGCACGGGAACTATGGGATATTATCCCTGCGGAAAAACTGGAGACATTCTCCAAACTGCTGACAGAGCATTGCAAACAATGCTGCGCTCCCCTGCTGCCCGATGGAGAACTCACGATTTTATTAATCAGCGAAGACGGAAAAATATATGTATGAAAAAGGCATTGATGATAATGTACATGGCGATTGCCGTATCGACCGCACAGGCACAATCTCCTCTCTCCTTTTATGCAGAGGCGGGAATCGGAACTTCCC
>UMKU01011562.1_pt1 | contig 13446 bp, 9 predicted proteins | sample 1966411 | NCBI WGS metagenome assembly UMKU01 (sample SAMEA4836187, study PRJEB28245) | human gut metagenome | biome: gut microbiome; material: fecal sample | place: Denmark | collected 2008
ACGGCATAGAGGTCGCTGCTGGTGATCGCCTCGTCATTGTCCACATCGCCGGTATAGTACGCAGCAGTCAGGTCTACCGGCTCTCCGGAAGTCTGTATACTCTCGGCTGCCGACATCAGATATTCCAGCCCCACTTCTGCGGCGGGATATGCCTCCTGCAATTTTTCTGCAAGAGCGATGCCGTCATAGATGGATTCTACCTTGGTAACGTTGATCGATTCCCAAGAAATGCCGTCGCTGTAATCGATATTTCGGATTTCCACTTCTGCATCAGAATCCACTGTCCGTGCCAGCCGGAGCACAGCATCTTTTTCGGATTCCTCCACATTTTTCACCCAGATGCCGTTGTAGTAGTTCCCCTCTGCTCCCATTGCACAAACTGCGTGATAGGTTGACTGGAGCAAAACGCCGGCTTTCTGCAAGTCACGGGTAAGCTTCAGCACAGCATCTCGCTTGTTTTCAAAATCAGCGGGATTTTTGGAATTTACGCCGTCTGCATTCTTCTCATCACACATGGAAATCAGCCAGTTCTTATCACTGTCCTGAATCTTACTGTATCCGCCGAAGCCCAATGCCGCCTGATTTTCGGCGTAGACCTTTTCAAATGTATCCAGATCGGAAACCAGAATCCCCGTATTATTAAACGCATAGTGTTCAAAAATATACAGATTTGCCGATTCGGCTTTTCCGTCGGTATAAACGGTATAGGCATCGCTGTAATTTGTCGCCCCTGCCAAAAAAGACTTATCGTCCAGCTCGGTGTATCCCTTGGGTGGTTCCAGACTGGTGCTGTAAAACGCCACCGCACCGGCAGACATACCGGAAACAGAAGCCGCCGCTGTAGTCACTGCCAACGCAGATCCCAGTATCCTTTTCCATTTTTTCATCATAAAAATCATCTCCTTTATAATAATGAGGGATTGTGTTCCCATTTTCATTATAATTATTTTATGCACATCCGTCAATATCAACAGCAGAATTTCGGTATCTTCAACAAGAAATGATACTCTATTTTGTTCCTCCACGAAAATATTGGAGAAATCTGGAAAATGCAAAAAGACCGCACATTTCAAATGCACGGTCTGAGTTTGCCTATTCTTCCTCATACACCGGAAAATCTGCCGGATCATAGGGAATGTGGCTGCGGTCGTAGTAGTCCCTGACCGCGGCACGGACTGCCTGCTCCGCCAGCACGGAACAGTGCAGCTTCTGTTCCGGCAGCCCGTCCAGAGCCTCTGCCACGGCCTGATTGGTGAGAGCCAGTGCCTGTGACAGGGGCTTTCCGGTAATCAATACCGTTGCCATGGAACTGGAAGCAATGGCAGTGCCGCAGCCGAACGTTTCAAAGGTCGCCCTGGTGATGATGCCGTCCTGAATTTTCAGGTAAATTTTCATGGTATCGCCGCAGCGGGCACTGCCCACCTGTCCCACGCCGTCTGCGTCCTCCATGATGCCGACGTTCCGCGGGTTCATGAAATGATCCATGACCTTTGCACTATATAACATGGGGCTTTCTCCCTTCTTCCAAGTCCCGCCAAACCGGCGACATGCTCCGCAGACGTGTCACCACTTCCGGCACTGCTTTCAACAAGTATTCCACTTCTTCCGGCGTGTTCTCCGCAGACAGCGACAGCCGCAGAGAGCCGTGTGCCGCCTCATAGGGCACGCCCACTGCCAGCAGCACATGGCTGGGCTCCAGTGAACCGGAGGTGCAGGCAGAGCCGGAGGAGGCACAGATGCCCTTTGCGTCCAGCAGAAGCAGCAGGGCTTCGCCCGCTACGCCCTCGAAGCAGAAGTTCACGTTCCCCGCCAGACGGTTCTTCCGGTCGCCGCTAAGCAGACTGTGGGGAATGGTTTCCAGCCCTGCGATCAGCCGATCCCGCAGACCGGCAACATAGGCAGCGTTCTGTTCCAGATTTGCACATGCTTCCCGCAGTGCCGCCGCCATGCCTGCGATTGCCGGCAGATTTTCCGTGCCGGCACGCATGCCCCGTTCCTGTGCCCCGCCGCAGATCAGGCTGTGCAGCGGTGTCCCCCGTTTGGCGTACAGCACACCCACGCCTTTGGGACCATGGAATTTATGGGCGGACAGAGAGAGCATGTCCACCGGCAATTGCGACAGGTCGATCGGCACATGTCCCACCGCCTGCACGGCATCGGTGTGGAACAGCACACCCTTTTCACGGCAGACTGCTCCGATCTCTGCAATGGGTTCGATCGTGCCGATTTCATTGTTGGCAAACATCACACTGACCAGACAGGTGTCCGGACGAATTGCCGCCTGCACCGCTTCCGGTGTAACCATACCGGTTTCCGAAACCGGCAGCAGCGTCACGGAAAAGCCCTCCTCCTCCAGCTGTTTCAGAGTGTGGAGAATGGCGTGGTGCTCGATCGCGGTGGAAATGAGGTGCTTCTTACCGGACCTGGCACCGGCATAGGCGGCAGACCGCAGTGCCTGATTGTCGGCTTCGCTGCCGCCGGAGGTGAAGTAGATCTCTCTCGCCGTACAGCCCAGACAGCCAGCAATGTCCTGCCGTGCCTGCAACAAGGCTTCTGCGGCAGCCTGCCCTACGTGGTGCAGACTGGAAGGGTTGCCGTAGTTCTGTTCCAGACAGGACAGCATGGCACGCACTGCCGCTTTAGAGGGCTTTGTGGTGGCTGCATTATCTGCGTATATTTGCAATGGGGATTCCTCCGTTTCCTTAGAACAAAAAGCGGGGATTGCCGCTGGTTTCCGGCACTCCCCGCTTTTCTATTGATAACCAGTTTTCTCTCTCGAAATTGCTGTTGGTTTTTTACTTGACTGCCTCGAAGCCCTGCTCCAGATCTGCCAGAATGTCGTCGATATGCTCGATACCGATAGACAGACGAACCGTGGTCGGTGTGATGCCGGCTGCCAGCAGTTCTTCCTCAGTCATCTGCGAATGGGTCGTAGATGCCGGATGGATCACCAGAGATTTCACGTCTGCGACGTTTGCCAGCAGCGAAAAGATCTTCAGGGATTCTGTGAACTTCTGTGCCTGCTCCTTGGTGCCGTTCAGTTCGAAGGTGAAGATCGATGCACCGCCGTTCGGATAGTACTTGTTGTACAGTTCCAGATCCTTGCCGGTTGCCTGCGACGGGTGGTTGACCTTCTTGACCATGGGGTGATTCTTCAGGTAATCTACCACCTTCAGAGCGTTCTCTACGTGGCGTTCTACACGCAGGGACAGGGTTTCCAGCCCTTGCAGCAGCAGGAACGAATGGAACGGGGACAGGGTCGCACCGGTATCCCGCATCAGGGTGGTGCGAAGCTTCATGATATAGGCGATATTGCCGCATGCTTCTGTAAAGACAACGCCGTGATAGGACGGATTCGGCTTGGACAGTCCCGGGAACTTGTCACTTGCTGCCCAGTCAAACTTACCGCCGTCTACAACGACACCGCCCATCACGGTACCGTGACCGCCGATGAACTTGGTTGCAGAGTGTACCACAACATCTGCACCGTGTTCCAGAGGACGGAACAGGAACGGTGTTGCGAAAGTGTTGTCCACGATCAGCGGCAGACCGTGCTTGTGAGCGATCTCTGCAATTGCTTCCATGTCTACCACGTCAGAATTCGGGTTGCCCAGAGATTCCACATACACTGCCTTGGTGTTCGGGCGAATGGCTGCTTCGATATTTGCCGGATCGTGTGCATCTACGAAAGTGGTTTCGATACCGATCTCTGCGTAAGTGTTTGCGAACAGGTTATAGGTGCCGCCGTAAACCGTCTGCGAAGAAACGATATGGTCGCCGCTGCCTGCGATATTGCGAATGGAATAGTCAATTGCTGCGGAACCGGTTGCGGTTGCCAGTGCAGCTGCACCGTTTTCCAGTGCGGCGATACGCTTTTCAAAAACGTCGTTGGTCGGGTTCATCAGACGGGTGTAGATGTTGCCCGGTTCTGTCAAACCGAAACGGCCGGCTGCCTGTGCGGAATCCTTGAACACATAAGAAGTGGTCGCATAGATCGGCACTGCTCTTGCATCAGTGGTCGGGTCCGGCTGTTCCTGACCGACATGTACCTGTTTGGTTTCAAAACGATATTCCTGATTTGCCATGGTGAATCTTTCCTTTCTATTTCGTCCGTGCCCTGCGGGCATTCAGGAAACACTGCAAGCAGATTGTGTGCAAAGCCGTCAGGCGGGCTTTATGCAGTGTTTCTTTCGGTTTGATTTCCTTTGCTATGGTTGTATTATATCACAATTCACCTATAGTGTCAATAGGTTTTCTATGTGTTTTGAATTTTTGACGTTTTAGACAGATACTGCACTGTGAAATCACCATACATCTGTGGAAATGTACAACATTCGGCAGCCGTGACAAAAACAACCCGACAAATCGTCGGGTTGTTTCCATTACAGTGTATATCCCTCTGCACGGAGGGCATCGATCAGGTCGCCCAGAATCTCGGCGTTGGTGGAAGACACCGCGTGCAGCAGGAGGATCTCGCCGCCGTGTGCGTGTGCCCTGAGCCGTTCCAGAGATTCTGCCGGATCCGGCTGGGCATCGGTTTTCCAGTCCACGTAGGCATCGCTCCAGAACAGTGTCCGATAGCCGCATGCCTGTGCGGTTTCCAGTGCCGCCTCGGAGTATTCCCCGCAGGGACAGCGGAAATACTGCATCTCATAGCCGTATTTGTCCAGCACATACTGGTGCAGATCCATAATTTCCGCCTTGGCCTCTGCTTCGGAAAGCGTAGGCAGGCTGGCATGTGTCATGCCGTGGTTGCCCAGCACGTGTCCCTCTGCGATCATGCGGTTCACAAGATCTGTTTCCTTTTTGGCATAGTCGCCGGTGAGGAAAAAGACGGCGTGCACCTGCTTTTCCCGCAGGGTGTCCAGAATCTGTCCGGTATAGCCGTTCTCGTACCCCTGGTCAAAGGTCAGCAAGATCTGGCTGCGGTCGGGCGTTGTGGCGTAGGCATCGTATCGGGCATACTGTGCGTCAAATGCCACCGCATCAACGGGACGGTTTTCACTGTCCACCGCGGTGCCCTGCCCGTAGCCGATCACCTCGCCGCTGACGGCACTGACCGGCGAAACCGGAAGCACTGCCACTGTCAGCAAGCCGGACAACAGACCAGTCGTCCAATGATTTCTCATCTGCATTCCCTCCCTCGCTGCATTTGCAGCTGTAGAGAGTTTGTGCAGAATGGGAGTGAAAATTCGTTGGAAATATCCCGCTGGGATATTTTCAAGTTATTTCTTTTTGAAAAAGGGCAGCCAGGGAAAGCGGTCTTGTTCGCTTTCCCTCGAAAATCTGTCGATTTTCTCACCCTTTTCTCCGTGTGCCCAAAGCATGGCACAGAGATTCGCCTTAATAGAACGTTGCCACTTCCTGTTCCGGTGCACTTGTCATCACGACTTCCTGCACCTGCAACACCGGTCCCTTGCCGCGGTACAGCTTATGCTTCTGCACGTGGATCTTTCCGGTCACCTGCACCCACTGCCGTGTCTGGAGCACGCTTGCCTTTTCCCACTCTGCCACAACGCAGCTATACGTAATATCTTCCACACAGCAGGTCATCACGTGTCTGCCTACGGCAAACGTATTGGGCGGGAATTTCGGATCTACGGCAACAATACCGCGGAATGAAACGGTCTTGCCGTCATATTTTTTCGGGTCTTCCATGATGTCCCGATACCACAGAGCATAGTCCGTGTCTGCCAGCCGAATCACCGGTGCATTTACGTCAAAGGGCAGCGGATCCTCGATCTCGTCGTATTCCACATGTCCGTCTGCATACTCATAGGCAATATCTGTCCGGCGGCTGACACCGCGGACGATCTTGTGAAATTCCATTTTGTCCATGTCCTTGCCGAACCGGTTGAATACTACCAGTTCGCAGGTGTTCAGCTTGTCCACCACAAGGCTCCGCATATTGGCGTTATATTGCAGGAACGTGGTGGCATCGGCAAAGAACATTTCCTGATACACTGCCCAGTCGTCCGGCAGGTTCTGGAACAGCTGCTGTAACTGCCACATGCCGTTGTACTCCAGCACCACGCGGGTAGCACCGCATTCTTTCAGCAGTTCCTGCAAGTGTGCCGGATTCAGTTCCTCCGGCTCCTCAATGGTGCGGATATAGATCTCCTGACAGGGCATAGCGGAAATATCGTATTCCTCCTCGCCCTCCTCACAGAGCAGCAGCATGGTCTTTTCGCCGGAATTGAACCGCTTGTCCTCTAAGGTTTCCTGAATAAACTTGGTCTTGCCTGCTTCCAGAAAGCCGGTAAACAGGTATACCGGAACGTCATTTTCCTGAGGCTGTTGTCCTCCTGCCATGATGTTGTCCTCCTTTTATTCTGCGTGGAACAGTTCGGTCAGGGCATCTTCGTGAATGCCGGAGCCAATGACACAAAGCCGTCCGGTGGTGCCGGCACTGCCGCTGCGAACGTCCGGTGTACCCGGTACATAGTCAAAGTGGATCCAGCTGCCGTCCTCTGCCGGTACAATGCCCTTGGCACGGAGGATCATGCCGTACTTGTCTGCGTCTTCCAGAGCCGTCAGAGCGTTAGTGATCTCCTCCTTGGTGTACTTCCGGGCAGACTCTACGCCCCAGCTGGTGAACACTTCGTCTGCATGGTGGTGGTGATGCTCGTGATCGTGGTCATGGCAGCCGCAGGTGCAGTTCTCGTCATGTTCGTCGTGGTCATGGTGGTGATGGTGTTCATGTTCCTCATGGTCATGATCGTGGTGGTGGTGATGATCGTGTGCAGCGGCTTCTGCCAGCAATTCCTGTAATTCGTCGTCCAGTGTGTTCTTCTGGGTCATTGCCTCAACCAGCTGCTTGCCGGTCAGTTCTGCCCAGTCCGTGGTGACGATAGGAGCCTTTTCGTTGCAGGTCCGCAGACGGCGAACACAGTCGTCCAGCTTCTCCTGCGACAGACCAGCGGTATGGCTCAAGATCAGGCAGCTTGCATAGGTGATCTGATTGTTGAAGAACTCGCCGAAGTTCTTCTGATACATCTTGCACTTCTTGGCATCGACTACTGTGGTGAAGCCGTCCAGTTCCACGTCATGGGCATGGATATTCTGGACTGCACGAATGACATCGCTCAGCTTGCCCACGCCGGAAGGTTCGATCAGGATGCGATCCGGGTGGTACTGTTCCAGCACCTTTTCCAGAGCCTTGCCAAAGTCGCCTACCAGACTACAGCAGATACAGCCGGAGTTCATCTCGGTGATCTCTACGCCGGCATCCTGCAAAAAGCCGCCGTCAATACCGATCTCGCCGAATTCGTTTTCGATGAGCACCAGCTTTTCGCCAACATAGCCTTCCTGAATCAGTTTCTGGATCAGCGTGGTTTTACCGGCACCCAAAAAGCCGGAGAATATTGTAATTTTTGTCATTTTTATCTGCACTTCTTTCTCTCAATCTCAACAGCCAAAAGCATATTTTCGCTGAGGCTGCATAATATTAGTATAGCACAGTTTTTCCGGAGATGCAAGGGCTTTTCGGGCAGTTTGCATGGAATTTTTATGAATGCAGAAGAACACGTTCCCAGCGAAACTGTTTCCCCAGAAAATGCAAAAGGACGGTTTTCACCGTCCCCTGCGTGGTTTCAGGAATATGGCACATTTTCCGCAAAAGATGTACAGATTTGGGAATTACCGTTTGACTGCCATTTCCGGCTGTTCCGATACAGCTGCGGATTCCGGCAGGATTCCCGCCGCCAGCAGCTGTGCGGCAATCCATGCGACAACGTCCTCCGGCTGCGGCTCGTCCTGCTGACGGGGGATTTCTGCCCACGCCTGCTGCACGTCCGCGTCCGGATTGTTCATGCCCTGCCGGATTGCCTCTGCGATTTCCGCCTGCACTTCCTCCGCAGAGGTGCAATATTGGTCTGCCACCTGTTTCCAAAGATTCTGCATATGAAAAAGCCTCCTTTTGTCAGACCTGTCGGGCGGCAAAGCCATTGCGATCGCCGATGGCTTCCGGCTTTTGCCGTTTCTGCGTTCCGACAGGTCTATTATATCAAATTCTGCTGTCGGCTTTTGTCGGAATCGTGCCGCAGTTTTCCCCTTTTCTGCCCCGATTCTGCCGGAATTCCGTACATTTTCGGATATATGTACGAAGTGTACAAATGTCAAATGAAAAAAATTGCAAAAAGTAGTTGACAAGGCGGTTTTTTTGTGCTATAATAATTTACGTTGCAGGTTTCCTGTACAAAATAATTTTCATAGGGGTATAGCTCAGCTGGTAGAGCAGTGGTCTCCAAAACCACGTGTCCCGAGTTCGATTCTTGGTGCCCCTGCCAAATGGAAAAACCGTCGCATGATATTGCGGCGGTTTTTGTTTTGCGTGTATAAAAAATAACAAGCCCGTTCTTTTGTCGTAAAGCCAAAAGAACGGGCTTGTCTTAATTCATGAACAAGTTTTATGTAATATCGTCTTAGAATCTATAACCTTTCCGAAAAAGATTATTACAATGCGGATCCCAGTGAATATTTTCCTTTCGCACCTTTGCCGGAACACCAGCAAGCAAAACATTCGGCGTATCAAATGCTTTGGTCACAAGGCTGCCCCAGCCTACAATGCTGCCGGAACAAATGCGAGTATTTTTACCGATTTTCACATCTTTCCCAACCCACACGTGATCTCCGATTTCAACAAATTTTCCTGCATTTACGATGTTTTCATTTTCATCATAAATGGTATGTGCATCCGTACACCAGAACATCAATACCCCATGAAAACATCGTGTTGTTTCCGATACAAATATGAGAATCATCATCCTGCAAATACAACATTGCACCGTTAAACTGAGTGTTCTCTCCTATTGTGAAACGACAATGATCTGCCGTTCGAAACACGTCATCTTCCAGCCAATCATCCGGCCCGCCTCCGATACTGATTCGAAGTCCGTTCATCTGCTTTTCCGGAATATAATTTACCTTGACACGATCCAGTTCTACACGATTATCGTTTCCCAGAATTGCAATAGAGATTCCTTCGCTAAGCAATGCATCTTCCAATTCTTCATCTTCCCGCAAGCGGCGATAAATATAGTTCCCAGAACCTTTCACCAGAATTTTAGACCGGGACAACAATTTCAGCAGTTCTTTATCTTTGGTTGGAAACACCTGTACCTGTTCACCATCTGCATATTCAAAGACAATTGTATTTTGAAATTCTACAAATATTTATATTTCCATGCCTCCGATCTCACAAAGTATTTTCTGCCATGTCTGTGTAAGAAATGTCATTTCTTCATCTGCAAAAAACGCTTTATCGTAATAAAAACGATATACCCGAGCATTGTCATTCAAATCGATCATAAGCTGCAGCTTTGTTGCATTACTTTCCGCTTTGTTTCTGATATAGTCAAACGCACCGTATCCAGTGTCATCTCCGGAATCAATCAAATTCAAAACAAAATCAGAATAAACTGCATTCAGTTTTTGTACCAAATGATTTTGATGCACAAACTCTCGAAAGGCACTGCTGGACTGCGAAGATGCTGTCAGAACTGCATTCTGTGCTGTATGCAAAGCAGCATGAAAATCGCTGACATCCGCCGGCATTCTGACAATAAGTTTTTTCACAAACATTCCAATGGTGTCCTCATACGGACCGCTTGCACGATCAGAAGAAGGCACTGCAATCCACAGATATTCCTGTTCCGTAATTGCACGTATCAGCTTTGTAAACAGTACCAAAAAGCCAGAAAACAGCGATACATTTTCCTGTATGCATATTTTTTTCAGATTCTGATACACCTGCTCATTCAGCATGAAATCCTTTTCCAAAAGCGAATCATCTGTTTCCAATATTTCCGGCATATAAATTTCTTCTGTAGATTCAGCTTGTTTCAGCTGTTCCCATGCGGCATCTGCCTGCCCGGAATTTTGAATGTTCTCACGGATATAATGGAAGAAATCTGCACTTCGATTTTCTGAACGCTCTTTATCATAATATTTGTCCAGAACCTTTCGGTATAGGATTCCAAAAGATTGTTCATCTGAAATGATATGATGCAGTGTTATCATCAACGCACAATTTTCATCGGAGCATTCCAGAAGTACAAACCGATACAAGGGACCTTTGGCTAGATCCATTGGCACATCAGCAAGAACTTCTGCCTGCTGTTTTGCTGCACTTACAGTTTCGAAATGCATAACTTTCAGGCACTGTTCCGGAATTTCAGATTGTACTGCCTGTTCCAATGTTTTGGCATTGTTCATTCTAAAGTTTGTTCGCAGAATTGGTTCTTCCTGCAGTACTTCCCGAATCGCATGATTCAGCTTCACTGCATCAATATTTCCCTGTATTTTCAAAACTGCAGAAATCACATAGCGTGCATTTTTATGCATATTGTCATATATCCACATATCCTGTTGTTCCGGCGAAAGCGAATAGACATCTGCAATGGTTTCGTTCTTCTTGACATCGACTTGTTCCGTTTTGCCGGCATCGATGAGTTTTACCCATTCTGAAAAGTAGGGCACTCTCAAGAAATCTGCAATGGTCGCATGAACACCAAATTCAGCCTTCACACGGTTGACAAGCTTAATCACACTAATTGAATTTCCGCCGTTCTGATACAAGCTCTTTCCGAGAACAAAGTTTTCACGAATCACACTGCGGCAAATATTTTCCAGCTGCTTTTCTGTTTCTGTTTCTGCATGCACCGTTTCTGCATATGTAAATTGATAAGCACGCAACTTTTTCAAATCTGTTTTTCCATTTGGTGTAAGCGGAAATTTCTCCAGAAAAACATATTGTGCCGGACGCATATACTGCGGCAGATTTTCTTCTGCAAATTTTTCAAGAGATTCTGTCAGGATTTCCTGATCTGCATGATAAAATGCTGTCAGCAAATCACTTTCATCATTCAGGACCACAACACATCGTGTCATATGTTCCTGTTCCATCAGAAGATTCGCAATTCCTTCCAGTTCTACTCGTTTTCCATGGATCTCCACCTGTGCGTCTTTTCTGCCGCCAAATGCAATCTCTCCATTGGGCAAATACCAGCCTAGATCTCCGGTATCATACCAACGTTCTCCTTGGATCATAACAAATCGTTTTGCTGTCATCTCCGGCAAATTATGATAGCCGGCTGCAAGCCCAACGCCGCTTGCATACATCGTACCAACCACTCCGGGCGGACAAATGTGATGAAAATCATCGAAGATCCTATACTTCATACCATTTAAAGCACGCCCGTATGGCAGACTCTCTCCATGCAGATCATCTTCGGTTACACGGTGCCAGATACTCCAAATGGTTACCTCGGCAGGTCCGCCTACATTATACAGATTTTCCGGTGCCAGCACTTCACAAATCTGCCTTGCAAGAGCCGGCGGAAATACTTCACCGCCCAATAGTACAGTTCGAATTTGCCCTTTTACGGCAGGAAGTTCTTCTTTCTCTGTCATCAACATTTCCATAACAGAGGGGCTGCCGTTCCACAGTGTAACGCCATGTTTTTTTATCAATTCCAGCCATTTTGCCGGATCTTTTTCCTCTGTATTTCCCTCCGGAATTACGACAGTTCCTCCGGCAGTCAGAATTCCAACGGTATCATAGACAGACATATCATGACAAAAATTGGTGACTGCAATACATCTGTCAGCCGCAGTGATATGCAATTTTTGATTGGTTTGCAGAATACAGTTTACAAGGCCCTTTTCATTCAGCATAATTGCCTTAGGCTGACCAGTTGTACCAGAACTATGAATGCAATAGCATTCTTCACAACGATTTTCTACTGCAAAAATTTCTGCATCAAAGTGCTTGTCATAGGAGATCTCGGAAACATCAATTACTGGGAATTTTGCTGTATTTCGCCACTTTTCTGCACGTTCGTGTTCTGTGACAAGACAGGAAATCTCCAAGGAATCAAACATTTTCAGCAAAATTCTGTCACTATTTTCTTTCTCTACCGGCACAAACGTCATATTAGTCATCAGACACGCAATTTCCGATGCTGGCTGTTTCCAACCTTTTTCCAGCAGCAATCCTACACGAATCGGCTTTTGGGGTCCACACAGCTGTATGATCTTCTCATGCAATACTCCGGCAAAATTTTGTACCTGCTGATATGTCAATTCTACTGCGTTACTGATAATCGCCGGTTTGTCTTTCTGCTTTTCAAAGGTATCTTTTAAAATTGCCGCAAAGTTATCCTGAATTTCTACCGGTGTAAAATGAGGTTCTGTAATTACATGCTCCTCCGGCGTAAGCGAAATGCAAAATATGTGATTCCAGCTATCCGGATCTGCAGCAAACTGCTGAATCAAATTTATAAATGCATCTGCAATCCGATTGATGGTTTCAGTTCCGATTTTTTCTACAATATAGTCCATTGTCAGCAGAACTTCATCTTGTGTATACATTAAGATGGAATCCAGCCAGACCTGACTGGTATGTGTTTTACTGTATACCTTTTCCAGTTTTTCAGACGGTTCATAGGGAATATCCAAGGTACTGGTCAGAACAATTGGTGCAATCAGTGCCCCCTCCCGCTGCCGCTGCATTTCCTGAACCACTTCAATCCCTGCAAAATCACGATTTTCAATCAATTCAAACAACCGTTCCTGAACTGAATAAGCACATTCCAAAAAATTTTCCTCTGGCTTTTCCGTCCAGTCATATATCAGAAAATCAGAATATTCACCAACGGTTCTCTGCATTGCCGGAATTTTTGCATCTCGTGCTGCCATAGGGATATTTAGTAGGAAAGAGTGTTCACTGCTATATCTTGAAATGGCTTTTCCATATGCGGTCAAGAAAACCGCGAATGGGGAAAGATGCTTTGAAAAAGCTTTCTTTTTCAAAGTTTCATAAGTGTCCTTTGAAAAACTTCGTGTAATTTGCAAACCGGTTTCTGTACTTTTTTCCGGAGTATTTCTGGATCGCAAATCAGGAGCATTCGGAAATGTTTTGATCTGCTCCAGCCAAAATGCCTTACACGCCTGATACTGCGGACTGGCTTTTTTCTGCTGCATGCTTTCTACATACTGTCGGTATGTATAATCCAATTGCAGCGGTTCATTTCTTTTTCCGCAATAAAACTCGTCCAGTTCGCGTATCATCATTTCATGGCTCCAGCCGTCTGCAATGATGCCATCATGATAAAAGTGAATCATTGCAGAACCGTCCGAAAATGATGTTACTTCAAAGTATACCAACGGTGGATCTTCCAGATCAAACTGTATCGAGAAAATTTCTTCACGTCGTTTCTTTAAATATTCCGCTGCTGCTTCTCTTGTCATATTCAGCCGATGCAGTGGAATCTCTTTTCGTTTACAATCCAGTATTTCCTGTGTGCCGTCCTGATATATTGCACACCGCAGCATCTCGTTGCTTTTTATCAGCAACTCTGCCGCATTGACAAAACGCTCATGTACATAATCCTTGCAATACAATTCGGAATACGCCCGAATAGAATCGCCACCAGCTTCCATGCC
>UMKU01027703.1_pt1 | contig 13378 bp, 10 predicted proteins | sample 1966411 | NCBI WGS metagenome assembly UMKU01 (sample SAMEA4836187, study PRJEB28245) | human gut metagenome | biome: gut microbiome; material: fecal sample | place: Denmark | collected 2008
AAAGCTGTCCAAATGCAACAACTACAATAACATCGCATGGAATCTTTCGAAGCTGCTCCACAAATTCCGCATCTTTTACACGCGCCGGTGTATAGACCGGAATGTCATTTTCAACTGCCACTTCTTTCACCGGAGTAAAAACCAGTTTTCCGCTGCGTCCTCTCGCCTTATCCGGCTGTGTCACAACTGCTGTAACCGTATGCTCTTTTGAGGCAATCAGACCTTCTAATACAGGAACGGAAAAATCCGGTGTACCCATAAAAATTACATTCATGTGCTGTCTCCTATTCTCCAAATTCTTTTTCAAATTCCTCAATGGTATACAATCTCCCTTCCACTTTATTTACATACAAACCGCCATCTAAATGCTCGATTTCATGTACCAAAGCGCGGGCAAGCAATTCTTCTCCCTCAATCTCAAAAGGCTCCATCTCTTCATTGTATGCCTTTACGACAACATGATTCGGTCTTGTTACTATACCAACTTTGTCCGGTACGCTTAAACAGCCTTCACTGCCTCTCTGCTCACCATCGGCCGAAATAATTTCCGGATTAATCAAAACAATCGGATTACTTCTGTCTTCCGTAATATCAATTACGGCAATCCGTTTCAAAATACCGACCTGAGGTGCTGCTAAACCAACACCATCTGCGTCATACATCGTATCAAACATATCCGCAATTAACTCTTTATTTTTTTCTGTCATCTCTTTTACTACTTTACATTTTTTGGTGAGAATATCATCACCAATCATACGAATGTTACGAATTGCCATTTTTTCCTACCTGCCTTTTCTTTTCTTAGATTTAGTAACCATTTACCGGGTCTCTGTCATACTGCACGCTGCATGTTTTTTGATTTACGACACGACGGTTTGCTTCTTCTGCAATTTCTCTGACACAAGCCATTGCTTCTTCGTCCATGCTCTTTACATATAGAACATACCGGTACCTGTCTTTGGCACGGCTTAACCCGGCTTTTGACGGACCAATAAGCGTAACTGCATCACCGCACACAGAATGTATGTTTTCTGCCAGTTTTTCGCTCAATGTTTTCGCTTCGTTCTCTTCTTCCGATAGAATGAGAATCGCCGCCATCTGCGAATATGGCGGATACTTCATAAGCCGCCTGAATGCCAGTTCATTTTCGTAAAAATATTCGGCATCCTGCCCGGCAACCGCCTGAATTGAGTATTCCTCCGGATTATAAGTCTGAATCACAACTTCCCCGGCTTTTTCTGCCCTCCCGGCGCGGCCGCTTGCCTGCATAAGCAGTTCAAATGTGCGCTCACTGCTTCGGTAATCCCCCGCATATAAACTCATGTCAGCCGCTAATGCTGCCACGAGCGTAACATTAGGGAAATCATGCCCCTTTACAATCATCTGGGTGCCAATTAAAATATCTGCCTCGCCATTACGAAAGGGTGTCAGGACACTTTCATGTCCGTGTTTTCCCGTTGTTGTATCTCCATCCATCCGAAGAACTCTTGCCGTGGGAAACCGCTTATTCAGCATTTCCTCGACTTTCTGCGTGCCAAGCCCAAATGCTGCAATATATGGCGAACCGCACGATGGGCATGTCTTTGGCATAGCGATTGCATGTCCACAATAATGACAGACCAATGTATCTACATCACCGACATGATTTTTGTGTGCCGTCATAGAAACTTCACAATGACTACATTTTAACACAAAACCACAACTGCGACAAGAAACAAAGCCTGCATATCCACGCCGGTTTAAAAATAGTATGGTCTGCTCCCCTCGTTTTAACCGTTCCTCGATTTTCTCCTGCAGCACACGGCTGAAAATTGAGCGGTTTCCTTCTTCTAATTCTTTCCTTAAATCCGCCACATAAACCTTTGGCATACTGACATGGTTTACTCGGTGCGGTAACGTAAGAAGTGTATACTCTCCCGTTTTCGCCTTCTCATAGCTCTCAACTGACGGTGTCGCGGAGCCTAATACAACACTTGCTCCGCTCTGCCTTGCTCTCTCAATCGCCACATCTCTTGCATGATATTTGGGCGGCTTTTCACTTTTATAACTCATCTCATGTTCTTCATCAATGAGAATAAGTCCCAAATTTGAAAATGGAATAAACAAAGCGGAACGTGGTCCGACAACGATATCCACTTCTCCTTGTTTTGCCCTCTCATACTGGTCGTATTTTTCCCCTTCTGACATTCTGGAATTTAATATCGTTACCCGGTCTCCAAACCGCTTTTGAAAACGAACTACCGTCTGATAAGTAAGTGCAATTTCAGGAATCAGCATAATAACTTGTTTGTTCTCCTGTAAAACTGCCTGTATCATTTCCATATAGACTTCCGTTTTTCCACTGCCGGTAACACCATATAGCAGATACGTCGTCCGCCTTCCCTGCCGGTAGTCTCCGGTAAATGCATCCACTGCCGTCTGCTGTTCTTCATTCAACATCTTTTTTTCGGAAGATGCCTTTCCATCAAAGACCGGATTCCTATATTTCTTTTGGTTTGTAACAGTAATCCATCCCGCCTTCGCCATGCTGTCAATCACGGGTTTCGTAATCTTATATTTTTTTGCCGCCAGCTTGCTTGTCATCTGTCCACCTTCTGCAAACATTCCCTGCAGGAGGCGCGCTTTTGCTTTATAATGCTTTAACAGACAGCGGTTTAATTCCTTCTTCATTTCATCTTCGGGCAAAGCAAAATTAAGCCAGTGTTCTTCCACTGACTTAATCTGCCTCCGAATCGGAAGCACCGTTTTTAATGCTTCATTCATTGTTGTTCCATATCTTTGTCGAATCCATGCTGCCAACTGAATCAACTTAGATTCTACCGGAAGTTCCTTTTTCTCAATCTCAGAAATTTCCTTCATCCGTTCAACCGGCCATGCCGCCTGATCCGTTATATTCATTACATAACCGCGAATCAGACGATTTCCCCTTCCAAAGGGGATTTTAACACAGCACCCGGCAAACACTTCACCTTCCCATTGTTTCGGAATTATATACTGAAATGTCCGGTCGAGTGCTTCCACCGACAAATCTACGATAATATCTGCAAACAACCCGTCACTCCTTTATCAGTCGTTTCACAACTTCATCCATTTTCATTCCACGGGAACCTTTTACCAGTACCCAGTCCTCTTTTTGAAGTTTTGTTTCCAATTCTTTCATTACTTCATCTTTAGACTCTGCAGAAAAAACCGGGATATCGCTATGTGCCTTTACATAATCACTGATGTGAGCCGCTTCTTTTCCAACCGTAAAGAGGTAGTCAAGCCTGCGTCCCTTATTTTGTTCCTCTATGATAAACTGTCCGATTCCCTCGTGAAGTTTTCCGGAATCTTTTCCCAGTTCCAGTACATCCGCAAGAACGGCAATTCGTCTGCCATTTCCCGGATAATCAAACAGCGCATGAAGATTACTCGTAATCGAATCCGGGCTTGCATTGTAAGTATCATCAACAACGTGAATCCCATTTATATCATGCACAACACCACGCATCGCAATCGGCTTGTAATTTTTCAAAGCCTGAATGGCATCCTTTACCGGCACGCCATACTTGCGACCAATTGCTATCGCAATCACGGCATTATTTACATTATGGATTCCCATCACAGACAGCAAAACTTTTTCTTTTCCCTCGCTGTCATGATACACAAAACTCTGTCCGTCCTCATTTGCACTCATTTCATCCGCAAAATACTCACAGCCGGACTCTGTTCCATAGTAAGAAACCTTATAGTTCCCTTTGCAGCGGGTGGACGGAACCTGTGTCTCAACTAATTGTCTCACATCTCCGTTGCCGCTGGCAAACAGCGTACCGCCATCCGGAAGATAACTAACAATCTTTCCTTTTTCTTTGCAGATGTTTTCTCTTGAGCCCAAATTTCCAATATGAGAAACACCAATATTTGTCAGAACCGCGCATTCCGGTTTTACCATCTCGACTAACCGATCCATTTCACCCGGCATACTGATTCCCATTTCAATCACGGCAAGTTCTGTATCTTCATCCAGTTCAAACATCATCAGTGCCACACCAATCTGGCTGTTTAAATTCTTGTAAGTTTTAACCGTGCGGTACTTCGTTTCCAGTACGGCAGCAATCATTTCCTTTGTCGTTGTCTTTCCAACGCTTCCGGTAATACCAATGATTCTTACCGGAAGTTTACTGCGGTACCAGGCAGCAAATTTCTGCATTGCCAAAAGTGTATCGGAAACGTATATTCCGGCACCCTTCTTTTCCTTTTCTCTGTCATCCGAAAAAAATACACAAGAAGCCCCTGCCTCCAACACATCCGGAATAAAACGGTGTGCATCCACACGCTCTCCTATAATTGGCACAAATAAGGTTCCAGTCTTTACTTCTCTTGAATCGGTTGAAACATTTGTCACGGTAGCATTTTCATCGCCCCAAACAAGTTTACCACCGACTGCTTTCACAATATCCTTTATCTGAACCTGTCTCATCTTGTCACCCCTATCAGTTTGCCGCAATGACATCTGCCATCTCGTAACGGCCCGCTGTCTTTCCTTTTAAGAATTTTGCCGCTGCCACAGCGCCTTTTCCAAATACAGCTTTACTGTAGGCAGTATGGGAAAATGTAATCACTTCATCTTTACCGGCAAAAATCACATCGTGGTCGCCGACAATCGTACCACCACGCACTGCGGAAATGCCAAGTTCTTTTTTATCACGTTTCTGTCTTCTCTGCGAGCGGTCATAAACATACTCGTATGGATTTCCCATTGCCTCATTAATGGAATCCGCTAATGCAAGTGCCGTACCGGATGGAGCATCCAGTTTCTGGTTGTGATGTTTTTCTACGATTTCCACATCAAATCCTTCTGTAGCAAATACTTTTGCCGCATCCTGCACCAGCTTCAAAAGTGTGTTGATACCAAGTGACATATTTGCAGACTTCAAAACGGCTGTCTGTGTTGCTGCTTCTTCAATTTTAGCAAGCTGCTCATCGTCATATCCGGTTGTGCAAAGTACTACCGGCACTTTTTTCTCTTTGCTGAATGTAAGAATATCATCCAAAATTTTTGGTGTCGAGAAATCAATCAAAGCATCTGCCTCTACATCACAGTCTGCTAATTTCTGAAAAACAGGATAACAATGTTCTTTCGTATCCACCATATCAATTCCTGCTACAATTTCTGCCTCAGCATCTTCATTTACAATTCCGGTAATCATGCGCCCCATTGCACCATTACATCCGCACATAATAATTCGAGTCATCGTCTTCCTCCTAATTCTTTTTCAATCGTAACTAATTATTTGATAACGCCGGCTTTTCTCATTTCCTCTTCCAGTCTCTTTGCATTTGCATCTTCCATTTCTGTAAGAGGCAGACGCAAACTGCCCACTTCCATTCCCATCAGATTCAATGCCTTCTTTACAGGAATCGGATTTACTTCGCAGAACAAAGCCTTTACCAAATCAAAATATTTCAACTGCATCTCACAGCTCTTTACCACATCACCATCAAGATAGCTTGCCACCATATCATGGGTCTCTTTTGGCAGAATATTTGACAATACGGAAATTACGCCTTTACCGCCAAGAGAAAGAACCGGTACAATCTGGTCATCATTTCCGGAATATACATCAACGGTTCCCTTAGCTAAACTCATTAATTCCGCAACTTCTGAAATATCACCTGTCGCATCCTTTACGCCGACAATGTTTGGCACTTCATGACACAAATCCACAACTGTCTGTGGTGCTAATCTGGTACCCGTACGGCTTGGTACATTATATAAAATAATTGGAACATTAACTTCTTTTGCAATGGCTTTGTAATGTGCTTTCAAACCATTCTGTGTTGCCTTGTTATAATATGGAGTAACTAAGAGAAGTCCATCCACTCCACTTTTCTCTGCTTCTTTTGACAACTCAATTGCCGACTGTGTGCAGTTCGAACCGGTTCCTGCGATAACCGGAATCCGTTTATTAATTACTTCACAGGCAAAACGAATACACTCCAAATGTTCTTCATCTGACAGTGTAGATGCCTCGCCGGTTGTTCCGCAAATAATGATGGCATCTGTTTTATTTGCCACATGAAACTCCAACAGTTCTCTCAATTTTTCATAATTCACACTTCCGTCTTCATTCATTGGTGTAATCAATGCAACACCTGCTCCAGTAAAAATAGCCATTTTCTTCATCCTTTCTGAATTACGTTTTGTGCTTATGAATGGATTGCAAAAAAAGGAGCTGACACACGTGCCAACTCCTCATTGTTTTCGATAACGAGTAGCACTCCATCATAGCGATGACAGTCATATGATTATTTACCATATGCCCAGAAGAATCATGTGCAGGCAATCCTCTCCTTCGGCAGACGTTCCTTTCACAAATCATCATCCATCCTGTCATGTCCGATTTGCTACTGATAAAGTCCGCGCCTCTACCTTTCTATATAAAAGAATATCACTCTTCCCTTTAGTGGTCAAGCATTAGTTCACTCTTTTTTATCTTCTTCATCAATCACACAGGCCGCAGTAATCTCATTACTCTCTTCCACACACTCCAATTTGCTGACGGAAATTTCATAAGCAACGCGTGTTTCATATTCATCGTCGCCAACCTGCTTCTGGTATTCACGGCTCTGAATCCGTCCCCACAGCTGAACGTGTTCTCCTACACCAAATCCATCGGCGTAACGGGCATTTCTTCCCCAGCAGATGCAAGGAATGTAATCGGATTTGCCATACGGACGGTTAACAGCCATCAAAAGGTCCGCAATTTCTCTTCCAAGCGGTGTCTTTCGATAAACCGGTGGTTTGCACAAGTAACCATCCAAAAAGATATAATTCGGTTTCTCTACTTCCATCTCTTCTTCGTCTATATGTAAATCTCTTACAAACACGGATAAAACAAGCCGGTTATGATTTTCTTCATGACGGTTATAAGAGCGAAACTGTCCACTCGCCTCCATATACATACCTCGGTAATCCTTCGTTATGTCAATAAGCCGCTCCGATACCATGAGCGGAATCTTGTCATACACTTGGCTCAATCGTTTTACCGAAAGATACACCATATAGAATCCTTCACCATACACTTCATGGCTAAAAGCAAACTCACTTACCACTTCACCATAAATATTCACCTGATTGTTTCCCAAAATCTTATCTGCCATTTCTCATGACCCCCTTTGTTTTTTGTCTGCTTGAATCAAGCATTTTTCTATACATAACTATATATATGCCGTATAATTCATTTTTAGAACTTATATTTAATATTTTTTATTTTATTTTTACCGTTTTGTTATCATATCATAAATTCTACTATTTTGCAATAAAAATCATGAAATGGTTTTTAGGCAATAGATGATGTTGCTTTTTTAGGTTTTTCTTACTTTTAGTATAAAGGCTTTGCGTCTCGTGGGCACTTCCGTTCATTGAGTACGTAACAGTAGGGGCACTGAAACTACCAGTGCCACCTACTGACGCACTCAAAACCCACTCCCCACAAAGACTTTATACTAAAATTATGAAAACTTAAAAGAGCAGCGTCAATTTCTAAACACAGTTTTGGGTTGCGATAAATATTTTTTTGGGGGTCTTTTATGCTTCCGGTAATTTGCCAGAAAGACTTTGCGATTCGTGGGTTTTGAGTACGCCGGTATGAGGTGCTTGTATATGCGTCAGCATAAGCACCCATACCGCTGCATACTCAACGAACGAAAGTGCCCACGAAAAGCAAAGCCTTTCTGCCAAATTACGGAACTCCAAAAAGAAGCACACAAAAAAAGAAACCCAATTCACAAAATGAACCGAGTTTCTTCTTAATTATCTGTTTATGTCTTAAAATTAGTTGTTAATCAACTTATCTTCGCCATTCCAGCTATACAATTTACGGATTTCTTCACCAACTACTTCTGATGGATGCTCAGCAGCTATTTTTCTCATAGCTTTGAAGTGAACCTGTCCGCCAGCTTCTGACATGTCAAGCAAGAAGTCTTTTGCGAAAGTACCATCCTGAATGTCGGAAAGAATCTTCTTCATAGCTTTCTTTGTATCCTCTGTAATGATTTTTGGTCCTGTTACATAATCACCATACTCTGCTGTGTTAGAAATGGAATATCTCATGCCTGCAAAACCACTCTGGTAAATCAAATCAACGATAAGTTTCATCTCATGGATACACTCAAAGTATGCATTTCTTGGGTCATAACCAGCTTCTACCAAAGTTTCAAAACCAGCCTGCATCAATGCACAAACACCACCGCAAAGAACAGCCTGCTCACCAAAGAGGTCAGTCTCTGTCTCTGTACGGAAAGTTGTCTCCAAAACGCCGGCTCTTGCACCACCAATTGCAAGGGAGTAAGCAAGTGCAAGCTCCAGAGCTTTTCCTGTTGCATCCTGATGTACTGCTACCAAACAAGGAACACCTTTTCCTGCCTGATACTCGCTGCGTACCGTATGTCCCGGTCCTTTTGGTGCAATCATCGTTACATCAACGTCTGCCGGTGGAACAATCTGGTTAAAGTGAATATTGAAACCATGAGCAAACATAAGCATATTGCCTGCTTCCAAGTTTGGCTCGATGGACTCTTTGTACATTTTTGCCTGCAGCTCATCATTGATAAGAATCATGATGATATCAGCTTTTTTAGCAGCTTCGGCTGCCGTATATACTTCAAATCCCTGCTCTTCTGCTCTCTTCCATGATTTTGATCCTTCATAAAGACCAATAATTACGTGGCATCCGGACTCCTTTGCGTTCAATGCATGTGCGTGTCCCTGACTACCATAACCGATTACGGCAATTGTTTTACCGTCCAGTGCTGCCAAGTTACAGTCATCCTGGTAATAAATCTTTGCTTCTGACATATTTACAGCCTCCTAAATTAATTGTATTTAAAGCCTATCCGGGATAAAATCCCGCGGATGGTTTTCTAAGTAGTAAATTACTTACTCTCTTTGGCTCCATCATAAAAACCACGAGCCAAACCGGAAATACCGGTACGTACCAGTTCTTTTATCTCATAGCCCTCAATCAGTTTGATAAAAGCGTCCAGTTTTGCCTGATTACCCGTCAACTCAATCATCATTGAATTATCTGCAACATCTACAATTTTCGCACGGAAAATATCAACAATCGCATTAATAGCCGGTCTTGCGTCTTTATCTGCTTCAACCTTAACCAATATCAATTCACGGCATACCGATGCTTCACCGGTAAGCTGTTTGACGGATTTTACATCTTCTAATTTATTAACCTGTTTTTCAATCTGCTCCAGCACAATATCATCCCCCGTAACGGATACCGTCATACGGGAAAATGCCGGATTCTCTGTCTCACCAACAGTCAGACTGTCAATATTATAACCACGACGGCTGAATAAACCGGCAACACGGCTCAGCACACCGGAGGTATTATTTACCAATATAGATAAAACTACTTTACTCATGGGATACGCCCCCTCTTTATCGAATATCCTAGCGTATTAATCTGAAATAACGCTCATTTAATTGTAGCAATATAGGTCTTTATTGTCAACTCTTAAAGAGAAACTTTTTAAGTGCGGATTTGTTGCTTGGCAAATCCGGCACAAGACACGACTGACCGCGAATTGTCTGGCTTGTATAGCCGCCTTCAATCGGCAGGCTGAACTGATGGATTTTTGTCGTACCCATCCGTACAACAGCAAGCAGATATGAATAAATATCCTGCTCATCTACATCTGTTTTTACGTTTGGCATAATCACTTCTGCCAGTTCAATCATCTCTTCCGGAGACAACTGTTTTACCTTCTTAAGAATTGCCTGCATCGTCAGACGCTGACGTTCTGTTCTTCCGTAATCATCTCCTTTTCCGCTTGCCGTATAAACGCCCGGATAATGACCGTCCGGCTGTCTCTTACCATGACGGATTCGGCAGTAGCCAAGTGCCTGCTGCCCGTTAAAGATTTGTTTTCCCTTTTTCACACTGCGGTACTTTCTTCGTTTGATATAATTGGTCTGGCGAAGATTCAGTGCCTCTGAGTCAGTCAGATTTACCTCGATACCGCCAAGTTCATCAATAACATTAACAAAGGCGTCGAAATTCACTTCCACATAACCATCTAATTTGATACCAAAATTTTTCGCCAATGTTTTATAAAGCAATTTGATACCGCCAAAGGAATAAGCAGCATTTAATTTATAACCGCCATATCCCGGTATATCCACATACATATCACGCATCAAAGAAGTCAATTTCAGCTTGTTATGTTTAATATCCAAGGTTGCAATCATCATCGAATCCGAACGTCTCTCAACATCCTTATCCTGTTCATCCAGATTCTTATCTGCTCCGACCAATAGGATATTCACAATATCTGTATCACTGTCTAACGCATATTTGCTCAAATCCATCCCGGATACTTTATTCGATTTGTCGTAATTCATCAAACCCAACATTTTATCTCCGGTATGCTTAACATAAGCCAAACCACTACCTGCGGTCATCGACAGCAAAATTCCAATCACAAGAAATATTCTTGCCACAATCTTCCCTTTTCCCGCTTTTGTTTTACCCATATCAGGCCTCTCTTTCTATTCTCTCGTATTTACAATAAGAAAAACAATCCTGCATTTCGAATCAGACCGCTTTTCAAAAAACCATACCGCAATGCCAGATAGCGTCGTCCAAAAAAGGAAGCATCCGCCATTGTGGCAAACTTCGTTGCCGTTTTTCTCTGTTCTTTGGTCATCTGTGAATCAAAGACCCGCAAAAAAGCTTTTCCCTGCCGATACGTGTCAAAAAGTACCTGCCGCTGCTCTTTCATTTTGGAAATTCTTTTTCTTAAGTAACCGGAATACGATGTTCCTCCGATTTGATTTCCTTCGTGCTGGCGATACATAAGTGTCGCCTCCGGCAAATATCCAATGGCACCAAAGTGACTGCATATCAAAGCAAGCCACCAGTCATGCACCCGTATTTCTTCCGGCAGTTCTCTCAAATACGGAAGAATTGCCCGGTTCATCATAATGGTGCAGCCAATACACTTATTTTCCATAAAAAGATGTGCGGTGTCAACCTTTTTTACATTCAAATGACTCATTTCGTGAAAACGTCCCAGTTTTTTTCCGGTACTGCTGTCAAAATTCATGGCATCGGTAAAAACAAGCACCGGCTTTTCCGGATTTTCTCTCTCCATCAGTTTCATTTTCTCCAAGGTAAGTTCTACCTTATCCCAATTCCAGATATCATCCTGGTCACACAGCATAATATACGGGCTGTCACAGCGAACAATGCCAGACATAAAATTTCTTATATACCCTTGATTTGTCTTATTTTCAAAGAGACGGACACGACTGTCCTTTTTTTCATAATCCTTTACAATCGAAACCGTGTCATCCGTAGATCCATCATCACATACATCCACTAAAAGATACGGATGACTCTGTGAAAGCAAAGAATCCAACTGCTCTTTTATATATTTTTCTCCATTATATGTTGCCATCACAATCTCAACTTGTTCTTTCACTCCTTATCCCTCCAATACGATGGATTCATCGAAAATTTCTTTACCAGCCAGAGCGGAAGTTTATCATACTTCTTACCAAACCGGTATCCCAAAAACTTAAAGCCACTTTGGAAAATCAAATCCGGCACAAGATACCATTTTCCATGACGAAACAAATATTTCATCGTGTTTTTCACTAACCGCATTCCCTCGGATTCCGATTTCACCGCATCAAAAATTTCATGATACTGGCGCTGGGAAACTGCCAAATCAAAATTTCTCGTAAACTGCTGCCTGTAAGTGTATTTATGAGCATGGATAACCATCGCCTCTGCCACATAAGCAATTTTATATCCTGCCTGTATCACTTTCGATGCCATAATCATATCTTCATTGAAAATGGTATGAAGCACAAAGCCGCCCATTTTTTCATATACATCTTTACGGTACATTGCGCAGACATTTGAGCAGAAATACGTTTTGATACCCATTGTTTCCAAATCCTTTTGGGATTTCACATAGCTCTTTGCCGGATAATTAAACTCTCTTGTATAATGTTCAATCACACCAACCGTGTCATCCGGCAACTGTCTTCCATAGGCTGTTGCGGCTTCTTCCTCTTCCATTGCCCGTACCAGATTCTCAATGAGGTAAGCATCAACCGGAACTGCATCCTGCGTCATAAAGAGCATATAATCTGCCCTTGACAAAGCCGCCCCTTTATTTCTCGTACCGCCATGGTCAAAATCCTTTTTCTCAATCGGAACAATCTCCACATTTTCCGCCTTTTGTAACATCTGTAAAACTTCTTCATCTTCTTTTTCCTCAACTAACGTCTGCATAAAAAATACATGTGAAGGTTTTACAGTCTGTTTGTTCAGCCAGTCAATTAGTTTTGTCAATTTTTCTCTCTCCGGACGGTATACCGGAATAATTACATCAACCACCATCAAAATCCTCTCTTCTTACTTCTCAAGCAGACGGTTCACTACTTTAACCGCCTCTCTGGCATCTGCCGAATAGCCATCTGCTCCAATTTCTTCAGCAAAACTTTCTGTCACTACTGCGCCTCCAATAATAATCTTGGCTTTTACGCCCTGCTTCTTTGCCTCATCCACAACTTCTTTCATCTCCATCATCGTCGTTGTCATAAGGGCAGACAGACCAATAATCGAAGCATTCTCAGCTTTCGCAGTATCTAAAATTGTCTGTGTTTCCACATCTTTTCCTAAATCAATGACATGATACCCATAGTTTTTCAGCATCAGTGCCACCAGATTTTTCCCAATATCGTGAATATCGCCCTTTACGGTTGCCACCACGATAGTTGCCAGTTTTTCATTCCCTCTTGCCGCCTCCAAAAGCGGCTCTAAACGGTTAATCGCCTTTTCCATCGTTTCGGCACTGGCAATAAGCTGAGGGAGAAAATATTTCTTCTGCTCAAATAATTCGCCGACATAATTAATTGCCGCAATCAAATACTTATCAATAATCTCAGACGGCTCGGTTCCCTTTTTCAGTTCTTCTTCCACAAGTTCAAGCACATGTCCGCTCTTTCCTTTGACAACCGCCAAATACAACGGGTGCCCGTCTTCCTCTGCTACTTCATTCTTTGGCTGGCTCTGCGTAATCACAGCTCCCGCCACACCATTAATATAATGCAAATCCGCTTCTTCTTTATTCAAAAGCAAATCCGAAGCAAGTGCGGCATTGACAAGCAGCGTCTGAGATGGATTCGCAATTGCCATCGTAAGTCCCTGTCCAATCGCAAGTGTTAAAAATGCTGTATTAACAAAAACTCGTTCCGGCAGTCCAAAGGATATATTGGAAAGACCGCAAATTGTTGCCACACCCAATTCATTTTTACAGTAGCGTATCGTCTCCAACACTTCAAGCGCGGCATTTTTATTTGCTCCTA
>UMKU01009599.1_pt1 | contig 12896 bp, 5 predicted proteins | sample 1966411 | NCBI WGS metagenome assembly UMKU01 (sample SAMEA4836187, study PRJEB28245) | human gut metagenome | biome: gut microbiome; material: fecal sample | place: Denmark | collected 2008
TTAATATTTGTTTCATACTAATCCTCATTTCTGAGCGACTTATTGCGAAGAAGCGACGAAAATGTCAAATTTTCGTCTGCCATCAGAGCTATTTGCTTTCGCTCAGAAACAAATAGCTCTGTGAAAAATAAGATATCGAGCTTATTTTTTCACACTAGTCTCCATTCCGCTACTTTGGGCTGACAGTGGAAATTTACCTTCCTATTCTGTCAAGCTTAAATCTATTGATTTTACTGGCTTTAACGATTTTTATTTACCTCAAACAAAAGCCGAGCGTGATGGATATCATTGTATCATGTACCGAATAGTTGATAAATGGGTATAGCTAATAAAACATCCTCTTTTTGCTTTATAAAGGCTCTTTTCCCTCTGATCAACTATGATGATGAACCTTCCGTATCTATGGGAATCGTGTCCCAACTTCCTTTGTCCCATCTACCATACACTGAGCGCCAGCCAAGCTCCTAAAATAAACTTTTCCAAAATATTATATTCATCACCACTTAAAAGTAGCAGTTTTCTTCTTTTTATTTGCTTTGATCCAATACTTCCCATAACTTTTCTTTGCTTTTTTATAGAAAGCCTTTCTCAAATCTTTTGAAACATTTGAAAAATCTGCTGTACATTTTAATGACAAATCATTAGCTGTTTTAATATTTTGAATTTTGGGATTAAATCCAGTTATCCACCAACATAGGTATCTTGGATTATATTCAATAATTTTTTTACCTTTATAAAAAACTTTCAATTTACTATAAATAGGATTTTTAGTCTCTGCTAATGAGTGGATATTTATATAGTTAGAATATATTCCCAATTCTCCACCTGCACCCAAATTAAAATAGTCTCCTTTCCATGCCCATAAAACATAAGTCTTATTTAAATTATAACGTCTTGTATTTGTAGGTAAATTAAATTTAATTGCTTTCATTTCCGTCGCTGCATCAAAGAAAAAATCATATAAATCATTATAGCCACCTAATTTCTGCCAGCAATTTTGCGATGTATGATATATACCTTTTGAATCTTGATAAAAATCAAAAGCGTTCATAAATTTACTGTATTTTCCACTCTCTGTTGCTCTAGCAAAATATTTTCCTAAGGTTGAATATCTCCATTTATTAGCAACATACCTAACCCCTTTTTTAACTACTTTAGTGCCCGTATTTATCACTTTTTTTGTAGTTCGTTTTACTTTATTCCAAATTCCTTTCAACGATATATTCCCACTTGGATCCCACGCATTCACCCCATCATTCCCACAGTACGTATACAAATGCAGGCTCAGCGGCTCATTTTCTTCCCCGGTGTAGGTATCCCTCGTCAGAAATCTTCCCACTTCCGGCTGATAATACCTTGCCCTTAAATAAATCTCCGCCGTCTCCTTATCATAATACTCCCCGCAATAACGGAACGGGTTATCATCCTTCCCATCCGGATTCACTTCATTGCCAAAGGAATCATACTCATAAGTCTTGGTAACTGATCCACTTTTGTCCGTGAGCTGCACCACATTTCCATGAGAGTCGGTGACATAATACTGTTTCTCGGTATCCGTTCCTTTATCCGCATATACAAGATCATTGCCACGGATGTAGCGTTTCTGTACCTTTCCACTCTCAGACAGTTCCATCACTAACTGGTCCCCATCCCAGACAAAGACCGTTTTCTCCCCGTTTACCGTCTTGCTGGTACGAAGCCCTTCGGCATCGTAAGTAAAGCTGACCTTATGGTTCTTTGTCAGCGTCTGTGTCAACTGGTTCAAGGCATTATAGTGATTCACGACGTTTTCGTTCAGGCGGTTATCCCCCAAAGTCACGTCAATATCCACATAGGTGCTGTCCTTTTTATCGGTTGGGATTTCATAGCGGTTGACTGTCGCCAGCTGGTTTCCGTTCTTGTCGTTTTTGTAGATGACAACGGAATCTTCCTCTGTGTCAGTATTCAGGGTATCCGTGCGGAGCAGTTCATCGTTCTTATTGTATTTATAGGCAGTCACCCTATAGCCAACCGTCATCTCTTTCCGGTTATTGTTACTGTCATAGGTATAGGAAATATCCTCGCTGCCCGTTTTGGTTTCTTTTGTGATACGCCCTAATAAATCATAGGCATAGGTAGATGTCTTTTTCGACTTCTTTCCAGCCTCATCCATTGTATCCGCTGTCTCTTTGGTTTTCCGTCCATTCGTTAAATATTCCGAAGTGTATTCAGAAATCACCCCTGCACTATCCGTCTGGTTCTTTAAGGATGTCAAATGGTTCTGGTAATCGTAGGCATAAGTAGTTGTCATACCACTTCCATCCACCGTTCTTTTGGCAAGATTTCCATCGGTATCATAGTCGTATCCTACTATCTTGTTCCCTTTTTCATCGATGACAGAGGTCAGTTTCGATTCCCCGTCATAGGTATACTGCAAGGAAAGTTTGGTATCCTCTCCCACTTTGACTGCAAAGGCAGACTGATTCCCGGCACTATCATAACTGTAATTCTTGACTACATCTTTATTTTTTGTCAGTTTTGTCGTCTCTTTTGTCACCTGCCCGGAGACATCATCATAGGTAAAAGTAGTATTATCCTGCGTTGCCACATCCCCATAAGCATTATAGGTATAGGTATGTACCGTCTCTTTTCCCGTTTTCTTTTCCTTTGCCGCCATTTCCATCAGACGGTTCTGGTAATCATAGGTGCTTTTCTGTGTGTTTCCGTTTTTATCTACTGTTTTGGTCAGATTACTGTTGACATCATAAGTATAGCTCTCCGTCCTGCCCTCCGGATCGGTATAGGAGATTAACTGGTTTTTCCCATTGTATTCGTACTTTGTCTCAGCAATGCTATCTGTCTTTTTCTTTCCGCTGACCTCTAACTGATAGGTCTTCCCAGCGTAAGAAAAAGTATCCGCATTCTTATCTGCATCCGTCACTTCCGACACCGTAATCGTCAGCGGGCTGGTCATTCCGGTAAACTGGCGCACTTTGTTCCCCTGGATGTCATAGACATACTGGACATACTGCGCCGAAGAACCGTCAGGTTCTTTGTCTGCCTCCAGGCAGTTCTTTACCATCACAAGGTTTCCCTGTTTATCATAAGTATACTCGGTTCTTGCTGTCCTGTCACTATCGATCTGTTCTTCCTGTTTTGTCACATTTCCTGCATTGTCATACTCGGTTGTGGTGGTCTGGTAACGGATGCTGCCATCTTCCTTATCCTGTGGGATTTCAGACTGAATCATCCGTCCGAGGATGTCATAGGTATACTCTGTTGCCACATCCTCCTTCGTCCCTCTCGGAGTATATTCCTTTGTAACCTGTCCCTGCTCATCATAATCCGTATTAACCGTCTGGGTTTCCCAATCCGTCTCCCCTTCTTTCCTGCTCTTTGTCTCCGTCTGGCTCACGTTGCCGTTCTCATCATAGGTGGAAAGCGTCTGGGTTTCATAGGCAGGAAGCCACCTGCCATCCTGATAGTTCTTGGTGACGGTATCCTCTTTTGTGGTTCTGCCAAAGTCGTCCGTTTCATAAGTCGTGGTGGATTCGGCCCTGTTCTTTCCCCGGTTGGTAGTGGTTTTCTGCGACAGGGCATTCCCATCCGCATCGGTTACATTCTCTGTAATCGTCTCGCTTAATACGGCATCATTGAACTGGTCGTAATAATCTTCGGTATCCACATCTGACTGATAAGACGATGGATTTAATTCTTTGCTGTAGCTGGTAGAAATCGTCTGCACGTCATCGTCTTCTCCGGTTACTTCCGTCTCGCTTTTACTGAAACTCCAGGAAGTACAGTGGGCAGCATCCAGTTCCCCGTTGCTAAACGCCGCTGTTCCTATCTCATTGCCCAGATCATCATAGAAATACTTCGTACCGCTCAGGATGTCCTTCCCTTTTCCGGTCATGTAAAAGTTAGCCACCGTTTCCCCGTTTTCATTGATAATGAATTTCTTCTCATCCAGAGTAAAAGGATACGTCTTTTCTTCCATCAAACGGGCAGTTTCTTCTTTTTTCACGTCTCCAGCATCCTCGTCTTCCTCGCTGTCATCAGAGTTACTGCTATCGTCATCTTCATCCCCATAGTCATAGGTACTTTCCGTCCAGGTGCCTGCTGCTTCATCCTTGCTGATGATCGTATTACCAAAGGCATCCTGGATGTCGATGGATACACGCCCATAGTTGTCCACCGTCATGGTTTTTAATCCGTCTGCGGAAACATACTCCTTATCTTTGGATTCATACTCTGTTCCCACCGCATGGATGGTTTCGGTTTCCTCTCCTGTCTCCGAATCATAGCTGGTTTGGGATACCAGACCATTCTCATCGGTATAAGATAACTCATTACCGAAGGAATCGTAGGTCACTTCTTCTTCCGTGTAGGTACGGTTGTCCTGTGGACGTTTAGCGGAGATAATTGTAACGTTCTTCTTGGTCTGCTGTCCCAGGCTGTTATAGGTATAATCGTTCTGAATGACTTCCTTTTCCCTATCCGTGCTGTAGGAAGGGTAGACTTTTGCCTGGATTTCATTTCCCTCTCTATCATGAACATATTCCGTTTTTACTATAGTTTCATATTTATTACCATTAACACTTCGTTGTGTCAAAATGCTAGAATAGTCAAGACCATTATTTGAAATTATCCCCATCAATCTATTTTTTTTATTAGCAGACACATATTCTTCTTGACTTATAAGAATGCACAAAGCATATGGTATATCTTCTATCGGATAACCATTTACTGTTTCATCATATGTATAGGTAATTGTAAAGTTTTTTTCTTTTTTTCTATTTTTTTGTAGATATGCTTCCGGTTGCTTCTCTGTCAATATATTACGATATTTATCATAAGTATAGCCTTTCTTTGTGGTGACTGCTTTCTCTCCTTTTTTCCCATAAGACTTGTCTGTTCCCAGCACCACAAGGGAACCCTTCCCGCTGTTATCATAGCTGTAAAGGGTTTCTTCTTTTTCTTTTCCATAGCTGATTTTATCGATCAGCAACTTATTTTCATTGTATATGTATAACTTGACGTTCTTTTTCGTATTGCTTTTCAGCTTTAGGGTATTGGCGTTGATTTTGGATTTTTTGTATTTATAATCATAATACTTTCCGTTGGTTTTATATTTGTTGGGATTAAAGCTGCTGACAACCGTTACGGTTTTCAGCCCGCTGTTCCCATACTGCCATACTTCATAGCTGATGCCATCGCCGCCGTTTTCCTCCTTTTCCCTCTCCCGAAAATCCGCATAGGAACGGAGGTCATCGCTTCCTTTTTTCTGAAAGTAATCGTATTTGATTCCATTTGATTTTTTCCCGGTTTTCGTGTCCTTCTCATACTCCCTGGTGACATAGAACTGCTCCGTTACCACATCCCGTTTCTGGTCGGTTCCGGATTCCTTTTCCCCCCGCAGGGAGCAGGCACGATATTCATAGTGCTGTTCGCTTCCATCTGCGGTTACTTTGGTCAGCAGATAACTCTGATTGGTGGAAACACGCTGTGACGCTACTCCGGCACCGGAAGTGTTGACCAGCCGCTCTACGGTCTTATAGGAATACTTTTCTTTACTGCCGTCTACGGTTGCACTGGTCAGTATCACACCATTTAACCGATCCCCATGATGAGGGGTATAGGATTTTTCCTCGGTCTCATAAGTGATGGTCTTAGAAGGCACACCTCCGGCAACGTTTTTTCCCTGAACGGTGACGGAGGCAACTGCCTTTTCGTCACCCTCGCCGCTGTAGCGGAATTCGATCTCACGTCCTACCGAATCGGTGATCTTACTGAAATAAATGTCATCGGTATAGGTAAAGGTAATCGTGTTGTCATGAGCGTCTTTCTGCAACACAATGACACCGTCTTCATTAAAATAAGTACGGAGTCCGGTTTTATCACGGAGAAGGTATTTGCAGGCAATGCCGTCTACGGTCTTGTCCCAGTCCTCCAGTTTGATATCATCATAATCATAACCTTCCAGCCCTTTGATGGAATAGGTTTTTGTGGCATCATCCGCTTCGGTTTCAATATGAATGACCCCGGTACTGCCATAGTGAAGGTAAGCGGGAATCTTTCCCCAGCCTTCATCCTCAGTCAATGTGACAGTCTCAATCCACGGGAAATCATACCGCCAACCGCTTGCCAGTCCATAGACGTTGTGTCCTTCATTGCTGACGATCTTGGTTCGCTGGGTTTTATCCTCATAATGTTTATTCCCATCATACGACACCCCTTTCCAGCCTTCGCCCTTTTCGTATTTCACTAACAGATTTTTCAAGGCATTCTTATGGTTTTTCCAGATGGCAGCGTTCACTACAATGCGCCTCTGTGAACCGTCTGACGCTGTGTAGTAAACCCAGAGGGTATCCACCTCTAACTGTTCAATATATTCCACCGTGGCATGACCTAAGTTGGCTTCGTTGCTGTCGTAGTAGCGGTTCAGTTCAAAGTCCATGCCGCCTGTTCCATCCAATGACAGATCATTACGGGAAAGCATCAGATGTCCGGTAGCGGTATCCACTCCATCAATTTCCTCGGCTTCTAACGGGGAGCCGGCAAGGCGGTTTTCGTAGACGCTCCGGAAGGTATCCCCATAGGCGGCTTCGGTTGCCGTGTTATAGGATTCCCCCGCCGCCAGACAGGTGTTGCTACTGACAAACACCACCATTCCACACAGAAATGTAGTTACTGCCGCTCCTGTTATCATCTTTTTGATCTTTCCCATAGATATCCACTCCTTTTCTCGGTTTCTGTTTTATTCGGATTCCTGTCCCTTCAGTTCCTCCACCGTTTTCCCTGCTTCCAACTGCACCAACACTTCCTCAAAGGTACAAGTCTCATTCAATAACAGAACCGCCACTTCTATCCGTTCCTCTTTACTGAGGGATTTGTCTTTTAACTGCTGTATCTGCTCCTTTGACAATCCCAACTGTTCTTCCGTGCTGAGAATCTCACTATCCTTCACCACATCAAACCATTGCCTGTTTTCGGATGTTTTTCCCTTTTCCTTTGCTAACTCGATGGCTTTTCGTCCGGTTTTTACGGACAGTTTCTCTGCCTGTTCCAGATCATCCAGACTGTAACCTTCCTGTTCCATCTGGTACTTGGTATTTTCCGGGATGGTGAAAAAATCCTGTTCCAATTTCCTACCGGTCTTCTCCCAGTCCTTTGTTTCCGCCTGTATCTTTGCGACCTCTTCCCGATCCGTTTCATAAAGTTCCGCATACAGATCAGCGGTTTCACGGTCCGTCGCCGAAAGGGATTGATAGACTTCCTCTTTCTTTTCTTCCAGTTTCTTTTGATTTTGATGATTCCTTATGATTATGCTGGTTCCCGCAAGCAAACACATGACAAGCACTACGGCTGCTGCAATCCCGATTTCTTTTCTTTTTGGTTTCCTCAATGATAACTCCCCCATTCCGGATTCTATATTTTCCCTGTACGACAAACAGGACCCACCCGTTATGTTTTTCCTAACGAACGCATCCCCTCATTATTACTTTCCTTCTTCTGTCAAGGTAATCTCTACCGTTGTTTTCCCGGTTATCTTTGCTTCCACCGGGATGGACTGGTAAGTCTCATAGGATTCTCCCCGCTCCAGACTTCCGGTCAGTTTCAGCACGATTACGCCTTTTTTCGGCTGGTATTTTAATAAGGTGACGCCGTCTACCCCTTCTTTCAGCGCATCCTCTGTTTCAAAAGAGGATGCATTCTGGATTTCCATTTCCTCCGGGTTGACGTTTACCGTGACGATCTTTGCCTGTCCCTTTTTTAAGTTCCCGGCATTCACCTGTAATTCGTAGGATTCTCCCTGATTCACTGCCATCTGCTTTGTGGTGGTCTGCACTTTTACCGTATACTGCTCTACGGTATCCAGAACACCAAAGCCAGCCAACTCTCCGCCAATGCTGTAAATGTCATTGCCGGAAGCTGCCAGCATGGAATCCTTCTTGGTCAGGTTCATATCCGAAATCCTGCTCCACTCATCAGAGTAAGCATCATACACCAGAACTTCTTTTGTCTCCTCTGTTTTTGCCATATAGATTTTTCCGCTGATTACTACAGGAGTACCATAGATATCCGAAGCAGCAAACGGACACACGGTTCCGGCGTCCTCAAAGAGATTGTCCTCCGGGAGATACTCCTGCCAGAACATCTTCTCTCCGTCCTCTTTTAACACAAACACACGGTTATCCACACTTGCTGCAGCAATGACCGCACTGGTGTCCGGCAGAACTGCCGTCTCCCAGGTATCGGTTTTGATGTCATAAATTTCTGCTTGATCCGTGGTACCTGCCTTTGACCATACATAGAGTTTGTCTTTGCTACATGCATATGCCAGATCGGTTCTTCCCTCTGCCAGGTCTGCCTTTTTCTGCCATTGTCTGGTCTCTGTGTTATAAGCATACACAGATTTGAGAAGTTTTGCCGTCACTCCCGTATCGGTCTGACCGCCGATGACATAGATTTCGTTATTGTACGCAAACACGGCTGCCCGGCAGATTCCGCTTTCGGTACCGGGATACTCCGGCAGACTTTCCCATGTTTTCTTTTCCGTATCATATACCGCAAAGGTTTTCAGGGAACCTGTGGCATTTTCACCGCCGAGTACATAGATTTTCCCATCCAAAGCAACGGCAGAAGCATTTTTTCTGGTTTCCTGCATTGGTGTCGTATATACCCACTCCGACCGGCTGTCTGTGTTATAGACCATCCGGGATGCTTCACCGGCCAGGGAAGCATTTTCCCTTGCCGTCACGGTGAATCCCAGTGTCTTTCCAGCGGTTTCATTGTTATAGATATAATCATAGGATGTTCCCGTCACAACGGCATCGCTGATTTTCTTTCCTCCGTCATAAACGCAGATGAGATATTCTTTGGCGTTCTCTACCGCATTCCAGGTGATGGTATACTTATCCTGTCCTTTGATTCCCATTGGTTCCGGAATTGCAAAACGCTTTTTCAGGGTAAGGGTGTAATCCCCGGTTCCTTTGTTTTTGACGCTGACTTTCAGATATTTCCGTCCGTTATAGGCTCCGGTAAAGAGGAAGTTGTTATCCAGTCCGGAATTGTCGTCATAGGCAACCTGATTTTTAGTTGTGTCGTACATGGTTGCCTGTGTGTCAATGGAGGAATCGGTGTAAATGTCATATGCAATGCCCGGCTTGGTGTCAAAGTAATAGTAATTCTCCTGTCCGGCTTTTATTACTGACCGGGTAACCGGTGCGTTTTCCTTTAATTCCACAGCACCGTCAAATCCCACCACCTCATAATGCACGGTAAAGTATGGATTCCGGTCTATTTTTGCCTGGTAAGAGCGGTTGGAATTGTCCGCCACTAATGCCACACCGTAGTTGGCTTCTCCCGCATACCATGCCCTTACAATGTCCGTTACATCGCACTGGTATTTCCCTGCCTTCTGGATTCCCACGGTTGCCGAGACACCCGCTTCATAAGCCGGACGGTTGTTATAGGTCAGTTTATTGACGTTCCAGTTCTGTGTCACTTTGTGGACACCGATGTCAAAGGTCTTTCCAGCCCCTAATTTGATTGTCTTTTCATTTTTGATATGTAATGCTGCATCCCGAATCTGCACATCTTGATTTTTCAGTTCGGAAAGGGTACTCATCTTGGTAAATGCCACACATTTATTCGCCTGCAAAAGCAGGGATTTGTCATAGCCGAAGTTACTGTTTGGTGCGCCGGCATAAGCAGCCCCCACCTTTACATCTCTGCGGTGTTTATCGGTAAGATAGGTTGTCCGGATTTCCACCGGGAATTTTCTTTTTTTGCTGTTCCACCACTTTTTATTTGGTGTCACTTTCAATGTTTTTGTCTTTTTGTTATAGAAAAGTTTTACATTGGTTGTCGATACGCCATTTGCATCGGTAATCTTGGTGCTCATCCGGGTAAATTGGGTTTTTCCTTTTTTCGTCTTGAAATAGACTTTTTTACCCTTTACCTTAACTTTTAATTTTGTATTTAGTTTGAAAGAAAAGGATTTATTCTTCTGTTTCTTGGAAACCGTAACAATCTCCTGCACTTTTTCCGGAAAAATGTCATAAGAGACATTTGTATTCTTCAGAACTTTTTTATATGTTACTTTGTTCTGGTTCAGAACATCGGTGTATGTCGTCTTCTTTGGATTGCTGATCTTTGCTTTTGATTGTTTGAGTTTTTTGCCTTTTAAGGCGATGGATAAGCTGGTTTTTCCCCGCTTCAGAGATACAACGGATTTTTTATTTGCTTTTTTCGAGACTTTGATGGATAAATCCGTCGCTTTTGTTTTATATTTGGTTTTTCCCGATTTCACCAGAGTGGTGTTGATTTCTTTCCATCTTCCGTTCTTTTTGTAATGGATGGGCATGGAGTAGGTGGCAGCGATAAAACTGCCATCAGACAAGGCAAACTGTTTGACAAATTTGCTCCGCTTGGCAGTCAGTTCTTCCGTAACGGCTGCCCGGGATGTTCCCGTATTCATACCTGTTCCTGCTTTTGCATCTTTCCTAGTGGAAAAATCCACTCCCACGACAGCAGTGAGTACCAATACCACAGCTAATGTACCACTGATAATGCCCTTTTGGATTCCTTCTTTTCCTGTTTTCTTCATGAAAAACCTCCCTCATATGTTCTGCGATTGCTCCAAATATAACACCAATTTATATCTATAGATAAAATCAATCGAATTGATATATTTTCTTCTCTGCCCATTGTTCCATGCTAAGCAATGCTATGATTCAATGGGCAAATTTTAGTTTCGTCACTTCCCATGTTGCATTACTTTTTCGTCGGACGTTTCGGCTGATGCAAAATTCCTGCACATGCTGGCGGCCAGCCGGACTTTGCTCTGGCAGCTTCAGCCTTTGCCAGTTTTCCCGCCAAGTTGAGTAAACGATTTTCTTTTTTACTTTTCATCACACTTCACCTCCTGCCTTACTATTTTTGCTATCAATATGAAAACAGCACAAAACACAATTGCAAGCATCATGTACTGTTGCCATCGCATATGTAACAAATACGCAATTACAATTACTCCAAATTCCATCCCCAATACCTTTCTGCTCCACATTTTATACTCCTGCTGTTCGCATTTTGACAAAGCCAGATTCGGATGATTCACGGGAGCAAAACACCATATACAAACTGTTGACAGAATAAATATAATCCCTTTTACCATTTCATACTTTTCTATTAACGGAGCAATTATTTCTAATGCCATTAATAATGTTAATACTGATCCTGTCAGACATCCCAAAAAACTTTTTGCATGAAAACCACCTGTAGTCTGCCTTACAGCCATAAAGGAAACAGTAAAGATGATTCCATCTATTGGTTTTCTTACTATAAAGGCAATACAAAACAAAACAACATATGCTACTATCTTTTCCAGCATAATTGTCAGCCCATATATAGAATCTTCTTCGTATTGTTTATCCAAAACATCTTTGTCAATAAGATATTTTACAAATTTAACTATCATAGCCAGGTTCTCCTCGTCTTTCATATACCATAATTTCCTACTTAAATTCAACAGTAGTAGCAAGATTCGACTAAAAGTAACCAAATTTGACTGTGATTTTTCATATTTACTTTTTTTGCAAGAAAAAACAAGGCTCTGCAGCCTTGTTTTTGTAAACAGATATTTATATTTCTTCCGTTTGGGGAATTACTGCCGTATAATAAAACCATCCCTTATCGCATCTGATTCTCCCAATTCCACCATACTTATCTAAAACCATTTGAATATTCTTCAAACCAATCCCATGATTTTTCTTATCCCCTTTACCCGTTTGGATATCATTGTTTTTAATTTCTACGGGAACCGCCACTGGATTCTGGACAGAAAGTACCATTTGTTGTTTTTCCTTTACAAGTTTTAGCCGTATCACCTTATTACAATCTAATTTCTCACAAGCCTCAATCGCATTATCCAATAAATTCGACAACAAAATAACCACATCCTGCTCCTTCATCCATAATCCGGATAAATCATTTACCTGAAAATACAGAGCAATATCCTTACTTTTTGCGAGACGATATTTTTGATTTAGTACAACATTTAATACTGTATTATTAACATCTATGACTTCCCGACCATCTATTAGTATTTCTGTCAATTTATCTGCATATTCCTCTGCCTCCCGGTACTTGTTTTGCCTCAATAGTCCCTGAATGCAATGAATCTGATTGTTATAATCATGCACCATCCGTTTTTTCTGCGCATAATCCTCACTAAATTCATAATATGCCTGCATTTTTTCTTTATTTCTCTCCTGTAATATCTTCATTTGATTATATTGTTTTTCTCTTGCCGATATGTATTTTAATAACACAAACATGACAAGATTGATGCTTACCATTCCAAAAGAAACCGTCAAGTATCCAAAAGAATTGTTCTTCTGTTGAAAAGACAGCAACATAACAAGCATGATTACTACAGTCATCATTGGAAAACTAATCATTAAAATCCATTCTGATTTCTTTACATCCAGCTCTTTTTCTCTTTTCCAAAAATAATCCAGTATCAGTACAATCACAAACAAAACCGTCTTACACAAAAGGACTAGAATCACTTGAATTACACTGTTTGATAAATCAGCAGAATCCAACAATAAATCAACCAATATTAATCCTAAATAATCAACACAGAATAAAATCGCATAAAAAATAAAACTAAGAAATATCTTGAGCAGCCATTTCCCTGTATAAAATATCACAGCAAACAATGCAATGCTTATAATAATCCCTATACTGCGAAAAACATAATGTCCACCCGTCTGAGTAATTAATGCCCAAAACAAAAACACTCCTGTCAGCAAAAAAACGGATAATGATTTCAACCATCTGGCCGGATATCTTTGTTCCAAAAACATATTCAGGAAGATTCCACAACAGAGTGCTTCATAAAATACAAT
>UMKU01059829.1_pt1 | contig 12814 bp, 8 predicted proteins | sample 1966411 | NCBI WGS metagenome assembly UMKU01 (sample SAMEA4836187, study PRJEB28245) | human gut metagenome | biome: gut microbiome; material: fecal sample | place: Denmark | collected 2008
GTTGATACTGTTTTGCATCCACACCCTCCTTTATCACCGTTTCATCCGCTTCAAACTCATGGATATTCTGCAATTCCTGCTTCAGGAGCCATGATGCCGGATTGAACCACTGAAAGAAAATGCAGACATCAGCCACCAGCAAGTCCCAGGAATGGCGGTTATGGATATGGGCAAGCTCGTGGATAAGGATTTCCCGTCCGTTCTCCTCCAAGTCTTTCCGTGAAATGACAATATATCCCATCCAACTGAACGGAGCGATGTCACAGTTGTGTACAATCAAAGTAACGCGCTCTTTCCTGCCCGGTAAGTAGCTGCCAATATCCTCTTTTTTACCCGATTTCAGCAACATCAGTAACCGTACCAACGAATATACGTTGCGGAAGGCAAAGAAAACGATTCCTGCCAGATAGACAAGCAGCGCCACTTGTATCCAGGTGACTGTTGCCGTTTCAGCCCTTGCTCCGGCCTCAGTGGCATTCACTGCATCTGCCATCATCAGCAACTGCTCCAATGTCAGCATCGTCTGGTGCACTTCCGTCTCCTGCTTCACACTTACCTCTACCAAAGGCAATAGGCAGGACAACAGCAAAATGCCCAACAATGAAAAACGGTTGAAACGATGAAACGTCTCGCGTGCCAGCAACAAGCGATAAAACAAATAGAATATCGCCAGGCAAACAGAAGATTTGAGTATATAAACAAAAAACAGACCCATGGAATTATTTACTATTTAGGGATTTACGATTTACTATTTACAGTTACTTGGTCAGTTCATTCCGTAGCATCTCCACTCCGGGAAATCCGGTTGCTTTGTAGGAAATATCTCCTTCACGGTTCACGACGAAATAGGTCGGGATACCCGGATATTCGTACAGCTTTGCCAATGCCGTACTTTGCTCATTGCTAATGCGACAGTGAATACCGGGTATATCCGGTATCATTACTTTCCATTTTCCTTCAGGAGATGTTTCGTCGACAATATATAGATAAACCACCTCTTTCAGCTCCTCTTTCAACGGTTTCAGGCTTTTCATGGCCCGCATACAAGGACCACACCAGGTGTTCCACATATCCACCAGTACCATCTTGCCACGATAAGGACGAGTAATGACCTGCAACAAACTGTCTGCCGCTACCTCCTTTTCCACCTCAACAATCTTATATCCGGTCTTTCCCTTAGTAGCTTCCAACTCTGATTTCAGTTCGGCTTCAATCCTCCCGTTTCTCATCAGGAACAATTGCCTGAGGTCGGGAGAAGCGATGCTGTCCACCGTCCGACGCTCTTCCTCAGTCAAAGGCATGTACTTGCTCAGATTACGGGAAGCACGCCCGGCAAGAAGCATGTCCGGCCAAAGAGGGTCTTGCACAAACTTATCCCGGAAATTTCCGGTAGCGGTCTTCACAAAGTCCGTATAATAATTGTAATATTTCTGTTCGGGGGTATGCAGAATATCCAGTTGCAGTATTTCCTTGAAGTATGAGGTACTGTCCACCGTCATGTCCGCCCTTTTCACCCCCTTCCTGCCCGAAAGCATCGGGGCATAACTAAGGTTACTCTTGTAATTATAGATAAGGCTGAACAGATTCATATCCAGATTTGCCCGGATATAAGTACGGCAAGCCTGGCTCATATCCTTGTTTTTTACAAGTTTCTTTTGCATATCTTCATAATGCCTGAACAGATACTTTTTATATGCCTGCGGAGTCATCCCACAAATATCTGCATAAAAATCATCAGCTCCCGATAAGCTTTTCATTTCACCGAACCGCAGCAACTCGGTATTCAGACCGGCATAGTCTCCTTCAAACCAAACACAGTTGTCCGTTACACCATCCCTTTTCCGGCTTAAAAGACGGCTTTGCGAATAGAATATTTCAGGCAGATTGATTGTGACATCCAGTTCTCCACCCGGAACGAGAAACAATTCTATTTTCGAACGGGATATCCACAGCGTAGCACCGCTCGGCAACAGCACCTCTGTCTCATAACGGAACGTGCCATCCTCCGCTATCTTCAAGTCCTTACCGGTGAAATACATGAAGAACCAAGGCGAGTCATAGTAGCGTAACGTCACTCCATACTCCGGTTTATACCCCAATATCTGCCCCTTTATGACAGTCTTTCCCATATTCAATTCCGGTCCGGGCAATGGCAAAACCTCATCCGGTTTCTTATTCCGCAAACGTTCGGGAATATCCACCCGAGGTTTCTCTCCGTTGAGCTGTATACCATAAATTACCCATCCTTCATCACTGTCCGGTGTCTCTACAAAATCAAAGCTCTCAGTATCCATCGGAAGCGGACTAAACTTCAAAACAGCAGTCATTTCACCGGAAGCGGGAATATGCGTCCATTCATCCCTGGCAAAACCGGTATTTCCCAAATATCCGTAATCCTTTCCGGATGCCCGCAACACAGCTGTCGAATCAATCCTGACCCTATCGCCCTGCATGCCATAAAGCCTCACCGCCAGCCAGGTCGTATCTTTTCCAAGCGTCACTTGCTCCACTTCAATGCTACGCGTATTGCATGCCATGAAATAGGGTACCTTTACGATTTTCTTTGCCTGCAATCCGCAGCAAATACTTACCAGCAGCAAACAAACCAATCCGATGTTTTTCATAAGCCAGAGTTATTAGAGTCTCAACAATCTCAGTCCCTTCCCTTTTCCACGTCTTGTATCAACTGCTTCAGTTCTTCCAGGGATATATCCTCTTCCTTCACCAGAGACGACACTGCGCTGAGATAGGAATTATTGAAATATTTGCTGATAACGTTCTTCAGTGTCCGCTTGCGGAAATCCTCCTCGCTGACCACCGCATAATACTGATACGTGTTGCCGTACGTATGATGGCTCAAGAATCCCTTATCCTCCAATCCTCTCACAATGGTGGACAAAGTATTGAAATGTGGTTTCGGCTCTTCATAGAATGCCAGCATTTCCTTCACAAACAAGGGTCCCTTTTCCCAGAAAAAGCCCATGATTTCTTCTTCTTTTGCAGTCAATCCTTTCATAACATTCTTTGTTTTCCGCAAATAACTAAATTATTTAGTTCAAAAACTAATTTCTCTCGTTAAATAAAACTAAAGCTTTTAGTTTATTCGGCAAACACCAGTCTCCAACCGTCTCCCGACAAGCAAAATACCTACTAATAGTGATTGCAGTTCTCGGATAAAAGCCGTTACTTTGCGCACGAATCAGAGAATTAAAAACAATAACATACAATGAATGAGCAACATAAGTACCGCTCCACGGACAAGATGAGTGACCTCATCTGTGACAATTACTCCTTATTAATGGTGATGAGCCGCTTCGGACTGTCATTAGGATTCGGAGACAAGAGCGTGAAGGACGTCTGCGAAGCACAAGGCGTCGATTGCCCTACATTCCTCGCCGTAGCCAACTTTATCAGCGAAGAACAATACTCTTACAGCGGCAATGAAAGTGATTTTTCCATTCCCGCCCTTATGGATTATCTGAAGCGTGCCCACACATATTTCCTCGACTTCAACCTGCCGGCCATCCGCCGCAAACTCATCGAAGCCATCGATTGTTCCAGTACAAACGATGTAGCCTACCTCATCCTGAAGTTCTTCGATGAATATGCCAAGGAGGTACGCCGCCACATGGAATATGAAAACCAGGCCGTATTCACCTATGTAGAGCAATTACTCCAAGGCAACCTATCGGATGAATACAACATTGCCACTTTTGCCAGCAAACATAATCAGATAGATACCAAACTGAAAGAGCTGAAGAACATCATCATCAAATACTACCCGGAAAAGGAGAACAACAATCTCCTGAATGCGGTCTTGTTCGATATATTCAACTGCGAACAAGACCTTGCCACCCACTGCCAGGTAGAAGATTATATGTTTGTTCCCGCCGTAGCGCAAATAGAAAGGAAACTGAAAAATGAACAATAATACTTCTTTGAAGATTGTCATTGCAGAAACTTCGGTCATCATCCGGAGTGGCCTGACGGCTGTTTTGAAGCGTATTCCCAACTTGAATGCACACCCTATTGAGGTTTCTTCTCCGGAATCGCTGCAGAACTACATTCACATGCATCCGGCAGACATTATCATCATCAACCCCACTTTCGGTGGCTGGTTCGACCTGCCCGCCTTCAAGGCAGAACACGGAAAATCCGGTATCAAGTACATTGCTATGGTATGCTCCGTCATCGACAACAACATATTGAAGGAATATGACGAGAACTTCGCCATGTGCGATGACGTAGATGTCATCGCCTCCAAAATCAACCACTTGCTACACACCGAGGAGGAAGAGGAAAAAGACAGCGAACAAGAAACCCTGAGCCAGCGCGAAAAGGAAATCATCACCTGCGTTGTGAAGGGCATGACCAACAAAGCCATCGCCGACAAACTCTACCTCTCCATCCATACCGTCATTACCCATCGCCGTAACATTGCACGCAAACTGCAGATACATTCTCCGGCAGGGCTCACCATCTACGCTATTGTCAACAAGCTGGTAGAATTGAGCGACATCAAGGACTCTCTATAAGATTCTTCCGGCAACCGTTTCCCTACCCGCTGCGGCCTATAGGGAAAAACCGGATGAATCCCTTGCAAAAGTATGCTCCTCCATACGGGAAAAGCCCTCTGCCTATTGATTAAGGTTTATCTTGTGCTTGAAGACAAAGCTCATCCCCTATGTCATCCCTCCCCATCCTATGACTCTTTATGCCCCACAAGTATCCTTATCCAACCTTACCCACAGTATCCGTCACGCCATACACAAATCCCCGCTTCACGATATCACATCGGGAAGCGGGGATCCTTTTATCTTCATAAAAGTGGTTACGTAATTATGACTAACTAATTCATTCAAATCTGATGTTGCAAAGATAAGGCATCGGCAGACAGTACGCAATCACTTAAATTAGGTATAATAAAACAAGTCTGTCATCATAAATAGGTAGAACCACCCACAAATCAGGCATTGGCATAGCTGTGCATTCCTCCAAGGATGTAGTTCACCCCGAAATAGGTCATCAGGACTGTCAGAAAGGCAACAATCATATAGATATGGAAGAATAACGGACTGCGGAAAATGCGCAGGCTGCGCGCATGGAACGCCGCTCCATAAACCATAAAGGTAATCAGCGCCCATACTTCCTTCGGGTCCCAAGCCCAATAACGCCCCCAAGAAGCATTGGCCCAAACCGCACCCAGAAAAATGCCGGCTCCCAAAAAGAAAACGGCGGGATAAAGCAGCAATCGGCTGAGCAGCATCAACATCCGGGCTGAACGGCGAAGACACAATGCCAGTATGCCGTTCAGCATCATAAAGGCAAACAAAGCATAAGACATCATTATCAACGACACATGCGTACTGAGCCACGGAGAAACGAGCACGGGCATCAAGGGAGTGATTTGGGGATTCATCTGTCCCAAATAGGACACCAGTAAGGCAAAACCGGACAGCAAAAAACCGAAAGGCACCATAAACGGGAAGCGCCGCCGAAACAGACAAGCCAGGAACAGCGCACACAATGCCATGAACTGCATCGTTTCGTATCCATTACCCAACGGGATACGCCCGCCGATGTACCACCTCAGACCATACCCGAAGAGCTGAAAGAGAAACGCCGCATAAAGAGAAAACGGGAAAAAAGTATCTGCCAAACGCGAAGAGAAAGAGAGCGCTACAATCCTACCGGAAGAGTCTGACAATGCCGACGAACGGCGCAGGCCGCGATACAGCAGACGGAAGAAAGCCAGCATCCCCACCGTAAGGTTGAACATGAACAGCAATTTGCTGAAAGGAATACGGTTATACAGCAATTCGGCTTGTATTTTAGTATCGGAAACAGGCTCCACACTCCCGTCTTCCGGCAAAGGACGAATCAATGTACCATTTTGGAGCATCAAAATCAGTCCCACCTTTTCATCCGCCTCTACAATGGCCTTTTCCAGAGAAGTCATTTTCTGATGATGGTCTTGCTTCCCCTTCCAGAACTTCTGCAAGCGATACTTCTCACCGTCGAACAAATCAGCCAGACATGCATAGGGTGTCTCCAAATGAAGCAGGCGACGGAGTGCCTCGTTTTTGATATAAATCATCGGCTCATTCTGCCAAACCTCCGGACGCAGAAGCCATCCGCCAATCACCTGCTCCGGCGTCATGCCTCCATAAGACGATTTTCCCGTCAGTTTCAGTACAAAATCGCGCGCAAGGGTATTGAAAGGAACCACACGGTCATTATAAATCACCTGCTTACGGGCAAGACTATCCGCCTGCTTGCGTGCCAGTGCCGGAAGGCTTCTCTTCTGCGCATGTACCCCACTTCCCAGACACAGCAACAATAGGACAAACATTCCTCCCTTCTTCAACAACGGATGCCTCAGCAGCCTGCGGAACTCTCCGCCCCGGCTGACCAGCATCCAGAGCATGGAGACACCTAACAAGAGGTATCCACTATAGGTAATCCCTATCCCCCACGGGTCATAATTCACTGCCAGCCAGCTCCCCTGCATATCCTCATCAAAGGAAGACTGATAAAAGCGAAACCCCTGCCGTGAAAGAATACGGTTCATGGAGACGGGCGTCTCACCGTGAATATAGCTGATATAATCTGCAGGAGCATCCGTACCCGGATAGTACTCAATCCGGAAACTGTCCAGACGTAAGGTGAACGGTAACTCTACAACCTGCCTGCCGTCTTGTTCCAAAAAGCAGTTCACCTCACTGCCGACAGTAAGATGCACATATCCTTTTCGGCCACAAAGAAACGTAGTCATGGCTCCCGCCAAAATCACGAGGAAGGAGCCATGCAACAACAACGTCGGGAGACACCGCCACAACCGCTGTCTTACAAGCACAACAACAGTCATCGCAGCAAGGGCTCCCCACAAACAACAGAACCAAATCGTATGATAAACATGCTTTTCTACAAAATCCGTACTGTATGTCTGCTCTACAAACGTAGTTGCAGCAAGTAAGAGCAGCAAACAACCATAAACAGCTATGAGAAACTTTTTCAATTAAGAGCTATCAATTAAAAGTAAAAAATCAATATGGAGCAAACTCCTTGTTTTCTAAAGACTTGACTCCCATACATTCCATCTCTATCAGCCAACCCGGACGACATACGGGAGCATATACAAACACTCTCGGAGTATCCGGAAAACGCTCGTCATACATTCCTTTGACCACGGTATAGTCTGCAACATCCCGCAGATAAACAATCATCTGTCCTAAATCATCAAACGTACAGCCAGCCTCTTTCAACAAAGCCTCCACATTCTCCCACATACGTTCCGTCTGCTTGCGAATGTCTCCGGGATATACCACCTCACCTTTATTATTGATGCTCGCAGTACCCGAAATAAACACCTGGCGACGGTCGCCATAATCCACATACGTACCTCGCTCGAAACTCACACCGTATTCGTATGTGGGATTCAGATGTGTCGGTGCGTAAAGGTAGTGAATTTGTTCAGATTTCAAACCATCTACAGCATAAGTATCCATCTGAACCGTCACTTTTGGGTCGGCATGACGGCCACCGATACCGGTACTGGAAATATAATGAGTCTTCTCCGTCAAGTCCTGGGTAACAAACACCTCATTACGTGCCTTCACCACTCCGGCATAATTCACATCCACGTTCTGTACAAAGAACCAGGTACGTATGCAATTATCAGCCAGCTTGCAGCCCTGTTCCATCAGCTGCATCACATAGTCATTCAACAGCAGACGGGTCTGGTATTCCGAATTGGCGGCACGATTGAAAGAGCCGCCTCCCCAAAGGTGACGGTAGGCGCCATGTCTCACTTCGAACAATCCGTTATGAAGTACCTGTGTTTCCACACCTTTCTGCAGATAGACCCACAGTGCAATCTTTGTACCGTTCAACGGCGGCTGCTCTACCACGGAGAGTGCACAATCCGAACATTCTGCCGAAAGCGCCAGTAGCATATCTGCCTGATTGGCGGCGTCACTTAGAAAGTAGCGTTTAAAGATGGCAACAGCACCTTGTAGCTCACTTTCACGTAGTTGGCAGTAAGTGTCGACCACCGCATTCAGCTGTTCTTCATAAGTCGCTTCCGGTCTGGTGGCATGAATCATTACATGATATTCCGAAACACCCGCTTCTACCTCATATTTAAAGATTTCGGTTAAGGTATTCTCCAATTGATTAGTTTGTTGTTGTTTATTTTTCATATTAAATATCAATTAGTCGTTGTTGTTCAAAAAAGTACCGGTATTACCAGTAAGGCCCATCATTATTACGGCTGTGCACCATCGTCAATCCAGTTGCCAATCAAAGACTGCATATCAGATGAGGTTATCATCTGAGAATGGTCTATACGCCAATCCGAGCTGATGTCCGTACCCAATATGAGATGCAAGACACTTTCTGACGCATTGCCGGGCATAACCCTCATTTTACCGTCCACCGTCGTTGAAGCCCGGTTGACCAGATCAGCATGGCTATGTCCTTCCAGCAGATTCAAGCCACCACCCGGAGTGGTGCTAAGACCATGGCAAGCCGTACAAGTGGCATTGAATATTTTTTGTTGAATGGCATTGTACATACTTGCATCAACTGTTCCTGCATCCATAAGTATAGTATCAGCGATTTCAGTACATTCCATTGCCACCAAACTGACAATGCGCTTCCTCAACTTATTGATTACACATAGCTCGACAGTTGTCACCTCATCCGTTATGCCGGACATTGTCAACTGGATTTCATCATTATCCGATTCGGATGCCGGAACAACCTTTGAAACAATGGCATAATCGCTTTCATCATCAAATCCTGCCACTACCACACTATAGTCGCCCGACCACTTATCCACACCACTAATCCGGCCTGTCATCTTCACTGTGCGTCCTTCACCCGTGGCCACTACGGCATTCTCATAAATTCTCCCCTCATCGCATGCATGCAGACCTATAAGAAGCACGGGCAGAAAAAAGAAAAGAATGTATTTTTTCATAGACGAATCCTTTCCTGACTTCATTTAGAATGTATATTGAAGCATCACCGTGGCAGAGTGAGTGGCCAGACCTAAATTATCATTATCACGGTCGAGCTGCGTGTCGTGTCCCCAACGGGCTACATACTGATACATTGCCTGCAATTTCAAGTTGCATCCTCTGAAAAAGTAATTCATACCTACAGCAGGCATATTCAGGAAACCGTCGTCATCCGTACCGTTACGATTGAAGATATCGTAGCGTGCGGCAAGCTGTAGGCGGGGAGCGACAAAGTAACCACCTTGCACATAACCGCCTAAAAAGCTATACGATTCATTTATCTTTTGCCGTTTGGTGAAACCTACATTCATATAATAAGCTTCAGCCGCCAGATAGAGCTTGTTCTTCAACATGGCAAATTCCAACCCCACACGGGTATCATTGGTACTCTCATTTTCACTCTCCACATTGATAGAACCCGAAAGACCGAATAATATCTTATCCTCGTTCAAACGGTTAGGATTACCTTGTGTGGAAGGCATCACCCCCTTGGGCATATAAGTCAGACGTCCGGCATACAGCAATGAAGGGATATGCCAGTCATCACTCATCGTCTTTGAAGCTGTATTCACGGAAGCTCCGGTTCCATTGAACAAGCCGACTTCATAACCGAACTTATCTGCCACCAGACCGTGAATTTCAACACCCAGGTCAAATCCCGTACCGATATTAGGCGTCACGGCATTCAACGAATAAGGCAAAATTACAGAAGACGTCAGAGAAACCGGCAACTGGGGAAGCAGTGTTTCGCCAAGAGTTGTCAGATAGGCATGCGAAAATGGAGTCTTGAACTTTCCGACACGAATCGCAAATTGTTTTTTCAGCTGTACATCAAACCACGCCTGCTGTAACAGCGCTCCTCCACTTGCAGCAGCATTGATGGACAGATTGAAAGCTACTTTTCCAAAAGCCTTGCCAGTAAAGCCAAGTACGGCATAAGGAATGGAAAAACCCGAATTGGCAATATTATCTTGGTTATAAGCCTTATCCAAGCCTTCATCATCATACCAATTGAAATTAGCACTCGTTTGTACCAACAGATAAGGCTTGAAAACAAAGTCACCTTTCTTTGTTTCAATGGTAAAACCTTCTCTTCCGGCCAATGACACTACACCATTCTCCGTATCTTCCTCATGTTGCGCCATAGCGGTCAAAGGCAAAACAGCCAGCATGGCGACATATAAAAATTTCTTCATAATTACTTTTTATATAAAGCTTATTAGTTCTAAAGTGAATTTAAAAATGCAATCAGGGCATCACGGTCATCCTTGCTCATGTTCTTAAAGAGATTTTTCGATGCTTCTCCCTCTCCCCCATGCCACATTATGGCTTCAACAAGATTGCGAGCACGACCATCGTGCAAGAAGTAGGTATGTCCGTTTACCTTTTCCTGAAGCCCGATACCCCAAAGCGGAGTAGTGCGCCATTCATTGCCACGCGCCAACCCACTTACATAGTTATCATTCAGACCGACTCCCATAATTTCGGAGCCCATATCATGCAGCAAAAAATCCGAATAGGGGTGAATTGTCTGACTTCCCAACCATGGCAAACGGGTACCGTTCAACAGCACGGAGCCCCGAGGCTTGGTATGCAACGTGGTGACATGGCAAAGATGGCACTTGGCTTTATAGAAATTCTGTTCTCCCCTTATCACCTGCGGGTCATTCACATTACGCCGTGCAGGAACACCAAGACTCTGCATATACAAGTCAACATCTTCCATATCTTCTGTAGAAACATCCAACTGGGCATAAGAAAGCCCCATCATGCTGCCTTGATTCACCTGGGACTGCCCCTCGCATATCTCTTCCGGATAGCGGCTATTGGTAACACCCATATCACTTGAAAAACCAAGTTCAACAGTCAAATCCGCATGTTGAGCCTTATTTCCCGACAGCCCCAAGCTTCTCACACCACGTTCGGTAATGTAATTGCAACGGCCACTTATACCATACTCCGGATAATTACTTTTTGCAGCAAGCGCTTCAATCTCCGTAGGTTCCAAAGCCATCATTTGCCCCATACCGACATGTCTCAACGGGATACGCACCGTACAGAACATATCTTCAGGCTTTATACTGTCAGCATACCATTCGGATATGGAATAAGCCGGTCTGCAAAGTTCATACTTCTCTCCGTCGGGAAAGGTAAAAGTCTCATAAGTATACTCCACAGAAAGCTTCCCCTCCGGTTTCACTCCATAAATTGCCTGGTCATGGAGGACACGACCATAATCCTGAAAAAACGCACCATTCTTGCGGCTTATATAAACCAGCATCGAGGAAAACCCGTAACTACCCGATCCACCTTCACTCCACAGCGTCGGTTTGGTACGGCCGGCATTACGATGACAACTGCCACAAGAATACCCCGCATAGACCGGGCCAAGACCACCTCCCATGCCATTGCTACTCGTACGCACATCATCGTAAAGCCCGTCACCATCATTAAAGCGACTGTTGTAAACACCCGACACCCAGTCTGCCGGTGAATCATAGGCCTTGGATGAATTCATGAAGATTGTGGACGTTCCGGCAGACAGAGCGTATCCTTCAGGAATCTCTATATCCAACACGTCAATCCCATCATCATCACAAGCAGTCAAACCTGCCGACAAACAAAGGAGAAGACATGAATATCTCATTAAACGATTCATCATCTTTATCTACTTTTTAATAATGGCATATCCAAACATGCCAAAGAAGTAAAGGCAGGATTCTCCAAATCCTCCCCTTTACTTCTTGAGTATTGTTTATAAATAATTCTTATTTAACTGTACGAGGCTTGCCATCCTTGAAAAGCAGGAATTCCAAAGTATGGAATCCGCGTACATTTTGGGCAGATTCAACTTTTGCATCATCATCACCCTCGCTCCATTCCAAATCGCCCCATTTCTGGGAATTCAGAATCTGGACAATGGCGTTCTGGTCCAAAGGCCAACTATCCATATTCGGGTCAAGCCCCAGCTCATCCACCGGCCCAAATAGGAACGCCTCACTTTCCTCCCAAGGTTCACGGGCTGTTATCCAAGCATTGCATGCCGTCTCAAAAGCACTGTTAGAGGGATTGTTGGCAAGAGCCACCACAGCGTCATACAGCGTACTATTCTTCTCCTTCAAATCCTTATAGGTAGGCAAAACCACAACATTGACATAATTTTCAACAATCGGGTCAAGTGCTTCATTGCTGTTAATGGTGCTATTGTCCCTGATATAAGGTTTCAACTCCTTATCCAATACACTTTCCAGTTCTTCACAAGCCTTGATAGCCGCTACCGTTTCCTGACTGTTGATATTATTACGGAAAGGTTGGGGAATAGCCTGAATAGCCGATGCTGCCGTAGTGATAGCTGCCGACACTTTCATATCCAACTCCGCATTGACTCCAGCCACCAATTTTGAAATTGACTTGTCGCTCACCTTACCGTCCAAAGAGCCGTAATAGGCATTGCGGATTGAGTAAATATTATTGGTATAATCATCACGGGAATGCCAGCTATACCATGACTCAACAGCATAGAGGGCCTCTGTAACATTGTTTGCCATATATTTATTATATGGATCACCAATCTTCGTCTCACCTACCTCATTGGAGATTTCAACACAACCGTCGATAACCTGCTCTATACAGTTCCAGGCACTTGAAAAGTTATAGGCACCATTATGAGCTTTGAAGGAAGTTGCAAAACTTGCCCCACCCTTATAACTCGTATTCCAAGAATCATAAAGATTGGTGGCATCTGCCTTCAACAAAGCCGCCACATTTCTCATGTAGTTGTGCCAACTTGC
>UMKU01060623.1_pt1 | contig 12542 bp, 10 predicted proteins | sample 1966411 | NCBI WGS metagenome assembly UMKU01 (sample SAMEA4836187, study PRJEB28245) | human gut metagenome | biome: gut microbiome; material: fecal sample | place: Denmark | collected 2008
TACATTATATGTTATTTTTTCGTTATAACTTTTGTTTAAAATAGTTGTATCTTTTAAGAGATATTCTATTTTCTTAGTATCGTTATAGTCAAAGGTTATATCTATATTATATCCTTTAATTAATTTAACTTTATCTACAAGATTTAAACAGGCTCTAACACTTTTATTATAGGCTCTAATTAGTCCACCACTTCCTAATTTAATTCCACCAAAGTATCTTACTACTATAGCTAATACATTATTTAGATTGTTTTTTTCTAATACATCTAACATAGGAATACCTGCTGTACCTGATGGCTCATTATCGTCACTAGATCTTTTAATATCTGATATGATGTAAGCATAACAATAATGGGTAGCATCTTTGTATGTTTCTTTTACTTTATCTAAATAATAATTAATTTTATTAATATCATCAACTTTATATAGTAATGTTATAAATTTTGAATTTTTAATTATTAGTTCATTTATACTATTATTTTTTATAGAGTACATATTATCACCTTGAAATAATTATATATGATATTTATTTGGTTTACAAGAAATTAATATTGTGTTACTATTATTTTGGTGGTTATATATGGAATATAAATATAATAGTGATACTTTGATGCATGGTGTAGGATTTAATTTTAGTAAATTTGAGAGTATTTTAAGTCATGGAATATTATCTTTAGAATGTGGTAAAGCTGAAAATGTAAGAATTAATAGAAGTTTTAAAGGTCATAATAAAGATGATGAAATATCTATGGTTAGATATTTATATATAGATGCTTATGATGATTTTGATATTAAGTTATTTGATAAGGAAGGGGCTTATTATAGATATATATTAAATGGAATAAGTTTTATTGTGGAAGATGTTCAATTTGAAACACAGAAAGCTCATAGGGTAGATGAGGTACTTGTTAAAAATAAAATAGAATTAGATAAAATTAAAGGGATTCAGATATCAGATAAATATAAAGATGCTTTGCTTGAGGATTTATTTTATTTTCCAATGTCTAAAAATTATGAAAATATAAAAAATATAGGTGAAGAATATATAAGATATATGGCAAGTTATGGATATGAAGTTAATATTAATGAATATAAAAATTTAATTAATGAATTAAGATATACTTATAATGCATTAATAGATGCTTCTAAAGAAGATATAGAAGATCTTGAAGATGATTATGAGGATGTTTTAGCAGATTTAAATGAATATATGGCACAAAATATTAGTGCTTGTTTTAGAAAAAAGTTTGGTTATGATATAACACTATATGATTTAGTAATATTTTTACGAAATAAGAATAAAGTTAATTTGCCAATATATATTATTCCTTATACAAGAGAAAAAGGGAAAGCAAAATGATAGATGAAAAATTAAAAACAACTCCTCATAAACCAGGTTGTTATTTGATGAAAGATAAAAATGGGTATATTATTTATGTTGGTAAAAGTAAAAATTTAAAAAATAGGTTAAGTTCTTACTTTAAATCTAGTCATGTTGGTAAGACAGCTATGCTTGTTAAAGATATATATGATTTTGAATATATTCTTACTAGTAGTGAAGTAGAGTCTTTATTACTTGAAATTAATTTGATTAAAAAGTATACTCCTAAATATAATATTTTATATAAAGATGATAAATCTTATCCATATATAGAATTAACTAATGATAAGTATCCTAGATTATTAATTGTGAGACAGATAAATCCTAAGAGAGGAAAGAATAGGTGTTTATTTGGTCCTTATCCTAATGTTTATGCTGCAAAGAAAACAGTAGAAATATTAAATAGAATATATCCTTTGAGGAAATGTAAGAATTTACCTAAGAAAGAATGCTTATATTATCATATTAATGAATGTATGGGGTATTGTACTAATAAGGTTAGTTTAGAAGAAATAGATAAGATGAGGGGAGAGATAATTTCTTTCTTTAATGGTAATTCTACGATAGTTAGGAATAAGTTAGAAGAAAAGATGTATAAACATTCTTCTTTGTTGGAATTTGAAAAGGCTAAATATTATAAAGATTTATTGGATTATATAGATATTACTTTAGAAAAGCAAAAAGTAGATGGAATAGATAATTATAATCGTGATGTTATAGGTTATTATACGGATAATTATTATTTATCAATTAATATATTATTTATAAGAGGTGGTAAATTAATTGATAAGAAGTCTAATATATTTCCTATGATTGATACATTAGATAATGAGATAGAAACGTATATATCTAATTTTTATATAGAGAATCCTAGTAAGGTAAAGGAAGTTTTAACTCCTAGTATTGTAAATAATGAACTTTTGACAGAAACTTTTTCTTTTTCTTTTATTACTCCTTCTAGAGGAGTTAAGAAGAAGTTATTGGATTTGGCTTATGAAAATGCTAGTGTTTATTATAATGAGCAGATTACTATTCTTGAAAATGATGAAGATAAAAGAAAGAATACTTTAAATGAATTAGCTAAGGTTCTTAATATTCCTAAGGTAGATAGAATTGAATTGTTTGATAATTCTAATTTGTTTGGTAATTTTAATGTTTCAGGGATGGTTGTTTTTATAGGTGGAAAGAAAGCACCACAAGAATATAGAAAATATAAAATATCTGTAGATAAGAATGATGACTATAATACTATGAAGGAAGTTATTTATCGTAGATATTTTAGAGTACTTAAGGATGATTTGGTTCGTCCTGATTTGATAATTGTAGATGGTGGTGTTAATCAAATAAATGCTTGTAAAGATATTATTAGTAGTCTTGGTCTTGATATACCTATATGTGGACTTAAAAAAGATAATCATCATAGTACTAATACTTTAATTACAGAAGATTTAAAAGAAATAGATTTAAAGAAAGATAGTGATTTATTTTTGTTTTTAACTAAAATGCAAGATGAAGTACATAGATACACTATTAGTTATCATAAACAAATTAGAAGTAAGGGGGCACTTAGTAGTATTTTAGATAATATTCCTGGTATTGGTGAAGTTAGAAAGAAGAAAATATTAAAGAAATATAAGACGATAAGTTCTATTAAAGATGCTAGTATTTCTGAATTAGAAGAGATACTACCTCATGATGTTGCTAAAAACTTTTATGATTATATACGAAAAGAAGATGTTTAATATAATCTTTTTCTTTTTTGTTAGTATATAAAATTGTCTTTTCAAAATTATTTTTTTATGCTATAATCAACATATAAGAATGAAGGGAATGATACTATGATAGGTAAGACATTGAAAATGGTTAATAATGATTTATCTGGTGTTAGTGATACTAGGTATATTAATGTTTTTTGTTGCTTTAGGGATATGAAATATGGTAATGAATATATAATATATTGTTATGTTGGGGAATATGCTAAGAATGTCTTATATTGTGGTTCTGTTCATTTTAAAGATAATTCTTTGGTGGTTTTTTCTATTAAGAAAGAAAATGAGAAGATAGTTTTAGATTTTATAAATAGGTTACTAAGTAATAGTTATTCTTCTATGTATCAAATATTAGATATACGTAATATGTTAAAACTAGAAATAGTATCTTCTAATAATTTGGAGATGGATCATACTGTTATAGAGAAACTGGATGTTTTATCTATACCTAATAAGAAGGAAGAAGAATTAGTGAAAGAAAGGGAAAAGAAACCTATATTTCTTTATATTTTACTTGTGTTACTTATTGTTTTGTTTTTTGGAGCTTTATATTTTTATTTTAATATGGATAAATATGAGAAAAAAGCAATAGTTTTAAATTGTACGACTAATTTATATAATGAAGATATTGATGTATGGTATACTAGTGATATGGTTATTAATTTTGAATTAGATGATGTTACTGTTAAGAATATTATGGAAGTTAATACTTATAATTTTACTACGGATGAGTATAATGCTATTGTTAATTATGAAGATATAGAAGAGTTATTTATGGGTTATGCTATTACTAATGATAAGGATAATTATAGGTTAATTCTTAAGAGGGATATAAGTACTATAATTAATACATATAGGGAAATAAGGGAGTTTTATGAGAAAAAGGGATATGTTTGTCAAGAAGGAAAGATTTGATAATGAAAGAAGTATATAATGTTTATTTGATTACTGGTAGTAATGATAGTGTTATTAATAATACTGTTTCTGATATATTAAAACAAGTTAATTGTGATGATAATAATAAAATAATATATAATTTAAAGGAAAATACAATAAGTGATGTTATAGAAGAGGCTAATACGGTTAGTTTGTTTAGGAGTAATAAGGTTATTCTTGTTTATTCTTCTAGTATAGATAAATTGGATGATGAAGAACTTATTATGTATTTAAATAATTATAATAAGGATGTTTATTTGATATTTATTGTAGAGAAGAGTGATGCTAGGAAGAAGATAGTTAAACTTATTAATGAGAAGGGTATTTCTATTGATTCTGATAATGTTGATAAGAGTTATAATAAGAATTATGTTGTTAGTTATTTAAAAGATAATGGTTATAAGATGAATAGTAATGTTATAGAATGTTTTTTATCTAGAGTTAGTGATAATATAAATGATATTAGAAATGAATTAGATAAATTATTTATATATAAACTTGATGATAAGAATATTTCTTTGGATGATGTTAAGTTAATTACTTATGATAATACAGATAATATTATTTATGAATTTACTAATGCTTTGTTAGAGAAAGATGAGAATAAGGCTATTTCTATGTATCATAGTTTTATAGATAGTAATATGGCTATAGATTATATATTGGCTTCTATTTATAATTCGTATAAAACTTTATATCAAATTAAGGAATTAAATAAAAATAATTCTATTAGGGATATATCAAAAACTATAGGTAAGAAAGAATATTATGTAGAGAAAATGCTATATCGTAGTATGAATTATAATGATAATGAGTTACTTGATATAATTCATACTTTGGCTATGATAGATAAGAATTATAAATCGGGATTATGTAATCCGGTTATGGAAGTAGAACTATTCATTCTTGGAAAATTAAATGTGTAAAGTACAAATAAAACTATTTACAAATAGTTTTTTTTGTTATAGAATATAATTGCAAGTGGCACAAAGTGGTAGAAAGTGGGGGATAATATGTTAATTGGAGAATATCATCATAATATTGATGAAAAGGGAAGATTAATTATACCAGCTAAGTATCGTGAAGAAATTGGTTCATCTTTTGTTGTTACTAAAGGCTTAGATGGATGTCTCTATGTTTATTCTTTACATGAATGGGAAAGAATAACTTCTAAATTAAAAACTCTACCATTTACTAAGAAATCAGCTAGAACTTTTACAAGATTTTTATTATCGGGTGCTTCAATTTGCGAATTTGATAAACAAGGTAGAATAAATTTAGTTTCTTCTTTAACAGAATATGCGGGTTTAAAAAAAGAATGTGTTATTATTGGGGTAAATGATCGTCTAGAAATTTGGGATTTAGATAAGTTTAATAATCTAATGTCTGAGAATGAAAGTGAACTTGATAGCATTGCTGAGGGTTTATTTGAGGGGGATTTTGATTTTAATGCATAAGAGTGTATTACTTTTAGAAGTTATTAATTATTTAAATGTTAAAGAAGATGGAATTTATGTTGATGCTACTTTGGGTTATGGGGGGCATAGTTCTTTAATTTTAAAAAGTTTAAGAAGTGGGCATCTATACGCAATTGATCAGGATGAGATGGCTATAGAGAATAGTCGTGAGAGACTTAGTAAAGTTAGTGATAATTATACGATAATTAAAGCTAACTTTGCTAATATGAAAGATGAGTTAAATAAGAGGGGGATAACTAGTGTAGATGGAATAATATTTGACTTAGGTGTATCTAGTCCACAGCTTGATAATAGTGAAAGAGGGTTTAGTTTTCATAATGATGCTATACTTGATATGCGAATGGATAGAGATAATGAATTAGATGCTAAATATGTTGTTAATAATTATTCGTATGATGAGTTAGTTAGGATACTAAGAGATTATGGTGAAGAGAAGTATGCTAGTAGTATAGCTAGAAATATTGTTTTGGAAAGAGAAAAGGAAGAAATAGTTACGACATTTGAACTTGTAGATATTATAAAGAGGAGTATGCCTCAAAGAGAATTAAAAGGGCATCATCCGGCAAGGAAGACATTTCAAGCTATACGAATAGAAGTAAATCATGAATTAGATGTTTTGAAGGTGGCTTTAGAGGATAGTATTGATTTACTTAAAGTTGGTGGAAGATTATGTGTTATAACTTTCCATTCTAAAGAAGATAAAATAGTGAAAGATATTTTTAAGAAGTATAGTGAAGTTAGTAATGAATTAAAAGGATTACCTTTTATACCTGAGGAGTATAGTCCTCGTATAAAGATAATAGAAAGTAATTTGACTCCTAGTCAAGAAGAATTGTTAGATAATAATAGGGCTAGAAGTGCTAAACTTAGAGTAATAGAGAAAGTAAGGGAATGATATTATGACTAAAAAGAAGAATAATAGGGTGTCTAAGATAGAAAGATTTATGTATAAATCATTTATATTTATGTCATTGATTTTGGTTGTGGGTATTATTTTAACAAAAGCTACTTTGAGCCAAGTTAATTTAGAAGTACAAAAATTAAATAATAAAATAAAAAGTCAAAAAGAAGATAATCAAAGTTTAGTTATGAAAATTAATGAGATGGTTTCTTTAGAAAATATTCAAGAAGTAAGTAATGAGTATGGACTTGCTTATATAAATGATAATATTAAAACAATTACTGAATAAATAATAGTACTCTAGAAGAAACTAGAGTATTTTATTTAGATAATTATTTACATAATATATTGGTACTGGTATAATTGTTATAGTATGCTATGGAGAGGAATAGTGGTTTTATATGAAAGATAAGAATAATACAAATACTGTTAGAATTAACAAGATGGTATATTTGCTTGTCTTTCTTTTATTTATGTTTTTTATAATGTGGCTTTCATATATTACTTTAGTTAATTATAAAGTGGGAGATACAGATATTGAAACATTTATTGCTAATAGGAATATAAATGAGGAAATTATTATGCCTGATCGTGGTAGTATATATGATAGAAATGGTAGTGTACTTGCTCAAGATGTATCTAGTTATACTGTTATTGCTTATTTGGATCCAAATAGAAGTGAAGATGGTAAGGAATTACGTCATGTTAAAGATAAAGAAGGGACGGCTAAGGCTCTTGAGCCTTTGATTAATATGTCTTATGATAGAATTTTAGAATTACTTAATAAAGATTTGTATCAAGTTGAGTTAGGTCCTGGTGGTAGAAATTTAAGTCAATTAGAGATGGAAGCAATTAAAGGACTTAATTTGCCTGGTATTGATTTTATTAAGAGTAGTAAAAGATATTATCCAAATGGGGATTTTGCTTCTTATTTGCTTGGATATACTAAAGATAAGGAAGATGAAGATGGTAATGTTTGGAAAGTTGGGGAACTTGGTATTGAAGGGTATTATAATAAAGAATTAAGTGGTACTAGTGGGTATGTTAAATATGAAAAGGATTTAAGGGGATATAAGATTGCTAATTCTAATGAATATAAGGTTGATGCTGTTAATGGAAGTGATATATATTTAACTATTGATAATACTATACAGTTATTTGTGGAAGAAGCTTTTAAGGAAGCTTATGCTGGTAGTGAGGCTAAGAAGGGAATTATGGTTGTAGCTGATGCTAAGAGTGGTGAAATATTAGGATATACTAGTAGTCCTTCTTTTAATCCTAATGAAAGGAATATGACTAGTTATTTAGATTCTTTGGTTAGTTATGTTTATGAGCCTGGTAGTACTATGAAGATATTTAGTTATTTGTGTGCTATTACTAGTGGTAAATATAATGGTAGTGATACATATTTATCTGGTAGTAAAACTTATGTTTCGGCTAAGAATCCTAATGATACGACTACTATTCGTGATTGGAATAGGATTGGTTGGGGTAATATTACGTATGATTTTGGTTTTGCTATGTCTAGTAATATTGCTGTAGCTAATATATTGGAAAATTTTATTACTAAGGAAGATCTTAGAACTTGTTATAAAAACTATGGATTTGGTTCTAAAACAGGTATTACATTAAATGGAGAGTTAGCTGGAAGTGTTAAGTTTACTTATGATGTAGAAGCTGCTACGGCTGGATATGGTCAAGGTATAACAATTACACCAATTCAAATGATAAGAGCTTTAACTATGATAGCTAATGATGGTGTAATGTTATCTCCGTATGTTGTTAAAGAAATTAAAAATGAAGATAATACTAGCACGGTATTTGAAAGAAAAGAAATTGGTAATTATGCTAGTCATGAAGATATTGTTAAAATAAAAGAACTTATGAAAAGTGTTATATTACCAGATGCTTCTATAGCTACAGGATCAGGATATTATATGGAAGGATATGACTTGATTGGTAAGACTGGTACTGCTTCTATATTTGATATGCAAAAGGGTAAATATTTAGATGATGAAAATCAGTTTGTTTATTCTTTTGCTGGTTTATATCCAAAGGATGATCCAGAGATAATAATATATTTAGTATTAGAAAGGCCTACTTTAAGTACTACATATATGGCTCCTGCTGTTAAAAAAGTGGTGGCTAATGTTAGTAAATATTTGAATATTGATGAATCTGTTTCTAATGATGAAAAAATTATTGTTAAAGATTATGCTAATAAAGTAACTACTAATGTTGTTAGTGAATTAAATAATAAAGGAATAAAAGTAATTACTTTGGGAGTTGGTAATAAAATAGTAGATCAATATCCTAATAAAGATACAGTATTATATAGTAATGATTTAGTGGTATTACTTACTAATAATTATGATAAGAAAATGATAGATTTTAATGGTTTATCATATAAAGAAGTTATTAGTATATTAAAACTTATGAGTGTAGACTATAGTGTAGAGGGTTTTGGATATGCTTATGAACAAAATATATTATCTGGAGAAATAATTAATGATAAAGTAATTATTAAGATGAAAGAACGATATAATTAATTTACAATTATTTTATATTATGTTACAATTGATACAATAGTATAGGAGGATGTATGAAGAGTGATAAAAAGAAAATATATTTGTTTATTGCAGTAGTAGTAATTGTAGGAATACTTACAACACTTAGTTCTTTTGCGTTATGGACAGTTGCTTCAAATAACATAAATGTGGCAGTAAATACATTTCCTCCTTTAGAAGGAAATGTAAGATATACAGAAGGACATTCTATTTTAGCAGGAGATTTACCATTATGTTTAAACTATTTGGATGGTATTAATACTACTTTTACAATTGGAAAAGAAAGTACTTTGTCAGAACATTTAGTATATGCTTCTATGCATCTTAAGACAAATGATGATAGTTATTTAGCTTATGCTGATGCTATAAATTGGCAAATAAGAACTGCTAGTAGTGCTTCTCCTTTGGCAAGTGGAACACTTGCTGACTTTGCTGTAGGTTCTAATGTAATGTTAGATAATATTGAAGTTACAACAACGGATACTTCTTATACTTTCTATATTTGGGTTGATAGTAATTATGCTGATGTTATTGCTTTGGCTGGATTAACTATTGATTTAGAACTTTGGATGGAAGTAAGATATGAGCAATATAATGTTAGACCAGTAGTAAATGAAGGGTTAATACCTGTTGTGTTTGATACAGCAAATGGTACGACTAATGTTAAAAATGGTACGAAAGTTAAAACAATAGGTAAGAATGATAGTAATTGGTATAATTATAGCGAAAAGAAATGGGCTAATGCTGTATTAGTAACAAATACTTCTAGAAGTAAATACTTAAATACATCAGGAGTAACTGTATCAGAATCAGATATCCTAGGATATTTTGTATGGATACCAAGATATAGATATAAAATATGGATTACTGGAGTAAGTAGTAGTGGCAAAGAACAAGAAATAGATATCATATTTGAGGGTAAGAACGAAAATAAGGCTGTAGCGACTCAAACTGGTGGGTATTATACACATCCGGCATTTACATTTGGGAATACTGAACTTGATGGATTTTGGATAGGTAAATTTGAAACTGGTGGTACTGCTAATGAGCCTAAAGTTAAACCTGATATAAGGGCTCTTGTTAATCAAAATATATCGACGCAATTTGCAACGGCTCTTAAGTTTGCTGGTGGAACACAATCTGGTAGTACGGTAACTTTCAATGGAAATATTGAGTATGGATTAACTTCCAAGACGGATAGTCACATGTTAAAGAATAGTGAATGGGGAGCAGTAGCATATTTATCTCATAGTAAATATGGAGCAAATAGAGAAGTGTATATAAATAATTCAAGTGGACTTTATACAGGAAGAAGTGGAGGAAACGTTCCTGGTTCTACTCCAATAAATGGGACTTATACTGATCAAACATCTACAACACAATATAATTCATATGGTTTTTATACATGGGATGGATATTTACTTAATTATAATACCAATACTCGAAGTAGTACAAGAGATTTAAATAAAGTAGCAAGTACAACAGGCAATATATATGGAGTATATGATATGTCTGGTGGTGCTTATGAATATGTAATGGGAAATTATAATAATACAATAGGAAATTCAGGCTTTACAACTTTACCTGATAGTAAATATTATGATGTGTATTCATCTGATGTATTTACTGGTACTAGTACTACAAATATAAATTTTTGCACATTAGCAACATGTGGTGGCCATGCTCTAAATGAAACAGCAGGTTGGTATAGTGACTCCTCACGTTTTGTTTATTCTAGTTCTGCTTGGTTTCGCCGTGGAGGGTATTATAATAGTAGTGCTTCAGGAATTTTCTATTTTTACTATCATAGTGGTACTAATGTTACTAGCTTTTCTTTTCGTACTTGTTTATCTGATACTACTATAAATTACAGGTGATGTTATGAATAAAAAAACAATGTTTACAATTTTAATAGTGTTGGGGTTAATAATAATATTTACTGGTGGTACATATGCATATTTGTCTTGGACATCAAATAGTGATGACAATACTAATGTAACTTTTACTAAAGGAGAAGGTTTTAGTTGTAGTGCTGATGGTGGAGGTAATATAACAACAGGTGAAGTTTCATTAATGCCTACAGATTGTACTAAAAATAGTTCACATGTTATAAAAAGAGAAATAACAGTAAATCCTAGTATAACGGATATTAATATGCCAATATATATGAATTTATGGCTTAATGTTAACAGTATGGGTACTGGATTATCTAATAGTAGTAATTTAAAGTATTCATTAACAACAAGTAGTACTAATTGTGAAACTGATGTAGTAAGTACAGGTACATTTACTGGTAAAACAGCAGGCGATAAAGTAACTATATTAAACGGTAATACTTACACTAGTACTACGACAGAGACATATTACTTATATATATGGCTTGATAAAGAAGAAACAAGTAGTGACACTATAAATCAATCATTTAGTTTATCCTTAGGAGGTAGCTGTTATAATAAAATGCCTATAACAGCAACAACACTTGCTAGTAAAGCTAATCCAAGTACTTTACTATATTCAGCTGCAACGGATATTCAAAAGGCAGAAATGTGGACATTTTCTCATGAGGCTACAGAACAATTAGAGGCTACGACAGATTATAGGTATATAGGAAGTAGTCCAAATAACTACATAACATATAATGATGAAGTATGGCGAATAATTGGCGTATTTGATGGAAGAATAAAGATAATTAGAAATGACTCTATTGGTAATATGAGTTGGGATTATAAAAAATCCGGAGTAGGATCATCAACAAATGCTTATGCTGGTGGTTCTAATGATTGGAGTGATTCCCAACTAATGTATATGCTAAATCCAACAAGTTATAAGTTGAAAGATGGATATAGTTCAGATGGAACATATATATATGATGGAAGTGGTAATATAATCTATCAATTAGGTTGTAAGCCAGCAAGTATAGCTAGTGGTGCTACCTCATATAGTTGTACTACCAATACTTGGAGTTTAAATAGTACCGCCTTATCACAAATAAGTGAAGCAACTTATTATTTAGGAGGAACATCAAGTGTTTTACAAAGTGCACAAACATATTATACTTGGGAAAGAGGAACAAAGGTATATAATGGAAGACCAACAAAATGGACAGGATTAGTCGGATTAATGTATCCATCGGATTATGCCTATACATTTGCAAATGGTGTAGATGATACGTGCTATTCGGTTACCAAAAAATGTCGTAGTTATGATGGTGGAAATCCAAATAGTTCATGGCTGTATAAATCTAGTACTATTCAATGGACAGTTTCCTCTATTTCTAGTAACACGAATAATGTGTTCCTTGTCGGCAATAATGGCGATGTCGACAGCAACGGCGCGGACCGAAGCTTTGGGGTTCGCCCCGTCTTGTATCTTCAATCTGATATCAAATTGCAGGGAAGTGGTGGAAGTGATGATCCATATGAAATTATAGAGTAATAAAAAGTATAAATATTTTAGAGTTGTTAACTTTGGTTCAATAAAATCTGGTGTGGAGTAAAATTGAGAATTATT
>UMKU01002261.1_pt1 | contig 12309 bp, 8 predicted proteins | sample 1966411 | NCBI WGS metagenome assembly UMKU01 (sample SAMEA4836187, study PRJEB28245) | human gut metagenome | biome: gut microbiome; material: fecal sample | place: Denmark | collected 2008
ATTTCCAAAATAAAATGGAAGGTGTTATAAAAAACTTTTCTAATATTTACGGCGGAAGTATTGCAGGTGCTCAGAAGGCAATTCCTTACTTGAAGGAAAATGGATACAAATATATGTTCTCTACTCCGATTGCAAACGGTTCCAAAGGCTGGTCTCTCGGATACTGGAATAAAAACAACATGCAGGTTTCTCCGAACATGGGGAATACAGAAAACTTTGCATCATTTTTCAGAGATTTGTATACAAATGGGATGAAATACGTTTATGATGGTACATTTACTTCAGAAGGACTTGAAGGTATTCACTTCCAGTATGCTTTGAGATGGGCGGAAAAAACTCCTCAATCATATTACTGGTTCAGAATGAGCGGTTTGAAAAATTCAAATCTGGGGCTGGGGGCTATCCCTAAAAATAAGGAAAACCTGAGATTTAGAGTTGTTAATGCGCCTTATAATTATCAGCTTCAAGCTAATGGTACGTATAAAAAAATCGTAAATCCTGATTATAATTCTAAAAAAGAAACAATGTTTCAGATTTATGATGCTTCTCAGGCAAGCGAGAAGCAGATAAAAGCATTAGATAAAGCTATAATTAACTATGAAAAATTAACAGAAGGCAAAGCGCTTGATATAAATAACCATGACGATACTGTTATTAACTTTATATTCCAGATAGACCCTAAAGAATATGATAGAAGAATTGATGTTATTAATGAACTAAATAAAAAATTTGGTAAGAATATTAACCTTGACTCTGCTGATGGTACAATCATGGCAGCTCAGTTCTCTAACTTTAAAATTGATAAGAAAACAGAGGGCGGATTTGTTACCTGGGATGCTAACACTGATATGGTAAAAATGAATTACGGTATTTCCGGCTACGATGAAAAATTACTGCAGGCAATCGTAAGCCGTTCTGAACGTGATTATGAAAAACAAATGATTGAGCGCGGTGCTAGAGAAGTACAAGACTTGACTATTCAGTCTGGAAAATACTGGACTGGTAAAGTTAAAGATATTCAGACCATTTATACTGCTCAAACCGTGGGAAAAGCAAAAACAGTTGAAGACATCAATAAATTAATCAAAGATGGAAAATTGCCGGAAGAAGCTAAACTAAATAATGAAGCTCTCAGCAATATATTGAACGGACAGTATCTGCTGGCTCCGAAAGGAGTTATGGTTAAGGATGATGTGACTGTAAAATCATTAATGAAGCTTCCTCTTGATACTCTGGAATTTGGTGAAAATACTGTGGGCGTTCTTTCAACATCTTATTTCTCAAATAGAGCGACGACAGATGATACAATTGGTGTTTCAAGATTTGATTTGATGAAGAAAAACAATCCGCATCTTGTTGAACCTTATGTAAAAAATTACAAACGAGTAAATAGTTTGTTTAATAATGAAATTAAAGACTTTGCTGACGCAATTATTAAGCAGGTTAATCAAACATCTAATGAAAAACTTTTAGATAGTAATGGCGACTATACTGAATACGGTGAATATGTAATGGAGCTTGTTGGTCAGGATATTACTAAATATGCTTTCCTCAAATCATTAGGCGGTGATAATTTTAAGACAAAAATTCTGTCAAATGGTGAAATAACTTATGATTATGAAGCTTTGAAAGAAGGAACTAGTTTAAAGGCTCTTGATATAAATGGAAACAGCCCGGAAGATGAGGCTGAAAAACTAGAAAAGAAAATAGAAAAGGGAATTAAGCACCTTTCTGATAGTGATATTTCTTATGTATCAGAGGCTATATCTAAAAGAATATCCGGAACAGATACTTCCAGTTTCCGTATTGCAGAGGCTCTTGTTGATAGAACAGGTCTTGGTTTAGACTGGAGGCTTGACGCTGCAAAAGATGTTATTGATATGGATGCAATCCGTAATGAAGATAATGCTTTTGATGATAACTGGGATGATGTAATTGTATTCTGGGAAAAATTTGTAAAGGGAATAAAGAGTGAAAATCCTAATGCATATATAGTTGCTGAAATAACAGATATTCCAGATTTAATGCGTGATACTTATGGTGCGGATTCCAATCCGTACGATGGTTCTACGAATATTGGGCAGAGATTTAACGGCGAACCAGATGCATTTGCAAAATTCTTTAATGAAACAGGTATTACATCAGAAGCCGGTTATTCTTACTTCTTTACAGATTTGTTAACAAATTTTGCGCCGTCTTTTGATACAGGAGATGGAATGGGCCCAAATCATGATAAGTTTAAAGCTCGTTTTGATTTGCTAATGCAGACAAGAAGTGTTGATTATCTGAGAAATTTCTATACTTTTATGGGAAACCATGATAAGCCGCGTATGATTCATGGTCTGGCAGTTGATATGTCAATGTTCCATGCTAATATTCTTGGCTCAGATGAAAGAGGGCATAAAACCCGCGAGGCTGCAATACAAGTATTATCTGGTGCAAAAACAGCAGCAGATGTGCCAATAGAATTAAGATTAAATGTTGATAATAATGACTACTTCTTAACTACATCAGCAAGGGCCGTTGCAACAAGCAAGCTTTTGATGGATGTAATAAATGAAGAAAAATCAATTTCAGAAGAAGATAAAAAACGCTTAATTGATGCGCTTATTGACTTAACTAATGGTAACTATCTCGGTGAAGGTGTTACTGATAGTATGCAGAAAATTAAGATTAAAGAACTTTCTTCTTTACAAGCAGCTTTTAATGCTATTCTTGGAATTGCAAAAAACATTAATCTGAGCGAGGCAGACCGTAAGAAATTAGTTGATGCTGTTATAGAAAAAGCTAATTCAAAAGACCTAAAGGATTATCTTGTCCATGGAGAACTAGACTGGAAGGATGCCAAATTAAATGAAAAGAATTATAAATATGCCGAAGAAATTCTCGGTAAGAAGCCGGTATATGATAGTTACAGCCTTTATACCATTCAACTTGCAAGGCTTTTAAAGGATTCTTATAAAGAAACCAAACTTTTTCCAAATATAGAAACTTCTATTAATGAAGCATTAAAAGTTTTTGCAGAAACATATAACAGACATGCTGTTGAAACTTCAAAGGAAGAAATTAAGCGTATTGAAGATCCTGTAACTGCAATGAAAAAGAATGGATATGCAGCAAGAGATCTTAAAGTCGCTCTAAAAATGGCTGTTAAGCAAGCAGAATTTAAATCAGGCAAGCCTATAGAAAATAAAGAAACTATAATTGATTCTGCTTATAAATCTGCTACAGAGGCAGCTGTAGTAAAAGCTTCAATGATTATGGAATTTTTAAAAGGGCTTCCTGGTATACCTACAATGTATTCAGGTGATGAACTTGGTATGACAGGTTATGAAGAGAAAGCTAAAAACGTATACCTTCAAAACAGAAATGCTCTTCCTTGGACAGAAACCGAAGGTGAATCTGATATTGCGAAATATAGAAGAACTGTTATGAGTGCAATGAACGGGGCTTTAAAAGACAGAAGTAATCCTGAACTTGCTCCGTTGAATAATGGTACTCCTTATGCTCTTGAGGTTAAGGCTCACAACTTTACAAGAAGTGAAGCACCTGCTAGACTTGAGGAAATTGGTAAAAGAATAAATAAGATAAATGAACTATTAAAGACTAAAAAAACAGATAAAGCATTAAGTGCAGAGCTGAAAAAATTAGAGGAAGAAAAAAGGTTACTATCAAAAGATTTTGCTAAGATTGCTTATATGATGCAGAGTGCAAATGGTGATATGACAGTAACTCTGTTTAATGCCGGTGATGTAGATTTTTCAAATAGATGTAATTATTTTGAAAAATACGGTTTGGATACAGAGGAAAAACGTAAAAAATTCTTTGAAGAAAATAATATAGAAACAATAAATCCAGATAATAAATACATTCCAATACTTCCAAAATCTGAAGTAGATGCAATTATGCTTGGAGCAGGAATTGCAATTCCGGTTGGTACGGTATTTACAAACGCTAATGCCAGAGACAAAGCCGAGTATGTAGTAAAAGAGATTGGCGGAAAACTTGGTATTGTTAAAAAAGACGGCGGAAAGATTGTAATGGATGGTAAAACTTCTAAAAATGGTGTAATGATTTTGAAACATATCAAGAATGTTATATTTAAAGGTGCGCCAAAGAAAAAAGTTTACTACAACGCACAGTACAATTTTGTTTCCAATCCGTATAAACAGCCTGAGCAGACAATAGAAGGCGAAAAACTTTCAATTTTAGCAAAATAATTGAATAGACACGGGGATTACAATGAGAGTTGGAACAGTCGGAATAAATAGCACTAATTTAAATACTCGGTACAAATCGGACTCTAAAGTTTCAGGGACAAATATGGCTTTTCGTGGAATATTCGGTGCACCTGATATTTCAGAAAAATTTAGATATGGTTTAGAAGCTTTGGATGAACATTCGTTGCTTGTTGTGACTTCAAATGAGGAAGTTGCAGATATGATTTTGTCACAAAATTCAGACAAGATAGATACTCCAATATTAAAAAAGTATACATTGAATGTTGAGAAAAAAGATTTGAAGAATAATATTAGCTTAGATTCAGATTTTGTAATATTCAAGAAACAAGATAAGTTTTTTATTATGGGGGTAGGAAGTCTTTTCCCTCTGACTGTGCATCGGCCAAAAGAAGATTTTGATAGCGATAAACACCAGTTCAAAGCAGGGGTGGTAAAAGAACTTCGTGTCGGCGAAGAAATAAAGACAGGTGAGTTGCTCTTCGGAGATAAACCTAAGTTTATTTTTAATCCGCCTTACAAATATAATCCTTCAAATGCAGAGAAATATTTAAAGGTGAAATCAATAACGAACCTTAAAGAGTTTAATAAAAGAACAGTGACTTCTCTTTGCACAGAAGCAAAAACGCCTGATGATAAGAATGCTTATACATTTGCGGACGTTGGCGGTTTAGATGAGGCTATAACGACGCTTAAAAAGTATGTTGTCCGTCCGATAAATTATCCGAAAGTTTTTGAAAATATAAGACTGAATAAAGGTATTCTGTTATGGGGACCGCCAAGATGCGGAAAAACTTTATTAGGGAAGGCGCTTGCAGCTGAGGCAGGTGCTAAGTATAGAGAATTTAATGCAAACGAGTTTAGAAGCTCTCAGGTCGGTGCATCTGAAGCATCAATAAGAGATGTCTTTCAAAAAGCAATAGCTGATGCGCCATCAATTACTTTTATTGATGAATTTGATTCTATTGCTAAAGCCAGAGACGGTTCATCCAACGCTCGTTTTGATGACCCTATGGTAAATCAGTTCCTCGGCTGTATGAGTGATTTAGAAAAGAGTAAAGCTCCTGCATTTATTGTTGCAGCAACAAATATGAAAAACTTAATAGATCCGGCTCTTCTTGCGTCAGGACGTTTCGGGCTGCACATAGAAATTCCAATGCCAAATCTTGAAGGATTGAAACAAATTTTTAAAATTCATTCTAAAAATCAACCGATTTCAGGAGATGTTTCTGTAGAGAAGCTTGTTACTGCTATGTTCCAGAATAAATTTAACGGCTCGGATGTTGCTGAAATGATTACAGATGCATTCTTTAATGCAATAGAACGCCTGGGGCTTCACGAAAAAATGGATGCAAGAACTTTTGGGTTCGAAGACTTAAAAAGGATTTTAATTTCAAAAGCAGACTTTGAAAAAGCTTTGGAAAGACTATCTAAACAGAAACTTTAACTAGTTCTTTTGCTTTTTCAATACTCTTGTGCTGGCATTCCAAACAATCCCAGAAGTCAGATGAGTTTATGTATGGTTTTACGACTCTTCTTGCCCAGGAGCCGATTGCAATTCCCCAGTAATTTATTCCGCAAAGTTTAGCAAGCTCTGCTGTTTTAGAATTTGTTCCGCCTGATAAAACAATATGTACAGGGAGATTTGCATTCTGAATAATTTCAGCCATTGCAACTGCTTGAAGGGTCGTTTTGTAGCTGTCATCTGAACCGCTCATAGGAATTCCGTCAGCTTGTACAATTGTTGTATACGGTTTTCTATGAGCAATCATATTTCTTACGCGGTCTATAACTTCCTTATTGCCGAAAAATTCTCTATCAATGCAGATTGAAGCATACTTAGGATTACAATCATTAATTACACCCCACTTGTAATCCAAATCCTTTTTGTCATGCCCCATAATATGAAGCTCCAGCATTTCAACGCCATTTTCTACCATATATGGAAGGATTTCTTTTACATTAATATCTTTTTCATACATTGTCATAGCGCCTGTCGGACATTTTTTTGCGCAGGTTCCGCAACCAATACAGCGTTTGTCATTAACCATAATTGACGGAAATATCGCATCATTAGGGCAATTTCTTAAGCAATTACCGCATTTAATACATACGCTTTCTTTAATTTTTGCTTTTGTAATATGTCTGTCACCTTTTATGCCGACGCTTACACAGATATGGGCATCTTCAAGTCCGGCTAGTGAAACAGCTTCTTTAGCTGCTTCTAAAATTTCTTTTCTTGCAGAAATGTCAAAATACTTACAGCCGGCTTTTGCATAAACAAAAACCAGTCTTTTCACACTTTCGCAATCCTCATTTCCAGCGCCGCATACTATTTTTAACATATTTTAAAAACCTATTGCGTAATCAAAAATCTTCTTTTTTACCCGCTGTTTTGCAGCAGCTTGAGTATCAACTGTAACTTCCGGTGTTTCAATAACCTGTCCAGCACGCTGCAGCATATTATTTTCTTGCAGAGTTTTATCTACATTATTGAATGATTTTAGAGTATCAAGCCTGTTTTGAAGCTCTTCATTCTCATTATTCAAAATTACAGTCTGACGGCTGAGGTCATTTAATTTCATTTCACAGGAGATAACAAAGTAATAGCTTACAATAACAACCCCTATTAGCAAGCTTAATATGACGCATAATGTTTTATTGACTCTTTTTATTGCCATATCTTTGACTAAATTCTCCTTAGGAAAGTACCCTTCTATTATACTATTAACAGCTAAATTTTGAACAGACTTATCAACAAAAGACTTTTTAGTCTTTTCCTGAACCTGATATTCTTTTTTATATTCCCCCGAAAGTTTTTTTATGAAATAGTCTAACCCTGATTTATTGTTGATTTTTAATGCCGAAACCAATATATATACTCCTCTGCTCCCAAGGTTTCTATCCGCAACATCAAATAGCCCTAACGACCCTTAATTTTGCGCTTCGTGACGGCGGATTCTCCATAATCTCCTTTTCGCACGCCATTATCGGTTTTCTGTTAACTAATTCGATTCTTGGCGACGGGCATTTGCAAATCATTTCATTGCATCTGCACTTCTGGCTCTCAAACTTGAAGATTTGTTTTACAATTCTATCCTCCAAAGAATGAAAACTTATTACAGAAATTATACCACCTTTATCCAATAAATCCAATATGTCATGTAGTACAAAATTTACATTTTTTAACTCATTATTTACCTCTATGCGAATAGCCTGAAACACTCTTGTAGCAGGGTGTATATGAGACTTAATCCTAGGAGTCGCACTGATAATAATATTAGCAAGTTCTTTCGTTGTTCTAATCGGCTCAGACCTTCTAATTTCGATAATCTTGCGTGCAATTCTCTTTGAAAATCTTTCTTCTCCATATTCACTAAAAATCCTTACTAATTCATCTTCTGAGTATGTATTTACTACATCATAGGCGGAAAAATCACTTTCCATGTCAAATCTCATATCAAGCGGAGCTTCTTTTGAAAAAGAAAAACCGCGTTCAGCTTTTGTCAATTGGTGATAAGATGCGCCGAGGTCTAAAATTACCCCGCCTGTAATCTTATCTATGCCAAGCTTTTTGAGCTCTGATTTTATATTTATATAAGATGATTTAACTATTGTAAGATTCGGGTAATCTTTTAATCGTTCTTTTGCATGCCTGATTGCTTCGTCATCAATATCAAACGAAATCAACCTTCCGTGCGGCGAAATTCTTTTTAAAATTAACTCGCTGTGTCCGCCGCCTCCAAGCGTGCAGTCAACATAAATCTTGCCGTCTTGACACTGAAGCGCGTCAACAGCTTCATTCAACATTACAGTATAGTGTTTAAAATCATCCATTATGTGCCTCCAGCATAAATGTAACAGGACCGTCGTTTATTAATTCAACCTCCATCATTGCGCCGAAAACACCTGTTCCTGTCTTTATTCCGTATGATTGAACCTCTTTGATAAAATATTCATAAAGCTCGTTTGCAACTTCCGGAGGTGCTGATTTGTCAAAACTTGGTCTTGTTCCCTTTTTACAAGCACCGCATAGAGTAAATTGTGATACTATTAACATTTCTCCTGATGTGTCAATGAGTGACAGATTCATTTTATCGTTTTCATCCGGAAAAATTCGTAGATTCACTATTTTTTTTGCAAGTTTTTCTACCTGTTCAGTGCTGTCGCCTTTTTCTATTCCTACAAGAGCAAGTATTCCGGACTCAATTTCAGAATATAATTTGTTATCAATTGTAACAGAAGCTTTTTTTACTCTTTGTATTAAAACTTTCATAGTTTCTCCAGCGTATTTGATAATAGTTGTATAACTCTATCAATCTTCTTTTCGGCATTATTAAAATAGTTTGAAAACTTGGCTATAAGTGTAGTTAACGTTTCTATTGTAAAGTTTCCGGTCATTTTCATCTCATAATCTATATCAATTTTTTCTGATGCAGTTATAAAATCAAATAATGTGCCGGCCTTAGAGGTACTGAGGTTTAAGAATATTTGAGAAACTTTCTTTAAATCCTTTAAAACTTCAACTGTCGGAGCTTTATATCTCTTTAAATCATTATTAAGTGTTTTTACAGCTTTTTCTCCGTTAAGAACATCTTCTTTTGTTTTTTTAAGGTTAGAAATTTCTGTTGTAATGTTAGTTTTAAGAGAGGTTAAATCCAACTTATAATCTGATTTTATTTCTCTCGTTTCTATAGGCTGAGTATCTTTTAGAGCTTCTTCAAGAGGCATGTTTTTATAACCGTCAATTTGCGCACCTTCCATAGACGTATTAATGTACTCTCTATCATTGAACATTTCTGCAAATTCTGTAAGCGGTTTTATGAATGCTGCATAAACAGATTCTGTAGGAATTTTGTCACCCTTAATGCCTTTGACATAATAAAGAGAGTTGTTCAAATTCCTCAAACGATTTTCTGCAGCTTTTTTGCGCTTTTCTTCGTCAGGAGAGTTACTCAGCGAGTTTGCAAATTCTTCAAAATTCTTTGCTGTAATTTCCCATCTGTTATTGTCCTTATTATATCTACATTCCAAGTCTTTGTAAGCAGAATCTTTACTGTAACATTGACCTTCAATGTATGCCAAATCTTGACCAACCATAACAATTTTTGAGCACCCGAGAATACGTGCTGTATTGAGTGCTGTATATGAAACAGTTCCCTTTGATAAATATTCATTTATGTTTTGAGCTGTCAGACTGCTCCAGATAGAGTTAACAGGCATATTTTGAGATATATGCGAATAAATCTGTTTAAATTTGAAATTTCTCAGATTAGGATTTGAGTAAGGTTCTGTTATAAAATTAACCTCTGATAAATCAAGGCCGGCTATCTGTTTAGATGAATCATAGGCCTCAATAATACATAAAAAATCAGGAGTAATATTATGTTTTGCCAGAGTTTTCATGGCAGTTCCCACAACAATTAAAATAATATTATCTCTGTATTTTTTTAGCGTTTCAATGTTTCTGTCTAAAGTAGGCCCTGCTGATACTACTACTGCTGTCTTGCCTTTGAATACATCTTTGATAGCGGTTAACGGAATTTCATTTAGAAGCTGAGGTATATTTCTAATAATGCTTCTTGTCAGTGGATAAAACTTTTCCTGTGTGTATTTCAAATCAAGATTAAAAGAGCCAATCATTCTTTGAATATTTTCAACCATTTCGTCAAAAGTTTCATTATTTAATTCCCGATATGCTCTGGTTGTAAGCATAAGCGGGGTATTCTTTGTATTTGATTTCTTATGAATATACTCTCCAAGCAGGTCAATGTTGTCTGCGATGAATACATTGTTTTTTTCAATGTCTTTAGAGAAATCTACAAGTGTAAAAGCAATTTTTAAAATATTTAAATCAGGTTCATAAAGTATAACAGTTCCGATAGAGTTAGCCGAGGCTACCTGAAACAAATATCCAAGGCCTAAACCATATATTAAATGGATTGTAACAGGTGTATTTTCTGCTCTAGCAAATATTTCCTGTGCTTCTCCTAACGGATTAGCGGGATTGTGCAGACGGGTATTTTTATAAACCAGATTGTAAAATCCGTTTTCGTTTACAAGCTGAGGCACATCTTTGATAACATAATCTGTAATTCTACGTGCAAGTACCGGATTCTTTTGTATTAATGCTGATATATTTTTTTGATAAACATTGCTCATAGTTTTATCCTTGTTTCCCTCTTAGTTGGCCGCAAGCCGCATCAATATCTGCTCCTCTTTCAAGTCTTACAGTAACCTTTTTACCTGAATGCTCAAGCAGATATTTGAATTTCATAATATCATTTCCGGATGGTTTTTTGTAATCATTTTCAATAACAGAATTATACGGTATCAGATTAATGTTACATTTTATATCTTTAAGGAAGTATGCAAGTTCTTTAGCTGCAGCAGGAGTGTCATTGAAACCATGTATAAGAATGTATTCAATTGTAATCCTGCGTCCTGTTTTCTCAATGTATTCAAGAAGAGCTTTTTTTAGCTCATCAAGCGGATATTTATTTTCAATAGGCATAAGTTCTGCGCGCAGCTTGTGGGTTGGTGCATGCAGTGAAATTGCAAGAGTAGATTGTAAATCCAGTTCTGCAAGTTTTTTTATCCCCGGAATGATACCGCTTGTGGAAATTGTAATTCTTCTTGCACCGATTTGAAAATCATCATTGAAAATTTCTAATGCTTTAAGGACATTATCCAGATTTAAGAGCGGTTCTCCCTGTCCCATAAAAACAATGTTTGTAACCTTTAACCCTGTATCTCTTTGAATTGTTAAAACCTGTTCAATAATTTCTTTATAAGTAAGATTTCTTTTAAATCCGCCTTTGCCTGTTGCACAGAACGAGCAGTTTACAGCACATCCAACCTGACTACTTACGCAGGCCGTCAGATTAGCACGATTATCAAAGCGCATAAGAACTGTTTCTACACACTCACCATCAGGATATTCTACTAGATACTTAATTGTTCCGTCACTGCTTACCTGTTTAATTTTTATCTTTGTTTCGGTCACAGAAGCTGTTTGTTTAAGCTGTTCTCTAAAATCTTTAGAAAGGTTTGTCATTTCATCAATTGAGGAAACGGATTTAGCATAAAGCCAGTTATGAATCTGTTTTGCTCTAAATTTTGTAGCTCCCAGCTTGTTCATTAAATCTTCTATTTCTTCAAGTTTCATTCCGGCTAATATCATTATTGCAGCTTTTCCTTATAAAATTCTATAATATCCACTTTTGCTTTTAAAAGCATTGCCTGATGAGCAACTTCGTTTTTCCATGCGTTAAAAGAACAAGATGCTGGCAGCAGCTTAAGCGGATTATGAGGATATTCTCTGCATATATTCGGACGATTTTCATATATAGTACAAACATTGCCGTCAAGTTTAGGACAGTAATAGTAGTAAGTTTTATCCTCAACAAGCTCATTAAGCATTTCAAAATATTCAGGATTAACTTTTTTTGCATCTTCTTCATTTTCATAAGGTACGAAAACTGAAACAAAGTCAGAAGCAAATTTATCTCCTCTCATAGCCCTTTGTTTAAGCTGGGTGTAAGAATATTCGCTTACTGCTAATTTGCAGCAGGCTGCACATCTGTTGCAGGTGTATTCGTTTTTCTTATCCATTATAGATTTGTATGCAGCTTTGAGTTTTTGTTTGTAATCACCTGCTAAAAAAGTCAAAGTCTTAAGCTGCCAGTCCCTATATTCACAGTTCATCGGGTATGGCGAGAATATATCTTTTTTTTCAATTTTACAATCTTTTACAGTACATTTTTTACAAACACTGTCATCAGGTTTAAATTGATTAATTTCTCTTCTTATACTTTCAGCAGCTTCAATAAAAATTTTTTCGTAGTTGTCTTTGAGATTATCATACTGCGAGTTTAACGAATTATTTTCCTGTGAAGTATTTGTAGAGAAAAAATTATCCATACATTAGATAGTAACATAAATTGCCATCTCCGGCAATGAAAATAAATAGTAAGCAGGTAACATATAAAATACAGAAAGGATATCGATATGGCAACAGAAAAATTACAGTTATATAAATGTGAAGTATGCGGAAATCTGGTTCAGGTTA
>UMKU01024273.1_pt1 | contig 12231 bp, 8 predicted proteins | sample 1966411 | NCBI WGS metagenome assembly UMKU01 (sample SAMEA4836187, study PRJEB28245) | human gut metagenome | biome: gut microbiome; material: fecal sample | place: Denmark | collected 2008
ATTGTCCATCCGATAGCTGTAGGCTATATCCTCATGGTTAGCGCCGTACATGTTGGTAAAGCCATCACCATAATTCTTACTGTTGCTGCCATACATTCCCAAAGCTACCGTCAGCAGTCTTAGTGTATCGATTTCATAACTGGCTTCCAGATTTCCATACTGGAAGTTGCCTTTCGACTTGGAACTGCTATTTGATTCAAGATACTTTTCCGTTTCCGACTCGTAATTTTCGCGATAGCTATCCGAATAGCCGCGCGGCCTGTCATTGTAGTTATAGTTATAATTGGCAGAGACGGTCATTTTACCCTGCTTGACCATTGCATAGCCACCGGCACCGGCGCCATAATTGCTGGCATTCGCCCGGAAGGTTGCTGTGTATCCTTCGAATCCACCGCCTACTGTCACGATATTCAGAATACCTCCCACTCCTTCGGCGTCATACTTGGCACCCGGCGAAGTTATCACCTCAATATATTTAATGGAATTGGCAGGCATGCTTTTCAGCACTTCTTTCGGATTGTTGCTCATCATGTTATTGGGCTTTCCATTGACGTGCACCTTAAAGCTGCTGCTACCGTTCACCTGTATATTATCTTCTCCGTCCACCGTCACCAAAGGCACTTTCCGAAGCATCTCCAGTATGCTGTTCGACTTCGAATCGGGATCGTCTTCAATGTTATACTCTATCTTGTCTACATCTACCTTAACCAAAGGTTTTTGCGCCACAACTTCCACTCCCTTCAGTTCATTGGTAGCCTCAGCCGAAAGCATCGTTCCCAGATCAATGACTTTAACCGACGGCTTCAACGTAAACTCTCGGGTGATAACTGCCTTACCGATGGAAGAAATAGTAATCACATAATCTCCTGCCGCTGCATTCAGTTTCTCCTGAAACTTACCGCTGGCACCGGTCACCGCCATCTTGATAGCTTTGTCCGGAGCACCCTTTTTAGTAATCTTAATGGTTGCGTAAGGTTCTCCTTCCTGAGTCAGTGAATCTAAAAGTACACCTTTAATGGTATACGAGGGAGTCGCAGAATTTTGTGCCCACCCTGTCATCACTGCGGTGAACACGAATAGTAATAGTAGCAATAGTCTGTGTTTCATGCCCCAAATGTTTTAGTTTTTAGTTTATTAGACGAAGATTCCTTCAATTCTTCACAAAATCGGGGGTAAAAGTAGATGGTTTCTTTATCGTTACGAAACTTTCGGAGTTAAGAATAGTAAAAGAAGAGATAAAAAAGATTATACGAAACCTTCAAAACCTTAATAACAACGGCATAATAGAATAATAGTTTTCTCTATAGAAAATAACGTCTGCGCATTCATAAATTAATTCGTCCGGCTATAGGCATCTTTCCGTCCGCCTATAGCCGGACGAAAGGTTGCCTATAGGCAAACGCAACTTTGCCTATAGGCGGACGAATTAATTTATTCACTAAAGGAGATTAAGTTGTGCACTAAAAGATATTATATTTAGAATCCCATATTTTATTTCCTAAAATACAGGAAACAAACGAATTAATATTTCCTTAAAAATAGGAAATGTTATAGACGTCAATACATCTCTTTACAGTCATAACACAAAGAAAAGTACCGTGTGCTGTACCATGATCATTGCCAAAGAGAACCTACGTAACTTCTTACGCTGGCACGAAACCCTTCCCATCAAAGACAGATGCTTTTACACGTCACACTATAAGTTTTCAAATAGGTGGATATCCTTCACCTTTTCTTCGAAACCTTTTATCCATAAGCGATAACGGGTGAAACACATCGCCCTTCACCGATCCTTCATCCAATTTTCATATTGGACCATAAAGAAATCGTTCACTTTGCTATAAGCTAATTTGTTTTTGCTATAATGATATTCGTATTAGCTATAACCTAATCGAAAGATGCTAATAGATTATTTTTTTCTTCCCAATGTTTATTTCAAATCATTGAATAGTTTATTTCAAACATTTACAATGTTTTCTCCACTCACTAGGTGAATAGCCGCCCCTTCACCCGAGACCACTGATGGATAAGAGGTTGGGAGGAAAAAGTGAAGGCGAAAGCGATGCTCGTAACATCTGACGTACGGTTATCTAAAGCTATGCTTTAGCAACCATAAAGCATAGCTTTTGAAGATACAAAGCATTGCTTTACGAAAGAGATAAATGCGCTATGAATAATGGTAGACAACATCTTGAAAACATTATTCAACCAAACACAAAAAAGCCATTCTAAATATCGGACTTCTTTTATTTATTTCCGTTTTTCCATATTATTCCCCAAAAACATATATCTTTGTCATACACTTTCTGCACATCAGCGAGATGTAATAAGCGGGTAGTGCTTTTTATTACTTTATTGGAGTAAATAACGTATTGTCTCTCGTACTCGAAACTAGCAATTTCATACTAAAGAGAGATGATACAACAGATACTCCACGTGAATTGCTATATATCAACATATCAGTTATGGATGTGTTATATATAAACGATTGGCGTGGATGTCTGTTGTTATCATTATCTTTTAGTAGGGTTTGCTAGACCTCGAGTACAGATAATGGTTCAACAGCATCCATGCCTCTTTTGTATCCGGTCGGTTCCCTTCATAATCCCCATACCCCACAACCCTCCGACTGGAAAGCAAAATGCAGGGATGCTTGTTGCACCACACTTACCAAGACTTATTCACTCTTTTTTGTTAAACACATAAACAAAGAAACACTATGCCGAAATGGATTAGCATAGACGAAGCCGTACACAAATACGAAGTCAAGGAGGAAGACGTCTGTTTGTGGGCAGAAACGGAAGCAATTACCGCATCTTTCACTGAGACTACTCTTATCATTGACGAAGAGAGCCTTCAGAAATTCCTGTGCTGGCACGAAGCTCTTCCTATCAAAGAATACATTCAGACGTTGGAGCAACTCTGTATGAATCAAGCAGAAATATGCAAACTATCTCTTGAAGTCATCGAATTGCAAAAACGAGACCTTCAGCATCAGCAAAGAACAATCGCACTACTCGAAAAACGGCAAGCGATGGCAACCGAACAAAACAGGTTAAACCAACAGGTGATCACGATGGTGTCTGATACGCTAAGCAAAACAGAGGATGGGTGGATGGAGAGGTTATGGAGAAGAATTAGCAACAAACAAAAACTATAAAAACAACTTCTTACTCAAATATGATTGCGATAACCGTGAGGCTTAAACCAGACACATTCCTATATTAATTAGAAAAACCTCCATCTCCCACTTTTATTTCCTATTGATAGGAAAATATGGAAAATGAAGGTAAACTTCAGCTAAAATAAAAAGCTTTATTCTATTGCAGCCCAGTCCAAGCAGATATTGCGTACTTAGCTTCTACTGCATTCTCTAAGTTATCCGGTAGATTATGAAAGAAATCCAATCCTGTCAATTCTTCCAATTCGTCAATCGTTCTGGCACATTCCGATAAGGCAGGCTTTGCTGTCGTACTTTGATCCATCCAGAAACCAATTGCTTTATAAGTTTCTCCTTTTTTGCAAAGTAAGGCCATGAAATAATATTTAGGAACAGGCTTCGTCTTATCGCCACCAATATATGTCCATATCTGGCTTTCATTATCTATAGTTCCCCCCTTCACTACATAAAGAGTATCACGGAAAGTACTACTCCGTCCCCAAGTACGAACTTTTCCTTCCAAGTCGCTCCAAACACCTGTATTAAAGTAATTCTTTTGCGGACTCATATTACTATAATAGAAAGTTTGTTCGTTAGCATCTTTTGAATAAAGACGGTCTGAAGAAGCACAAATATGACCACGGTCATATCCCTGCTTTCCAAAATCACTCTGTACTCGTTGATCAGACTGAGAAATATTCGGATCAGACTGCCAAGGGTCACCACCCCATTCTGTCTGTTTCCAATCATTACGATTCCAATTTGTTTGTCCTGTTACATTATAATATTTAAAGGCTACCCAACGGGCATGCTTTTTTCTTTTGTCATACTCCATACTATAGGTAGTCACTTGTTGACCATTGAATATAGTAGTCGGAGATAAAAAAATATCAGCAGTGCTATTGTGTAAAGCAGGCAGTTCAATATCTCCTTCCCACTTCTCATCAAATTCACTAGAGTCATCTTTAGAACAAGATATACCGACGATTATGAAAGCTACAAGAAAAAAAATACTATAATATTTATTATATTGTTTTCTCATTTTATATACATGAGAGTGAAGGAATCTATATGACTATAGGTTCCTTCACTAATTAAACCTTAATTATTCGAGTTTATAACTATCTGACTTATTCACATCTCTCAAGCCTCCAATCCCAAAATAAGTTCTAAATTTACCCTTGATAGTAAGTTTCTTCCCTACATTTTCTGGATTATCCTGCAAATTTACAGCAGTTCGTAAATCTCCCGTTGGCAGATTCACAGCAACACATTTTGTATAATCAGTTTCTCCTTTAGAATCCGCAATTAAAACAACAGTATTTTTGACATCCTGCCCTGTTCCTCCGAATAATACATCCTCAGCAGAACTAATTGTCGTTATTTTAGTATCATTTTTAATTCCTGCAACAATATATCCCACAGCATAAGCAATTGGCGTCTCCGATTGCTTACTAATTACATCAGCAACAGAGAAAGGCTTATCTATTGTACCATCAGCGTCTCCTGGATTTGGTTCTTCTCCACCTTCTCCATACTTAATGTTATCTAACTGATAAGTAGGCATGCCACCAGTTTCAGGTTCAGTTCCCATATATTGAAAACCAATAAAGCCAGTTTGTCCAACATAGCTACTCAAATTCACTTCAATATCTTTTACCCAAGTATAATTAGTCCCAGATGTAGGAATAGCTTCCATTGCAATTTCATGTCTTGAAAGCTTGCCATCAACAGACTTCTGCAAGAAATAAATTTTCAAAGAAGGATTAGCAGCCCAATTAGCTCCTGCACAATCAAATGTTAACTTCTTAGAAGCATTTACAACAAAAGCGGGAGTTATAAACCAAGATTCTACAGTACTTCCTTTATCTGCTCCTTTCGTATTAGCTCTTATATATTTATCAGAATTATATGCAGCACCTTTCCAAGTATATGCATCAGGCATACCCTTATTCACCCAACCAGATAATACATATGTCTGATCCTGCACCATATCCTCAAAATCTACCGTAAAGCTCTCTTTTACATCTGATACATTCAAATCAAAAGGATCATCTTCACCTGGTATTTCTCCTTCTTGAGCACCTGCCTTAATATTATCCAACCGATAACTTAACGCTTCAGAAGAGCTAGTACTTGTATATTTAAATCCAACAAATCCTATTTTACCAGATTGAGCACTCAAATCTGCTGTCAATGTTACCCATGTATTATCTGTGGTTGGCATTCCTGCTACATTGATTGGAGTAGAAACCATTTTGCCATCTACCAACTGAAGAAAATAAACTTCTAACTTAGAGTTAGCAGAAGCCGTCGCATAATTATATACAGCACAGTCAAAAGATACTTTCTTATCCTTAACTTGATCTACTTCAAAAGCAGGAGTTGCAAACCAACATTCAAACTTATCACCAGTACCACCGTATGAAGTAGCTTGAATATATTTGTCTGTTTTACCCGTCGTTGTATTATTAAAAGTCTTTCCTTGCCAACGTCTACCACCCTCAATTGCAACATTATACCAACCTTCCAACTCATAATCATTATTCGCCAGCAAATCTTCAAAGTCAGCAGAGAAAGTGTTATTCTTCTTAGAATCATCCAAGCCTAATGGATTATCTTTATCGCCTGGCTCAGGATCACTGCCATCACCAATATCTTTGCCATCAAGAACCGCAGCAGTAGGATTTTTAAGACCTGCTACACCGAAATATTTCGTCAACTGACCTTTAATTACAACTGCCTTACCCAAATTTGCACCGTTATCTACTAAATTTAGAGCTGCACGAACATCCGTTTGTGATACTAATTGAACAGGAATACATTTCTTATAATCAGTCTCATCAGCATCAGCAGCAATCAAAATGTTTGCAGGATTTGTAAAAGGAGGTGCAAATACAGCATCAGTAGAAATACTCTTATCATTAATACAACCTACAATATATCCCATTACCCAAGCTTCTGAATTATCCTGTTTTGTCATAGCACTTGCTATGTCATAAGGATTCTCTTTCGTACCATCTCCAGTCAAGGCAGGTCCTTCGCCATTCCCGCCCCCTTCAATATCATAAGGAGCAGGAACATCACTACAACTAAATGTGACTAATGTTATAATAGTCAAGAATAAAGCATTTAGAATCTTTTTCATAATAGTTGAATATTTATTTTATTAATTATTTCTTTGAATATCGCTATATGTTCTAGCTACAATCTGCCACGTACTATTATAGCGGCTCAAAATACCTATCACATTAATTTTTCCTGTAGGCATTACCTCCGTTGAGAAGTTGGCATATGCACTCGTACGGAATGTTAATGTTGAGTTGTCATCCAACACTAATGTACGGTTCACGCCATTACCGCCATCTTTCAAATCGTCAGGAGCAAAGGTACTAGTACCATCAGCTTCTTTAATTGTTACATCTTTGAACCTTACAAGCATAGGCGCTAAATCTTTATCAAGAGTTTTTAATTGTGCACCGGTAAGATCGGTCGGGATGAGTTCGTCATACCATAACTGAGGCTTATTAAGGAGTCTAACATGATCCAACCATACAGCTAAATCCATACGACCAATAGCTCCTTTGTAAGTAGTACCTATCTGAGCCTGCATACCATATCCACCGACATTAAGGTTCTCGCAGTCAATCACTACTTTCTGTCCTACCGGACAATTAGCATAAATACCTGTTGAGTTAATACCTACAACAATAGCTCCTGTTTCATCAGCTACAATTAGCTGTTTATAGATATTTCCACTTTCGTCATCACCCACAATTACCCCGGAGATCCGAGTTTCTTCAGTAATTGTCTGGAACTGATTGGCTGAAATAATCGAGCTGTATTTTTCTTTCAAATTAGCAATCGTAATTGTCCGTTGCTCATTTATAGTATTATTACCGTAAGCATTCCCCGTCACCGGTGTATCGAAATCGTCCATACATGACGAAACGCCCAACGTTAGTAACAGCACGGCAGATAAAATTGATGTTATCTTTTTCATATCATTTTCTTATATTAATTTGCCCATTAATTTAGAATCTATATCCAATGTTTAAGAAAGCATTGCAAGCAGGAGCATAATAGTACTTCGAGTTCTTAGAGAATACATATGTACGTGCTTCTCCATCTTCATAGCTATCATCGCGATTCTGCTCATATCCACCAGTGCGCAAGTTTGTATTATTCAGAATGTTGTTTACACTAAGATTAATACTCAAGCTCTTACCATTTTTCAAACGGATATACTTACCAATTGATGCGTCAAGCATAAAACCACCATCAAGCTTTTCTTGCCCCGGCACATCATAACCAACCGGATTACCGTTTGCATCGACAGCGCCATCTGAATATTTTCCTAATACACTACCCAAACGGCGGTAAGTAGAAAAATCCAAATAAACACGTTGATAATAATTTCCGGTAACATTAAAGAACCATCCCTTCAAGCTATAATCTAATCCAAGACTATATACTGAAAGCGGAGTACCGTTATCACGAAGTCCCTTACAATAAACACGGTCAACATTTGATTCACTTTCACTTTCGTATGTACGAACCGCGGTCGGATTATTCATATAACGAGCATCAGACCAAGTAGCAATAGCAGTCAAAGATAAATTAGAGATTATTTTAACAGTTGCAGCTGCTTCTACTCCCCAGTTTTCTTTATCAATTCCACTCATAGAAAGATAAGTAAAACGAGCTTCATTATCATTATAGAATGCATCCATTTCAACTTGATCATTGAAACGAGTATAATATCCGGTGATACGTCCTGAAACAACAGGAGTATTAAAGCGGTAAGTCAACTCTCCATTATAAATCTTCTCAGTTCTCAAGCCATGTGCAAAATCATTCTTGATACGAGGAGCGATGAAAGAGTTATAGGCTAACGGAGCACGGTTTTCATAACCTGCATTTAAGATCAATGCATGATTACCATTAATAGAATATGTAAATCCGGCTTTTACCGCACCTTCCAGGAATTTAGCAGTACCACTGCTTCCTAAAGATTTTTTCGGAGCACGACCATTACGCATCTTACCGTCACGACTGATTTGAGCAGATCCGATCTTTCCTGATACAAAATAATTGAAATGTCCGTCATTATCACCTTGATAGCGCGCCCATACATTCTGTTTGTTTACAAAGATATTATAATCGTAACCAAACTTATCACCTTCGCCAATACGTTTGTTAGGATTATCCAAATCATTCTGAATAACAGAAGAATTATATCCATAATCGCGAACAGAGAACTTATCAACATCCGTATATAACTCTCCACCAAGCAAATCTTTCATTTTCTTATAGTGCATACCTTTGGTAGAATTTACGGCAACACCTACAATATAACTATTATGCTGATCGATAGTATGATTAAAAATTGAACTAAAGTTGAAAGCTAACTGGTCATTATGACGTTCTTCCTGATAATACAAAGTCTCTTTGCCTAAAGCATTAGCCTGTTGGTTAGCGAAATACATCTGATCCCAATCAATCTGACGAGTTGACTTACTTGTTTTCCAACGTTCTGTCACTTCATTGAACAAAGCCAGTTCATCTTCACTCGGTACAGTCGATTTATCATATACATTGAAAATAGAACTAGGCAGTTTCTTGTAATAATCAGGGCGAGGGTCCGCAGCATTACCTGACCAACCAAGAGCGCTAGTACCATAATTGCTATATTTAAATCCTGCACTTGTTTTCAATTTCATATCTTTATTGATATCAAAATCCCAGGAAGCAATAGCAGAAGGTTCGAAAGAGCGTACTACACGCGCATTACGTTTTTCTCCATTCTGATAACCCCAGTTTGGATTATAATAGTGACTGTTTGCAAGATAATAAGCTTCTTCCGTAGAAGCACCTTGCTGTCCTCTTTCTGTAGGAGCACCCCAAGTAGCTATTGACAAACTATGCTTATCATTAAATACTTTTTCGGCTGCCAGGAAATAAGAGAAAGCATTATAAAATGTACCTTCAATCACCCCCTCATTTGCCCAACGGTATCCAACAGAACCTGTAAACGCCCAGCCATTCTTCAATAAGCCTGTAGAATAAGTATACATACCTCTCAGAATATAGCTACGATTACATCCGGAAAGGCTTAACTTAGATCCCGCTGCATATTGGCTGGCGCGCATATTAATATTAGTAGCTCCTCCAATCGGACCAAAAGTAAAGTTATTCACTTCAAAAGCACTAATACCTTCTTTGTTACGCGTAGCGTCATTCAATCCACCGATCATTCCATAGCTGAAACGTCCAGTTTCTACATCATTGAATAATACGCCATTGATATAGGTATCGCTATACTGCGAATTATAGCCCCTTACGCGAAATCTCATAGGGCTAAACAAATAGCCGACATTAGAAAGATACACATCATTGTTGGAAGAGACAAAAGCAGATACACTTTGAGCAGCATCATCATCTTCATTCAATTGCGATTCGGTGAATGTGAAAGAAGCATTATCTTCACGTGCATTCTTTTGAACCTTCTGTTGAGCAAAAAGAGCTGGCGAAAGACAAAATAATGCAATCACTATTCCTAATCTTTGTTTCATAATTTAAATTATTATTAGTGTTAATTTGTAGCTATAATTTTCACAGTTATGTTACAAGGCGAGTACAAAACAACAAAAAAAAAGGGATATAACAAGAAAAAACAAAGAAAAAATAGGGTATATCACTTGTTTTTCCGTTTTCTTTTTAGATATTTGTCAAATCAATGTAATATTCGGAAACCTAATTAAAAGAAAAATAATGAAAAAGTTTTTAATGGTATGGAGCCTGTTACTGTTCATTTCGATAACAAGCTATTCACAGGAGAAAAAGTATGCACTTTACAGTGCGGCGTTTTATAATCTTGAGAATCTGTTCGATACAATTCATGATGCGGGTAAAAATGACTTCGAATATTTACCTAATGGCAAGAATAAATGGAATGCGATGAAGTATGAAGCAAAGCTGAAAAACATGTCTGAAATACTTAGCCAGCTTTCAACCGATAAATTACCCTTAGGTCCAACCATTATCGGGATGTCAGAAGTGGAGAACAGAAGAGTATTGGAAGACTTGCTGAAACAGCCGGCTCTGTCGGATAGAGGTTATGAAATTGTGCATTATGAAGGTCCGGACCGACGTGGTGTAGATTGTGCTTTTTTCTACAATCCCAAGTTCTTCCAACTCACAGCCAGTAAACTTGCTCCATATATTTACGAAAACAATGATACGACTTATAAAACCCGTGGCTTCCTTATTGCCAGCGGTATCCTTGATGGCGAGAAAGTGCATTTTATCGTGAATCACTGGCCTTCACGCGCGGCTGCATCTCCTGCCCGTGAAAGAGCGGGTGAACAAGTTCGCGCCTTAAAAGATTCATTATTAAATGAGGACTCAAATGCAAAGGTAATCATCATGGGAGATATGAATGATGATCCGATGGATAAGAGTATGGCAGTAGCCTTGGGCGCAAAACGTAAGCCTCAGGACACCAAGCCTCATGATTTATATAATCCTTGGTGGGACACATTGAAAAAAGGAACGGGTACTCTTATGTATGATGGTAAATGGAATCTATTTGACCAAATTGTATTCACAGGCAACCTATTAGGTAATGACAGAAGTACATTGAAATATTTCAGACATGAGATCTTTAGAAGAGATTTTATGTTTCAGAAAGAAGGAAAGTATAAAGGATACCCTAAAAGGACACATGCCGGAGGTGTGTGGCTCAATGGGTATAGCGACCATCTACCAACTATCATTTATTTAATCAAGGAACAAAAAGACTAATGAACAGATAACTCATGAAACAAAAATTCATCCAAACCTTACTATTAATCTTGCTCCCTACCCTGTTTACGGCATGCGGTAGTGATAACAACAATGATCCAGCAGACGATATTAGCGGACTAACCGTTAATACAGACCTTAAAAACAATGAAGTTTCCGCAAAGGGAGGCAGTTTCTTTCTCCAAATAAAGACCGATGGTAAGTGGACCGCCTCCAGTAAGGATAGTTGGTGTACAATAAATAATAAAGAAGGAAACGGAAATGCCTCTACTATCTGTTCAGTATCCGCTAATGATGGGGATGAACGCTATACTGTTATTACTGTAACATCCAATGGTAAAAGTGAAGACGTAACTATTACGCAAAAAGGAGGAAGTAGTGAAGAACCAGATCCTAATCCGTCGGGATATGCAGGAAGGATTGAAATTCCGAAGCTAAAAGGAGGTAATACGAACCTATTTATCACTCATACTACTAATGAAAATGGAAAGGAGCTTATTACGTATAGCTTAGAATATGATTGTACACAAAAAAGTTCAAGATGGGTTGCATGTACATTTAGTACATCAACTCCTGATTATGAATATGGACGCGTAGGAGATTTCACCGAAGATCCTAAAATCCCATCTCAATATCAAACTCACCATAGCGATTATACTAATTCCGGTTATAGTAGAGGACATCTTATTGCTTCCAATGACAGACAATATTCCAAAGAAGCCAATAAACAGACTTTCTATATGTCCAATATAAATCCACAAATACAAAATGGATTTAACGGAGGCATATGGGAATCATTAGAAAAAAAAGTTGCAGAATCATGGGGAAACATCACTAATGATCAAGACACCCTTTATGTAACTAAAGGAGGTACCATTGATAATAATAACATTATCAAATATATTAAAACAGATAATACTATTCCTGTTCCCAAATATTTCTATATGGCCATTTTATCACTTAAAAATGGGCAATATAAAGCAATTGGTTTTTGGTTTGAGCATAAAGTATATAGTAACAATAATTATGCATCTTATGCTCTTACAATAGATGAACTAGAAGAAAAGAGTGGTATTGATTTCTTTCACAATCTTCCCGACAATATTGAAAATGAAGTAGAACGGAGTTACAATAAAAACGATTGGGGATTATAATAATCCCCAATATAAATAAAAAACAGAAGGGTGTCAGAAAGCAGTTGAACTATAATTCTCGGATAACAACTCAGCACATCCTTCTGCAATAGCCTGCATCATCTCTTTTCC
>UMKU01047605.1_pt1 | contig 11833 bp, 9 predicted proteins | sample 1966411 | NCBI WGS metagenome assembly UMKU01 (sample SAMEA4836187, study PRJEB28245) | human gut metagenome | biome: gut microbiome; material: fecal sample | place: Denmark | collected 2008
CTCAGTTGGTAGAGCACCTGACTCTTAATCAGGGTGTCCGGAGTTCGAGTCTCCGATGGTGTACCACCTGATTTAAACATGGCCCGTTGGTCAAGTGGCCTAAGACTCCGGCCTCTCACGCCGGCAACAGCGGTTCGAATCCGCTACGGGTCACCAGAGTGTATAACGGGGCAACCTGTTTATATAAATCCCACTTTTGTGGGCTAAATAGTTATAAATCAGTTTTTGCTGATTTAGTCGGTGTTTATTACGATGAGGGTCCACCCGTTCCCATTCCGAACACGGTAGTTAAGCTCATTCGTGCCGAAAATACTTGGCTGGAAGCGGCCCGGGAAAATAGGTCGATGCCGACATAAATAACCGATTAAGCTTTGCTTAGTCGGTTTCAATATTCCTCCATAGCTCAGTCGGTAGAGCACGCGGCTGTTAACCGCGGTGTCGTTGGTTCGAGTCCAACTGGGGGAGCCAAAAATCCCGTCCACTAAAGTGAACGGGATTTTACTTTTTACTTCTTACCTCTTCACTCTTACTTCAAATAAAGTTTTATACGGGATTTTTGGGAAGTAATAAGTAAGAAGTAATAGGTAATAAGTTAGGTGTGCCTACGGCACTAATTATAAACGCAAGGTTAATACCTTGCTCTTTTTATTTTATAGTGTTATAATCGTAATAGAAAAGGCGGTAATATTATGGCAGATAGTCCTTTGATTATAAAATCCAAAGAATTTGCTTTAAGGACAAAACATTGCTCAATAAATGCACGGAAGTCAAAAGAATTTTGATTTCTTCTATCAATACGGCAAAGGAGAACAAATGATAATCAAGGCTATTACCGCATCTAATGAAATGTGGAACAAAGTGAAAAATTATGCAGATAGTTGTTCGTGGAAAGCAGGAAAATCATTAGCGAGTGCTATGATGAACAATGGTTTTAAAGATTGGGAAAGAGTTATTGTCGCCCTTAATGATGATGAGATCTGTGGATATTGCACTGTTGCAATAACAGATTGTATTCCTGATGTACATTATACGCCTTATATTGGGTATTTGTTCGTTGACGAAAAGTGGCGTGGGAACAGGTTGAGTCAAAGGCTTATAATATATTCAATGTCATATTTAAAATCGGTTGGTTTTGATAAAGTATATCTAGTGAGTGATCACGAAAATTTATATGAGAAATATGGATTTGACATTATTGATAGGAAAATGTCTCCTTGGGGTTCGGAAGAAAAGATTTATTATCAAAAAATACAGTAGTACTTCATATATATTGGAATTGTAATTGTGCTATTCCGTCGCGTAATCACAAGAAAAAAGCACTTGCATTCGCAGGTGCTTTTTTCAGTTATATTTGCCTATGGCGAGCGGTATTGCTACGCAGTGGTATTATGCTGCGCATAGTGATATTGCCTGCGGCAGCTTTATGCGAATAAAATACCACTATGCCAACGGCGAATATCACTTTTGCGTTAGCAAAAATGTCACGCCGAGGGAGATTCGGCATATCACTCGTTTTTTCTCCTTAAATTTGAAAAATTTTTTTCAAGATGAGTTTATAGATGCCAAACAGCAAATAATCCATTCCTGTTGGATTTGAACTCTCAAACAATTTAATATCAATAAAATCAGGCAGATAGAAATCGAAAAATCTATCTGCCTTTTTCATTCTTAAATCGGAGGGATGTAAGTACGCCCATTTTTTCAGTTTTACATCACCGAATGTTATCTTTGCAGTCTTTAAATAGAGTAGTTGTATTTAGAATTATGCACTTTATTAGTCCGGTTCCTTTTTCTTACGAATAAGAGTGAAAATACATACTGCAAAAGGAATAAGGCTCGCTGCGCTGATACAGACGAGTTTATCGCCTGCAGTTTTCGGAATCTCGGGGCTCTGCATGTCTGCGGAAACGGACGAATTTTCAGCGACTGTAGGTTCAGTCGGTTTTACCGGGTCGCACGGCTCTGTCGGATTAGTTACAGGCGGTGCAACAGGTTTTAATTCTAAACCGTTTATTGCATCTGTAATTGCTTGTGTTTGTGCATCTATCTCTGCTTGCTCGGTGATGTTTTTATTTGACATATCAACTGCCAAAGCTTCGTCAACTTTTGAGAAATCCACATAGTCATCTCGATTAAGTGATTTTGCTTGTTCGACTGCTTTGTTGTACTCGGTATAATCGGCAGGCTTCAAAACAAGGTTATCCAAAGCGGCTTTGATTTTTGCTGTCTGCTCATCAACGATGTTTTGCTGTGCGTTTGACAATCCGCTTATGTCAGCCGAAAGGGCTTCGTCAAGCTCGGTCAAATCCGTGTACAAACTGCGGTCTATTGCATTTGCCTGTTCAACAGCTTTGTTGTACTCGGTATAATCGGCTGCCTGATATGTGGTGTTCTCCGTTACATTTGTACGGATTTCAATGGGGTTGTAGCCAACATCTGTACTTGTTACAACACAATAATAGTATGGGTATGCAGGATAGTCGGCAGGGTTAAATTCTTTGCCTGTTGCGTTTGGTATTGGAGTACCTGTGGTGTTATCATTCGTATCATTTGCGTACCACTGATAAGTACGGTTAAAGCCGATTACATCTGCGGTTAAAACTCCGTCCGCATCGGTATATTTTTCGGGCAGTTGAGTAAGCACGGCAGTGTCCTGCGAGACTTCAATAAATGTGTGTCCGTTTTCATTTGCCCACTGCTCCGCATATGTTCCTTTAGTGCCGTAAACCGTATAATTCCTGCCTTTTGTGTCTTCGGTACATTCTCTAAATGTTGAGGGCATAGAAATTATACAGCCTTCCGTCTGTGGCAGGCTCTGTGCGGTTTCAAGGTGTGAAAGCTCTATGCGAGCAGTCAGATATTTTCCAAAAGCATCCTTTTCAATTTGAGTTATACTGTCAAAACGGAAAAAACGAGGTTTGGCAATTGGATTTACTCCGTATGAACCAAAAGCCTGTTTGGGAACGGTAAGAAGTGCCGGCATATTTACATACTTCAATTCAAAACAATTATAAAATGCTTTTTCTTCTATTGTTTTTATATAAGGAAAATCAGCTTTTAATATTGCTGTATCATTAAGTGCATAAGCGGTTAAATTTGTAATAAGCGGCATTTCTACACTTACTAATCGAGAACAGGAGTCGAATACACCATTATTTCCCCAAATTTCATTGATTATTGTGCATTGCGGGAAATATACCTTTTCCAATCTTGAACATTGTCCGAAAGCACTATCATCAATTTCTTGTACCTCTGGACCGTAGAAGGATATGATTCGTGAATACGAAAAGGCGTCCCCTTCAATGATTTTAACATTGGGGAAATAGCCTACGCAAAACTTTGCAGCAAGATTAAAAGCCTGATCTTGAATACATTCGGCGACAGGAAATTCGACATACATAATATTGGACTGTGAAAAAGCACCTGATTTGACAGTAACTATACCTTCACCACGAACAAATTCTATTGTTGAGTTTTTTGCGAAAGCACTTACAGGGATTTCTGTTACACTTTCAGGAAGCGTTAGTCCAATCACAGTGTTAAACGCACCTTTAGAAAATCCTGTAACTTCAATTCCGTTTATTGTTTCAGGGACATATAAATCGGAGATATTCCCATTATATTTTGTAACGATACCGTCATTAGTGATTTCAAAATTATCATCGCTGTCTGTATATTGAATGCGTGGCGTTGTCTCGACTTCATCGCTATAATATCCACCATCTGCATAATATGCAACTGCACGGATGCGTGTGCACTGTGTGATTTGAAACGGTTCTGTATATACATTGGCATTCTCTAAAGCAGGGTACATTCCGTCTGTTGTATACAAAATAATTGCATCTTCATCCGGGCAAGTGATTGTGCAGGTCTGCTCACCGACATAGACTTTATCCTTTAAATTAATCTCATTAGGTGCGGCGAGTTTTTCCAGACCGAGAGCATTACAAAACTGAATCATCCCAACACCGTCCCACAGAGAATGGTAATTATTCATAAATCTACCCTGTGAAGATTGGCTTTCGTTATACCGTTTAACATCAAAGGAGGTTCCTTTTAATCGGGTATCTATCTCGTCAACTGTTATTTCCGGGTTAGTTGATTTTAAAATCGCACCCAAAGCAGCGGCGCACGGAGCCGAATAAGATGTACCCGAAAATCTGGCGTAACGATTTCTGGGAATTGCTACTGCTATATGTTCTCCGGGAGCAGAAATATCAGAATTTAAAGTCAAGGTATTCATAAATGTAGTTGCATTATTAAAATCAGTAGCAGATACGGCGATGCATTCAGGTATATTCGCAGGTGCAGCATGCGTTTCAATGCGTCCTGAATTTCCCACGCACGCAAAGACAGGAATGTTTTTGGAATAAGCTTTCAAAACACATTTTCTGATTAGTGATACATCACTCAAAGATGTAAGACTTGTGTTGATAATATCACATTTTTCAATTGCCGCTAAAAGTCCGGCGCTAATTGCAGTAACGGTCAAATTTTCGCCATCACCAACTTTATATACAGCTACCTTCACGTTTTTTGGCGAATTATTTACAATAATACTGCTGACAGTTGTTCCGTGATAAAATGCCTCGGAATCCATTTCATCGTCTGCGTTACCGGAAGAAGATACATTAAAATATGTTCTTTTTATGCGACCTTCAAAAATTTCATGGTTGTAGTCTATGCCTGTGTCCACAACACCGACAATAACTTCTTTCATAGGAATGTTTGACTTTGCAAGATATTCCTGCAATCTTTTTGACTGTGTTCTGTCACGGCTCCAATCGTTTAAAAATTCATCTTTTGGGATAATATCTGGGTTATCAGGAGTACTGTCAGCGTAAGTACAAACTAAGTCCAAATCAACCTCTATTACATTTTTTTCGTTCTGCAATTGATTGTATGCATACATAGCCACTTCGGGACTTTCATATTGCAAAATATGAAAGTCCTCAAAGCCGCTGACATCCTCTAACGCGCCGCATTTGTCAAAATTACCATCAGCACGAATAATCAATCGGGCTGTTTGAAAATCCTGTAAGGTATATTCAGTTTCAGTGCTGTCTGTGACTTCTTCTGAATTTCGAGCAGAAAAAGCTTGAATTTGTGCCGTTTCATCCTCTTCGGGGGCAACAAACTCTTTCCCCTTATCATACTCATGTGTCAGTTCAACAATGCCGTCAATGAAATTGTTTATTCCTTTTGACTCTTTTTCTTCCTCCGCATAAACGGCAAAGCCTGTAAGTGCAGATGACATTGCAATAACAAATGCAATTAAAATACTTATTGCCCTTTTCACAAATTCCAACCCGCCTTTCAACCTACTTTACATTTTGCTTGCAAGGTAATCATAACATAAATCCTATTTAATTTTCAACAATTCATTATTTGCAACTTGAAAATTTAATTTTATCTACTAATATGATTATTATCGTTAGTTCAAGTCATCGTTACAATTTGCAAAAGGTATCTCTTTTATATCATCTTTACAAAAATCCTCATTCGAAAGAATGGGGATTTTTACTTTTTTGTTTTATGTTTTTGTGTTACAATAAATAAAACAAAGTTTGACATCGGAGTGTAGTAATGAACAGTACGGTAAAAAAAGTAATGACGCTGTTTATGGCGATAGGTGCACTGTTTTTTATTGTCGGCTGCGTTATAGGTTTCAGGTCGCTTAACCGCAAAAATATGACTGCTGCCGAGGCGGAAATTGTTAGGATAACGACCGAGAGAGGCGCCGATGATGAGACAAACCATCGAGTCTATGTCGCATTTGATGTTGACGGTGAAGAGCATATCACCGAGATAGGCACTTATACGAGCTCGTATCGTGTCGGAAAGATAATTAAGATTTACTATGACAACGATAACCCCGACAGAGTTGCTGTCGGCGACGATTACGGAATATCAATATTTATATGTGCTTTCGGCTTTATATTTATCGCGGTAGGCGGCTTAAGCCTTATAAAAGAACACCGTGCTTATAAGCGTTATCTTAAAAATTTAAGGACGGTTTACGCGACGTACACCGAAGTAAGCGTGAATGAAAATTATTCTGTCAACGGTCACAATCCGTACGTTGTGCTCTGTGAATGGACCGATCCCGTAGACGGAAAGGCTTACGTTTTTGTAAGCCCTAATCTCTGGTTTGACCCTACGGATTTAATTGCCCGCAGAAATATTACATCATTTCCCGTGCAGATAGATTCGGAGGACCCGTCCTATTATTATGTCGATATAAGCTGTCTGCAAAATCGCACCGACGAATAATGCGGCAGACGCAATAAATTCAATTTCAGTATAGAAAGAAGTATAGCCGATGGATATTATGGAATTATTAAAGACCAGGCGTACATACCGCAGATTCAAGCAGGACCCCGTGCCCGACAGCGTGGTAGAGGATATTTTGACTGCTGCGCGCTACGCTTCAAGTGCGGCGAATAAACAGCCTCTGAGTTTCGTCGTAGTAAAATCTCCCGAAATGGTTAAAAAGACCTTTTCGTATACAAAATGGGCCGGCTATTTGCCGCCTGAGGTGGGACAGCCAAAAGAAGGAGAAGAGCCTACGCTGTTTATAGGAGTGGTTGAAAACCTCGATATAAATAAAAACTGCGATACGGACGCGGGACTTGCCATTTCCAATATGACGCTTGCGGCGTGGGATAAGGGCGTCGGAAGCTGTATTATAGGTGCCTGCAACAAGGTAAAGCTGTCTGAGCTTTTCGGACTCACGGAAAATCAAACGCTCCATACTGTGGTCGCATTCGGTTATCCTACACATAAAAGCAAAATAAAAGACATAAATGATGAAGACGTGAAGTATTTCATCGACGGTAACGGCGATTACGTTGTCCCGAAACGAAAAACCGAAGATGTAACAAAATATTTGTGATTTAGGTCGCATATACGGCTTGATACGCAGTATATACAAAACGGGAGGTGAAAATTTTTCACCTCCCGTTTTTTGCTTTCAGCAATTGCCCTTGTTTTTTATACCGCGCATAATATGCGTAAATATCGGCGAGACTGCACTCTCGTAAGTCTTTCCGCCGAGAAGAAGCTCCGTAACTTTGATTTTTCCGAGTCTTTCCTTGGGGACAGTATAGGGGTTTTCGGAGAGAATTGCCATATCGGCGATTTTTCCCGTTTCCAGAGAACCGCGGTCCTTTTCGTCAAATGTGGCAAGGTACCCGTTGTAGGTGCACATTCGCAGGGCGTCTTTTACGGACAACGCCTCTTCGGCGCAGGGGTGATTGCAGGCCTTGTACATCCAGTTAATGGGGTCGGGCGTTGTGCAGGGCGCGTCCGAGCCCGCCGAAAGCCTTATACCGTTTTCGGAGAAAGTCTTAATCGGATTTAGTCTTTTTGAGCGCGCGCCGAGTATCTCTTTGAGATATTCGTCCGGCTCTTGTCGCCAGTCGATGAATGCGGTTTGTACCGATAATGAGATGTTGTATTTTTTGCATATTTCAATGCCCTCTTCGGTGGGCAAACACGCGTGAATTATTGTGTGACGGTGATCTTTCCTCGGATAATCGTCAAGGGCTGCTTTCAAGGCTCTTGTCGCCTGATTAAAAGTCCTGTCACCTATTGCGTGCATCTCTATCTGTAAGCCCGCGCGGTTTGCTTTTTTACAAAATTCCGTCACCTTTTCATCGGAATAATATAAAACGCCGCAGTCGTTACTGTTTTCATACGGTGTGAGAAGAGATGCGTCTTTTGAGCCGAAGCAGCCGTCGAGAGCTGTTTCAAAGCATCCGCCGATTCTTGTAAGACCGCGTTTGATTACCTTTTCGGTATCCATGGTTTGGAAAAATACACGATATTGCATACCGTTTTTCAATCCCGCACCGAAATAGCGTTCCATATCGACGTCCAAATCGTGAGAAAATCCGACGCCGCTGACGCTGTGTATCATTCCTATGCCGACAGAGGCCATATAGTCGGCTGCCTTTTGCATATTCTTTATAAGGTGCAACGGTGAAACAGAATTTGTAACATAATCCGAAACGGCAAAAAAAGCTTCTTGATTCATTTCGCCTGTATCCTCGTGAAAGCCGCGAAGACCTTTTATTTTATCACGGATTTTATTTAAAAGAGCGGTGTTTATAACGCAGGCGTGACCGTCGTATTTAACTATAAACACAGGCTTGTCGGGGCAGACGCGGTCAAGCTCGGTGCGCCTGACAAGATGACCGTCGGACACCGAATACGGAGAGGCTCCGAAGCCTGTAATTATTTTTTCCTTACTTTTTCGGACGTGAGACTGCAGCATTTCAAGTATTTCCGAGTTGCTTTTTGCCTCCATAACGTTAAGACCGGCATAAAAAGTGGCAAAGCTCGCAAAATGTATATGAGTATCGGCAAATGACGGTACCAACGCCTTTTCACGAAGCTCTATCGTCTTTGCGTCTTTAAAAGCCTCCGGCAGACTGTCACCGACATAAACTATCCTGCCGCAATTTTCAACAAGATATTCGGCGACGGTATCGTTTTTATCTACCGTAAGTATGTTTCCGTGATAAACTTTCATATTTTTCACTCCTAAATAAAAAAGAAGCGAGCTGTACAACTCGCTTCTTTGCTTTAAATTATTATATTATCGCAAACCGTATTTGTCAACAATTATTCTGTTTTGCACACAATACCGCTTTGGTGTTTATCACTTTTCGGGGAATTGTTCATTGCCGATTTCGTGTTTGTGTGATATTATTAACTTGATGATGTATCCGATTTGTCGCAGAGAAAACCGGGTGCAATTTATAAGTGTATTATGGGAGTTGAAACAAATGCTAAAGCAAAAAGAAATGCCGGCTGTCGGCGAAAAAATAGCAGTTATCAAGACCGACAAGGGCGATATTAAGGTGAGACTTTTCCCGGAGGAAGCACCCAAAGCGGTTGAAAACTTTGTTACGCACGCTGAAAACGGGTACTATGACGGACTTATATTCCACAGAGTAATAAAGGATTTTATGATTCAGGGCGGTGACCCCAAGGGTACCGGAACGGGCGGCGAGAGCATTTGGGGCAAGCCGTTTGCCGATGAATTTTCAAGCGAGCTGCACAATTTCAGAGGCGCGCTTTCCATGGCTAATGCAGGCCCCAATACAAACGGCAGTCAGTTCTTTATAGTTCAGGCGGATTCCGTTTCCGACGATCTTGTCGATCAGCTTGAAACCGCTTCGGAAAAGCTTTTCCCTCTCGAGGCTGTGCGCGAATACGAGAACAACGGCGGTACTCCGTGGCTCGATTATCATCACACGGTATTCGGCCAGGTCTTTGAGGGAATGGATGTCGTTGACGATATAGCAAATGTCAAGGTGGATTTCTTCCAGAACAAGCCGTTAGAGGATGTAAAAATACAGACAATAGAAATAGTCGAGAATTAAGGGCGCAAAACGCCCTTTTTTCGTAATATGCAAAGAGGAGCTTTTATGTTATTTAAAAATATCGGTATTGTTGACGAAAACTTTGATTATGTAAAATCAATGTTCGTGGAGACAAAGGACGACAGAATTGTTTATGTGAGCAGCGTCCGCCCCGAAAATTATGAAGGCGAAGAATACGACGGTACCGGCAAGGTGCTGATGCCCGGCTTTGTAAACGCACATTCGCATTCGCCGATGACGCTTTTGCGCGGTTATGCCGAAAACCTGCCGCTTCAGCGTTGGCTGAACGAAAAGGTTTTTCCGTTTGAGGACAGAATAAAGGGCGAGGACGCATATTATTCGTCAATGCTTGCGATAGCCGAAATGCTCAGATACGGAACCGTATCTTTTTCCGATATGTATTTCTTTTCCGAAAATGTCGCGAAAGCCGTAACGGACAGCGGTATTAAATGTAATTTCAGCCGCGCAATAACGAGCTTTGAGGATACCGATATTGAAAATCTGCAAAGCTTCCGCGAAAGTGAAGATATAGTAAAGCGGTTTCACAATGCCGCAGACGGCAGACTTAAAATAGATATGAGCCTGCACGCCGAGTATACAAACAGAAGAACAATAATTGAGCAGTTCGCCGAAAAGGTCCGCGAGAGAGGGCTTAGGGCGCACATACACCTGTCTGAAACGAAGAAGGAACACGAAGAATGTAAGGCGAAATACTCGTTAACTCCGACGCAGCTCTTTTATAAATGCGGAGTTTTTGATGTGCCGACAACTGCGGCTCACTGTGTTTGGGTTGAGGACGGAGATATTGAGCTTTTACGCGAAAAGGGCGTGACGGCAGCCACGTGCCCGGCGAGTAACCTGAAGCTCGGCAGCGGTATATGCGATGTCTACAAACTCTTAAAAAGCGGCGTCAATGTGGCAATAGGTACAGACAGCGTCGCCTCAAACAACAATCTTAATATGATAAAGGAAATGTTCCTTTGCGCGCTTTTGCCGAAAGGACTTCATAACGACGCCTCAGTGGTTTCCGAACGCGATATTTTAAAAATGGCTACCGTAAACGGTTACAAGGCACAGGGCAGAGAGGACAGCGGTGCAATAAAAGCGGGATACAAAGCTGACCTTTGCGTTTTAAACATCGAAAGCGAGCATATGTATCCGCAAACCGATATGATAAATAACCTTGTATATGCCGCAGACGGTGCCGATGTTGTGCTGACTATGGCGGACGGAAGAGTGCTTTATAAGGACGGAGAATTCACAACGATTGATATTGAAAAGGTCAAAAGCACCGTAAATGCCGCAGCGAGCAGAATTATAAGCGAGGTAAAGAAAAATGGCTGACATCATAGAGCGAAACGCAGATTATATAAGGTCGAAAATAACCGAAATACCGAAAACAGCCATAGTTTTGGGCTCGGGGCTCGGCGATATGGGCGAAAAAATCGAAAATCCCGTGTATATAGATTACGGCGAGCTTGAAGGCTTTGCCGTATCTACCGCTCCCGGTCACAAGGGCAGATTTATCGTAGGCAGGCTTTCGGGAAAAACCGTTATTTGTATGCAGGGCAGGCTTCACTGCTATGAGGGTTGGGAGCTTGATAAAGTCGTATTGCCGATAAGAGTTATGCGTGCCCTCGGAGCGGAAAATCTGATACTTACCAATGCCGCCGGCGGTGTTAATCTCGACTTTAAACCCGGGGATATTATGCTTATAACCGACCATATCAATTTTATGGGCAGAAATCCGCTCGTGGGAAAAAATGACGACAGCGTAGGCACACGTTTTCCGGATATGTCGTTTGCATATAATCCGTCACTTCGTGAAATTACCGAAGCATGCGCCGAAAAAACGGGTACCGACCTTAAAAAGGGCGTATATCTCGGCTGCCTCGGGCCGTCGTATGAAACACCGGCGGAAATTCGTGCATTTCGTATACTCGGAGCGGACGCAGTCGGTATGTCCACCGTTCCGGAGGTAATAGCCGCCAATCATTGCGGATTTAAAGTGCTCGCTTTTTCTCTTATTACAAATATGGCGGCAGGAGTTTTAAAACAGCCGTTAAGCGAGGAAGAGGTGCTGACCACGGGTAAACTTAAGGCTCGCGAAATGCAAAAGCTCATTTCGGAGATACTTCTGAATTTGTGATTTTACGGTGCAAATCTTCTTCCGAAAGCTCGTTATAAAGCAAAAAAACATTGACACAAAGCGAAAACTATGATATTATAGTTTTCGCCTAATACGGAGAGATACCGAAGTGGTTATAACGGAACGGTCTTGAAAACCGTCGTACGGCAACGTACCGTGGGTTCGAATCCCACTCTCTCCGCCACTTAAAAGAGGAAGCGGATTTTCCGCTCTCTCTTTTAACAATCGAATAGTGTCATAGACGCTACCAATGCAGAAGTACTCAAGTTGGTGACGAGGCGCCCCTGCTAAG
>UMKU01071779.1_pt1 | contig 11790 bp, 10 predicted proteins | sample 1966411 | NCBI WGS metagenome assembly UMKU01 (sample SAMEA4836187, study PRJEB28245) | human gut metagenome | biome: gut microbiome; material: fecal sample | place: Denmark | collected 2008
TAACCATTTAAAGTGGAAAATAATACAACTATACATACAACTATTTGTGCAACTATTTATATAATGTTTGCTAATTACATTTAAAGAAGATAAATTATACAGGGTTTGCTCATGTAAATATAACTATAATTTATTTTAAGTGTTAATATAGCGAAAAATAGATATGACATTAAGGAATTCTTAATGATTTCTCTGACAGAAAATTATATTTATAGGGAAATTATTTGATATAATACTATTGAATTCCTGAAGAAAGAAGGGCAAAGCATGGGATACAAAATTCTTATTGTTGATGATGAACGTGAAATTGCAGATTTGATTGAGATGTATTTGCAAAATGAAAATTATGCTGTTTACAAATCTTATACTGCACAAGGTGCATTAGATTATGTAAAGACTGAAGAGTTTGACCTTGCCATTTTGGATGTTATGCTTCCAGGTGTGGATGGATTTCAGATCTGCAAAAAAATTCGTGAAAAATATACTTATCCGATTATAATGCTTACAGCCAGAGATGGAGAAGTTGATACTATTACCGGTTTAACATTGGGAGCAGACGATTACGTAACCAAGCCTTTTAAACCACTGGCTTTGATGGCAAGAGTAAAGGCACAACTGCGTCGTTATAAAAAATATTCAGGTCTTTCAGAGTTAGCAGATTCTGAGCCGAGAAAAACAATTATAACAACCAACAATGGTTTGGTACTAAATATCAGTGCCCATACTTGTATATTGAATGATGTACCTTTGTCACTTACTCCAACAGAATTCAAAATATTGCAGACTCTTTGCGAAAAAAAAGGGATGGTGGTGACATCGGAGGAACTTTTTAAGTCTGTTTGGTCAGATGAATATTATGATAAAAACAGTAACACAATTACTGTTCATGTACGGCATTTGCGTGAAAAAATGGGAGATGCTATAGATGAGCCACGATATATTAAAACAATATGGGGAGTGGGGTATAAAATTGAAAATTGAGAAAAACGATTATTCAAGAATGAAGCGAAAAGTGTTTTTGCAGCTTGTCTTGATGATTGCAGTTTCTGGAATTGCGGTATTGCTGTTATATAATTTCTTGAAGGGGAAAATAGGTATATGGACAATAGGATTGCTGTCACATATTCCAAGGATTGATTATAATAAGGCATATGGTGTGTACGAAGCTGTTTTTCGCAATCACTGGACTGAATTTATGTTTTTGGCAATGGCTGTTGTTTTTTTGATATTATTCCATTTTTCACTTACTTGGTTTGGAAGATATTTTGATTCTATTAATAAAGGTATCAATGCACTTTTAAGTCAGAACCATGAATCGATTACAATGCCGAAGGAAATGCGTTTTGTAGAGGAAAATTTACAGACTGTCCAACGGACACTTGAACAGCAACGTGCAGAAGCGGAACTGTCAGAGCAGAAAAAGGATGAAATTATTCTTTATTTGGCACATGATATTAAAACACCGCTTACATCTGTTATTGGATATTTAAGTATTTTGGATGAAAATAAGGAAATGGATACAATACAGCGCGAAAAGTGTATTCGGGTTAGTTTGGACAAAGCAATGCGGCTCGAAAAACTGATTAACGAATTTTTCGAAATTACTCGTTTCAGACAGTCTGATATTACATTATCCAAAACAAAGATTGATATCCATTATTTACTTATACAGCTTGTGGATGAATTCACACCACAATTACAGACTGGACATGTGAAAATTGAGATTGATATGCCAAAAGATGTTTATCTTCATGGAGATGCAAATTACCTTGCAAGAGCCTTTCAAAATATACTTAAAAATGCAGTAGTTTACAGTGACACAGATTCGGTAATCGTTATTTCTGGCACTACGTCGGGCGAAAATGTTGTGATTACTGTTTCAAATACTGGTGATACGATTTCGCCAGAGCAGCAAACACATATTTTTGAAAAATTTTATCGTGCAGATGAGGCAAGGCAAGGTAATACTGGCGGCGCAGGATTAGGTCTGGCAATCGCAAAAAATATTGTTATGCTACATGGCGGAACGATTGCTGTGAAAAGTGAAAATCGACAAACAACATTCACCATTATCTTGCCAGATACAATTATGTAGTACAAAGGAATTTCTAATGAAACCCTTTAGTAAATCTTAGGAAATTTCCATTTTGAATTTAATACAAAGCCTGACAATTTTCGGTAGACTAATATCAGAAGTTGTCAGACTTTTTTATTTGAAAGGAGATTCAATATGGAACTATCTATTGAACAGATAAGCAAACATTTTGGTTCCAAGAGTGCAGTGAACAATATTTCTGTTAGCTTTCAGCCCGGTCTCTATGGGCTTCTTGGGGCTAATGGAGCTGGTAAGACAACATTAATGCGCATGATCTGTGATATTTTAAAGCCCACATCTGGAAGAATTCTATATGATGGAAAGGAAATTGAAAATTTGGGTGAAGATTACCGAAATCTTCTTGGCTATTTGCCACAGGATTTTGGATACTATCCTGATTTTACAGCTAAAGAGTATTTGGACTTTATTGCAGCAATTAAAGGGATTAATGGTACAAAAGCCAAAAAGAAAGTGGTTCAGCTTTTGGAAACAGTTAATCTGTCTAATGTGGCTGGAAAGAAAATCCGCACTTTTTCAGGTGGCATGAAGCAACGGCTTGGTATTGCACAGGCAGTGCTTAACGATCCCCAAATTCTTGTTTTGGATGAACCAACGGCAGGACTTGATCCAAAAGAGCGAATACGGTTTCGCAATCTGATTTCAGAACTTGCAAAGAATAAAATTGTGATTTTATCAACACATATTGTTTCTGATATTGATTACATCGCAGATGATATTCTAGTGATGAAAAATGGCAGTTTGATCTTAAACGGTACAATTAAAAATGCGATTCATAGCATGGATGGAAGGGTATGGAGTTGTAAGATTCATCAATCCCAAATTAGCGAATTAAGCAACAGCTTTTGTATTGTAAATTTGCACAATGAATCAGAAAATGAGGCGTTGTTGCGTATTGTAAGTGATACGAAACCTCATTGTGACGCTGTTAATGTCACACCAACATTGGATGATCTTTACTTATATCATTTTCAGAATGAGGAAGTCAGGGGGAATAGGGAATGAAAATATTATTTATACTTGAATTCAAAAAAATAATAAAAAAGCGAATGAATGCGATTGTAATTATAGTTTGCCTTTTGTTGGTTGGTGTGCTGTTTGCACTTCCTGTATATCAATACATTATACTTGATACAAATGGAAATCAGACTAGTGGGAGTCGTGCAATCGAATTAGAAAAAGAATATGAAAATACTTATGCTGGTAAATTGACTGACAATAAAATTAGTGAGGACATAGCAGAATATCAAGCACTTTTTAATGATCCCATGAACGTTTCTAAAGACTCAACCACAGAATCATTGACCGACAATGCGTATTTTAAGTATTTTTTTCCATATTTGGATTATTGGAAACTTATAAACGGGAACTATGTTGCGCCTAATGCATATGATTCTTCCTTTTCTGCAATTAAGAATATGGATATTGAGGATGGAACAGATTTTTATGCTGCTCGTGACAAGAAGATAAGCACTTTGCTTAACAGCGAATACTCAGATTGGAATTTTTCTGATAACGAAAAGGATTTTTGGTTGAATCGAATTTCATCCATTGAGACACCATATGAATATGGTTATCATGCTGGATGGGAAATGCTGTTAAACTGTGCGGAACTTTTTATAATAGGAATTATAGGAATTTGCATTTGTGTATCAGGTACTTTTTCAGGAGAATATCAGAGCGGTGCAGATAGTATTATTCTATCTTCTAGATATGGAAAGTCAAAGTTAATCACTGCTAAAATTTTAGCGGCATTTGTATACAGTCTTTTGATATTTACTTTGTTTGTATTGGTCGGTTGCGGAATTCAACTCGTTACATTTGGTACAGATGGTTGGGATTTGCCCATACAGGTATTAAATAGCATTACTCCTTACTCGTTGACTTTGTTGGAAGCGACACTGATTGAAGTTGCAACGTTATACTTGATTTTGCTTGGCATGGTTTCAGTTACGCTTCTCTTGTCGGCAAAAATGAAATCATCTGTTCCTGTTTTGGTAATAAACATACTTATTATGATGTTGCCAATGTTTTTTGGGATAAGTGAGACTAGTGGTATTTGGAATCGTATTCTTGTTTTGTTACCTTATAGGGCAGCGCAACCTGTATTTTCAAGTGATTTTTATAGTTATTTTGGGTATCCTTTAGGTGGATTGATTTTTGATATAGTAACAATACGGATGTTACTATATGTAGTAATTGCTTTTCTATGTATGCCTTTTGCGAAACAAACGTGGAAAAGGCATCAAGTAGCATAAAGGTCATTAGTAATTAATGTTGTGTTTTATAAGACTATGATAGGAGAATGCCCATTGAATGACAATTTTGATAGTCTAATAAGGAATAGTTTAAACAGAGCTGCGTCTGATATTGAGATTGAAAATCCAGATAAGTTGAAGAAAAAAATCTATGAGGGTATAGAAAAAGAGATGCAGAAAGTAAAAGAAATTAATTTTCATAAAAATTAGTAATTGTTTTTATAATAATGATTGGGCTGAGATGCTTCTGATGAGCTTTCAGCCCATATTATATGTAATTGTCTATGGTTTGTTTGAGTTATGAGCAAGGGTATAACTTTGTTAGATCTATAATTACGAGATACTTTTAAGAAAGAAGGTTTTTTACGCGTTGCTTGGATTACCATAATTTTGTCTTTTGTGTATTGCTTTAGTCTTTGCATATTCCGATGCGCAAGTGCACATTTTCCAAAAAAATGGAGCACCTCAATTCGCTTGAACAAGTATTTGTTTTTAACTTATGAAGGATATCTGGGACTTGTAGTTTTATTAAGGTGCTAATGCACTGCAAAGCGGCTCTGCTTTTGACAAACATCCGATTTTCAAATGCATGGTAATCAAACAAAAAAAGGTGCTCTCTGTACCGGAAAGTATTGCACTGAATTTCTGAAAAACATTGCTTTAATGGAGCGGAAAGAGAGCACTTTTCAAACGAAATATCCGATCTTGAGGTATCATAATAGTATTAGGGGGAATTTTCATCGCTGTTATATTTGTTATTATGTAAAAATTACACGTTGCATCTTAAAAAATACATATAGAAAATTATTTAATCGTTAGATGATATGTTAATAAACATGAAGTGGGGTAAATGAATTCCAATATTCATAATTACTTAATCAATTTATTTGTGCAAATAGCACTTCATAGGATTATTCGGAAATGCCCGCTGATAAAATAGACTAGGGAGGAATTATGATGAGAAAGAAAATAGTAGAGAAATATAGGGTACAATTTGAGCAATTAAAAAATGGAGATCATTTTTATAGATTAGGAAAATTATTTCAAACGAAGAATAAGAATTATTTTTATGATATGGGGACAGGAAAAATATTTGAATTAAAAAATGAGGTATATGAACTCTTATACTATATTTTCAAAATGGATACTATAGATGGTATTGATGAGTTGCATTTGTCTGATGAAGAATTGGAAAAAGGATTGGAGGAAATAGTGGCAGCTATAGGAGACGAACATATTTTGTCGGCTCCCAAATTAACAGAGTTTGTTGGTCCGCAATCTTTGGCATTAAGAGAAGAATTAGATTCAAATATGTCTCAGCTAACATTAGAGGTAACTGAAAGTTGTAATTTAAGATGTAAATACTGTATATATCAAGATTCACATAATGATTTTCATGGTTATGTTAATCGTAATATGACCTTTGAAATTGCAAAAAAGGCTATTGATTTTGCATATCCACGTATAGGAAAACATTTTTACATAGCTTTTTATGGTGGGGAACCACTATTGAATTATACGCTAATTACTCAAGTAGTTAAATATGCTAAAAAAAGTGTAAAAGAAAAAGAATTAGGATTCTCATTAACTACAAATGGTGTGCTTATTACTGATGAAATAGCTGAGTTTTTTGCAAAAAATGATTTTGTAATCTTGGTTAGTTTAGATGGTCCGGAAGATATTCACAACGAAAATAGGGTATTTGCAGATGGAAGGGGAAGCTTTAAGCTGGCAACGGAAGGACTAAAAAAGTTGTTAAAGGCTTATGGTAATAAATACAAAAGTAATATTTTTATTAGTATGGTAACAAGTGGTCCCAATTATGCAGAAAAGTATGATAAGATTCAGAAGTTTTTTGTAGAAACTGATTGGTTGCCGAGTGATATCAGCGTTAATGCATCATATGTGTCATATGGGCGCTATGCGGAAGAATATGTCATGCCAAATCTGGAAATGGATGAAGAGTATGCTGAAAAAAATATAGATCCGTTAGTTGACTGGAGTATTGCAAATCATGGGGAAAATGCTGGTAAGGAGAGATTATTTTCAAAGGCGCAAATTCAAAAAAATCTGCACATTGTTCACAGAAGAGAGATTTATGAAAAACCTATGGGCACGTATTTTTTTAATGGATGTTGTGTTCCGGGAGCAAGAAGAATGCATGTCAATGTTGAAGGGAAATTTTTGCCATGTGAAAGAGTTGGAACAGTTCCTTATTTGGGGGATGTGAATAATGGATTTGATTATGATTGTATAAAAAAGTATTATGTGCAAGATTTTATGGAAGAAGCGGTCGAATACTGTAAACATTGTTGGGCAGTTCATATGTGTTCTAGCTGTTATATTGATTGTTTTGATGATGATAAAATAAATATGTCATATCGTCATTCGGGATGTAAATATATAAGATATAATTTGCAAAAAGCTTTGGAGCAATATCATAGTATTTTGGAAAGCAATCCAGATGAATTAGAACCACTAAATCATATAGTCATTGAGTGATGATAAAGATATACCATGTATATTTTTATAAATTTGGAGATAAGGGAGGTGAAAAGTATGAAGAGAGTGAATCCGTATGGAAGAACTGTAAGTTCAGGTCTGGAAGCTCATATTACACCGCGGGCATGTATGTGTGGTGCGGATGGTGGGCAGTATACAGGTGCACGGGGTTCAAGTGATAGTTGTTTACATTGTGGATGCGATTGTACCGAATCTGCATACAGTTCTGGAAATTCAAGAAATTCGCTTACAACAATTCACAGGAGTTAAAGGCGAAGAAGAAAAGGGAGTGAAACACTCCCTTTTTGTAATGGAGGATAAATGAAAAAGAAAATACATATATTTGTAAAAACTATTCAGCTAGTATATGAAGCATCACCAAGTAGAATGATTATTATATTAATCTTTTCATTTGTTTTAGGGGCGATTCTTCCAATAGCTACATATTTTTGGGGATTATTTATTGATGGTATTCCAGCAGATATAGCAGATTATGACATTAGACAAGCAATACTATTTTTGACTATTAATGCCATTCTCTTACTTGCATATGAAGTTTTTCAAAGAATTAATAGATATAATAAAGATATGCAATCTGATGCAATTAATTTATTGATAACAAACAAAGTTTTTAAGAAAGCCATTAATTTAAATATGGAACAGTATGATGATCCGACAATATATAATCAAATTAATAAAATAAATTCTGAGGCTCTTGGTAAATCGGTAAGCTCCATTAACATGTGTATAGAGTTAGAAGAAAACGTTGTTACTTTGATCGGATTAATGATAATAATTTTTTCATACAATCCGATTATAGCGTTTATATTGTTGCTTATATTTGTACCGGTATTGGCAAATGACATTAAAATAAATTCAAAAATGTATAATATATATGAGAGTAGAATAGAGCATCTTAGATTGGTTTTTGATATAAAGTCATTGCTAATAAAATATGAAAATGTTAAAGAAATAAAGACATATCAAACTGGGGAAAATTTGGTGAAACGTATAGAAAATACTTATACGAAGTATCTGTGTGAGGATAAAAAGGTAAGAAAAAACAATGTCCAAAAACAGTCATTTTTTGATAGTATAGAACATATTTTCAAACTGCTAATTGGAATTTTTATAATTTCAGATGCAAGCAAGAAAAAAATTTCGGTTGGAAATATTGTAATATATATAAATGCTATTGAAAGTATAATTAGAACGATTGGACGTATTGAACTAACATTAGCTGACATATATAACGACAGCTTATATATGGAGTCTCTTTTTAAGTTTTTACAACTAGAGGAGGAGCAAGAAGGTGGGAAAAAAGAAATTAAAGAGATAGAAAGTATAAAATTGAGAAATTTGTATTTTAAATACCCTAAGGATGAAAACTATATACTTAAAGATATAAATTTGGATTTGCAACCGCAAAGATCATATTTAATTGCTGGTTTGAATGGTGCAGGAAAAACTACTTTAATTAAAATTATTTGTGGAATATACAAACCTTCAAAAGGAGTGATGTTGATTAATGGGATTGATTCTAAAGAAATAGACATGAAATCATATAGAAAGTTGTTTGCAACAGTATATCAAGATTTTATTCATTATCCATTTAATGTAAAGGAAAACATAGTGTATGGTGATATAGAAAAACTGCAAAATCATGCAAAAATAGAAAAAGCAGCTGAGAGGGCAGGCGCTCTTTCGTATATACATGAACTACCTCAAAAATTTGAAACACAGCTTAAAAATGAGTGGACACGAGGCACTGAACTTTCTATTGGTCAATGGCAAAAAATTGCTATAGCACGTTGCTTTTATGCAGATTCTCAAATTGTAATTTTGGACGAACCTACAGCATCTTTAGATGCAATTTCAGAGAGTGAAATATATGATAAAATTGAAGAATTTTTAAAGAAAACAACTTGTATAGTAATTTCTCATAGATTATCTGTTGCGAAATTGGTTGACCAAATAATAGTAATTGATGACCACAAAATAGCAGAGGAAGGTGATTTTTATGATTTAATGTCTTATGATAGTCAATTTAAATCAATGTATAGTCTTCAGGCAGATAAATATGACAAAGTAGAGCAATGATATATTTATTGTTAAGAATTTGATTTAGGATTAATGGTAGCTTTATAATAATTTGAAGTTATTGTATAGGGGACTAATATTATGAATAGAATAGATAGAAATCATGTTGAAATTATATATAGTCAGAAAAGTAATAAAAAAGAGAATGCCAGAATAGCAGTGTATTTTGAAGTGGGTGCATATGACGATGGCGAATCAAGTGGGGCGGCACATTTTTTAGAACATATGCTAGTAATGGGATTAAATGATTATCCCATATATTCAAATAATAAAATTGTAGTAAGTGCAACAACTGATCTTTTCTCAACAATCTATTATATTGAGTGCATGAATACACAAATTGAAATTTGTAAGGCACTAGAAGTTGTGAAATTACTTATTTCTGGAAAAACGTTGAATGCTTTTTATATGGAGTTAGTAAGAGAGGACGTAGTAAAGGAATATGGGTTATATACATCTCAAATAAGTAAGCAGCCTAAATGTATGTTATATAATCAACTCAATTTACCCATTAATTTACCAATTGGGAATCTCAATATTATTAAAAGTATTAAATATGAGGATATAATTAATTTTTTTAATAAATATTATACAACATGTAAGAAAAAAATAGTAATTGTTGGAAAATATGTAGAAAAAAATATGAAATGTTACCGATTGAAAGAAAGTACTTACATGAAAAACTGCGTGAAACTTTTAAAAACTTCCAATGTCAATAAATATGTTTTTCAAAGTCAAGAATATTTGTATTTAGCATGGGGAAATTTGTTGCTGTTGAATTGTTCGATAGAAAAATTAGAGGTAATACAAATAGCATTTTTGATAATAGCCAAGAAATATTATAATGATATTGCCAGTTCGTTTGAAATATGCTCTTATGAGAGGGGGGGTATTTTTTTTCTCTTAAAAATGAGAAAGGCAGACGCATTATATAACGTTAGTAAATTTGTTAATGATATTATTATACGTTTAAATGATAAATTGTTTTTTATTGCAAAAAAAGTTTATTATCATCAAAGAATTAAGCAAAAAAAAAGAGTAATAGGAGAATTAAAAGATATTCTTTTTGCGATAAAAAATGAAATACAAATAAATGACAAAGAAATGATTAAAGAAATATTAAAAAATTATGGTTATAGTGAGTTTATGGTTATTTTAAAACAGATTTTCAATTGATAAAAATTTTAGGGCTTTTTCTGCCTATTAATTAAACCTATATTATTTTAGGCTGTTTTACAAATTCTTTCCGGATAGGCGTTCTGCAAAGTATATTTTAAGTTGGGAGGGGAGTATCCCCAATTTTTTTATTAGACTAAATTGCAATTTCCGGTGTACAGTGACTACAGAAGATGGAAAATACCGTTGTATTTGTCATTGTAAAGCCCCCTGCACCTCAGCGGTTTCAGGTCGAATGATATATGTTTATCCCGAAAAAAATCTCTGTGCTTATCCCGGCGTATTTCGTGGTACTGACGAATGGAATCATACATATAAAATGCGCACAGTTGTGGAAAGAGATATTAATCATATCAAAGAGAGTCTCTGTCTTGCAGGTCTCCGTACTCAAAATGAGAAAACTCTACATGCTGACTTGATTCTTTTTGGAATTACCCAGCGCATAACCGTAGTCTTTGAAGATAAAATCAATCATCATGAATACATCTGTAGCATAAAGCCATTGATTACTTAGGACTTACCACTTTAACAAAGTCAATGCCTTTATTAAAGTACGCCTAAAAGCAGGAAATTCTTTTTCATCTGGAGTTATTATTCTTTTGTAGGATAACTTCCTTGTTTGAAATCAAGGTTGCGAACTTGTTTCACAATTACCGATTAATGGTCAATGATAAGCTGTTGCCATTTTCTGTGTGCTCAAGTTAAATATTTCGCAGTCGTGGATCCGTCAATACGCTTTTGAAATCCATTTGTATTTTGCTGAACCTGAGAATACTCAAAGTGGTGCTTCCGTGTCAATGACAAGGGTTAACGCCTGTGCTATGGCGCATCATTGACACAAAATCCCCATTTGAGTGGGAGCAATCAAGCAAAAGTAAGGGTGTCTCTGCTCTGTGAACCATCGGATCTATTAGAAAATCAAAATTTTTCTATTCAGAAATATACATGGGTCTTTCAGCGTGAAATAATCACAAGCTAAGATTCAAATATTCTGTCGCATTCTGCATTTGTTCCAAAAAAGATTTATTTATCCACATAGTCACTCCTCAAAGTTAAATTTGCTAAAATTAGAATTATATTGAAGTGGATCAAACTGTTGGATGTGTACCATTACCGATGCGGTAGGTTTTCCTCAGGTTGCTCTGCATACTGGTCTGAATATTCCGGTTTTGGTATCCATGCTGTCCGGTGGTTAGGAAACCGATTGGCAATTATCCAGAATACAAGAAATCTTACCAATATAAAGCCAGCTAACGCCCTGCAAAGCGGCTTTGGGCTTGACATTGGCTCGATTTCTTATGAATGGTAGTTAAGCCAATCAAAGGTGGTTTCCGTATCAGAAATGTAGGTTCCCACTACGCCGGAATAATGGTTTCCTGACGTGACGCAAGAATATTCACTGGTCTTTACAGAAACTGTCGTGGTAGCTCCATGTTACATCATGTGTTGTAAGAACCTTTGTCATTTTAGAGTCTTATGCATAGAGGATGTAATTATTTCTCTTTACACGGCAGATATAAATCCTTGAAAAAACGCATAGTGATTACAAATAACACCATCTATAGCATATTTTTTGAATATATAAATAGTTGCACAAATGGTTGTATGTATAGTTGTATTATTTTCCACTTTAAATGGTTA
>UMKU01026692.1_pt1 | contig 10992 bp, 6 predicted proteins | sample 1966411 | NCBI WGS metagenome assembly UMKU01 (sample SAMEA4836187, study PRJEB28245) | human gut metagenome | biome: gut microbiome; material: fecal sample | place: Denmark | collected 2008
GGATAAAAATTATGACCGGGATAAGATGGCATAAGACAAATTAGGAAATAGGCAGACAAAATGATAACAATCAGAAAATTTGAAGCAAAAGATGTAGCAAGAATGGCAGAAATCTGGAATCAGGTGGTAGAGGATGGCGTGGCATTTCCTCAGGAGGAAGGACTGACAGGGGCAGAGGCCGCAGAATTTTTTGCCGCACAGACGGTAAGTGCTGTGGCAGAGGATGAACAGGGCAATGTGAAGGGACTATATATTCTGCACCCCAACAATATCGGCAGAGTAGGGCATATCGCCAATGCCAGCTATGCAGTGGACAGAGCCTGCCGGGGAGAGCATATCGGCGAACTGCTGGTAAAAGACTGTCTGGAGCAGGCAAAAGCAAACGGTTACCGCGTATTGCAGTTCAATGCGGTGGTGGCTTCCAATATCCATGCGTTCCATCTATACCAGAGACTGGGATTCGTGGATCTGGGCATTATTCCGGGAGGCTTCCTCAATAAGGACGGTGTCTACGAGGATATCCATGTGATGTACCATAATCTGGTAGAAGATTAAAAAGATGTGACTTCCGGTGATAAATTATTTAGATTGCAGATGGTGTCCTGAAAATGGGACAAAAAATATAGATAATAACAGTAGGACTGACAGGAAAGGGAAAATATGAAACTGATTTCATGGAATGTGAACGGGCTGAGAGCCTGCATGCAGAAGGGATTCCTGGATTTCTTTCAGGAAACGGATGCAGATATTTTCTGCTTGCAGGAGACAAAATTGCAGGAGGGACAGATCGCACTGGATCTGCCCGGATATCATCAGTATTGGAATTACGCAGAGAAAAAGGGCTATTCCGGCACTGCAATTTTTACAAAGGAAGAGCCCATACAGGTGACTTACGGCATCGGCGTGGAGGAACACGACCATGAGGGCCGGGTGATCACTGCAGAGTATTCGGAGTTCTATTTTGTGACAGTCTATGTACCGAACGCCCAGAGAGAGCTGACGAGACTGGAATACCGCATGCAGTGGGAAGCGGATTTCCTGGCGTATCTTAAGAAGCTGGAAGAGAAAAAACCGGTGATCTATGCGGGAGACCTGAACGTGGCGCATCAGGAAATCGACCTGAAAAATGCGAAGACCAACCGTGGCAATGCGGGCTTCACTGATGAAGAGAGAGCCTGCTTTTCGAAGGTACTGGAGAACGGATTTATCGATACGTTCCGCTATTTTTATCCGGACCTGACCGGGGTGTATTCCTGGTGGTCTTATATGTTCCAGGCGAGAGCAAAAAATGCCGGATGGAGAATTGATTATTTCGTGGTATCGGAGTGTCTGAAAGACCGGCTGGCGGATGCGAAGATCCACACGGAAATTTTGGGATCGGATCATTGTCCCATTGAACTGGATCTGAAATAAACGGACAGCATAACGGAGGAGACTTATGAGCTTACGTTTCTGTTTTGGCCCTTCCGGGTCGGGCAAAAGCCACAGAATCTATGAAGAGATCATGCAGCGGGCGGCAGAGGAACCGGGCAGGAATTTCCTGATCATTGTGCCGGATCAGTTCACCATGCAGACCCAGAAGGATCTGGTCATGCGCAGTGACCGGGATGGCATCCTGAATATCGATGTCCTGAGCTTCGGCCGACTCAGCCACCGCATTCTGGAGGAAGTGGGGACCAAAGAGATGCCGGTACTGGATGACACCGGCAAAAGCCTGGTGCTGCAAAAAGTGGCGGCGGATCTGAAGGAACAGCTTCCGGCCATGGGAAGTCTCCTGCACAAGCAGGGCTATATCCATGAGGTGAAAAGTGCGATCTCCGAGTTCATGCAATACGGTATCAGCACACAGGATATGGACAAGCTGATCACCAGTGCTCAGAAGCGTGGCGCGCTGGCCATGAAACTGAAAGACTTAAAGACTCTGTACCGGGGCTTTCAGGATTATATCAGGGATCATTTTATCACCACCGAGGAGACACTGGATGTACTGCGCAGATCCCTGTCCAAATCAAAGATCTTAAAGGGCAGTGTAGTGGTGTTTGACGGCTTTACGGGATTTACTCCCATACAGAACCGGCTGATCCAGGAACTGATGCGCGTGTGCGCAGAGACCATCGTTACCGTGACCATTGGAGTGGGAGAGGATCCGTATAAAATGGATGGTGAACAGAAGCTGTTCCATCTGAGCAAGAAGACGGTGGCGGATCTGGAAAAGCTGGCAGCGGAGGCAGAGGTAGAGCGGGGAGAGGATCTCTTTGTCAAGGGGGGGGCCAATCGCTTCGCCAAGGCACCGGCATTACACTATCTGGAACAGAATCTGTTCCGGTATCAGTATGAACCGTATGCGGGAGAACAGCAAGAGATCCATATGTTTGAAGCCCTTTCCCCCAGAGAGGAAGTCCACCAGACAGCGCTGTACATCCGGCACCTGATCAGAGAGCAGGGGATGACCTACCGGGACATTGCCGTGGTCATCGGAGATCTGGAAGGATACGCTTCCTATGTGGAAACAGAATTCGGACAGCTGGAGATCCCATGTTTCCTGGACCGTACCAGAGGGATCGTGCTGAATCCCATGATCGAATATATCAAGAGCGCATTGCAGCTGTATATTAAGGATTTTTCCTATGATACGGTGTTTCATTTTCTGCGCAGCGGCATGGCGGATATTTCCAGAGAAGAGATTGATGAGCTGGAAAACTATGTGATCCGCACCGGGGCGAGAGGCTATCGGACCTATAGCCGTCTGTTTACCCGCAGAACGGAAGAACTGCAGGGAAATGCGGAGGGGAGCGAACAGGCGGAAGAGAAGACCATGGAGCGTCTGAACCGTATCCGGCAACAGTTCATGGATGCGGTGGAGATTCTGCACATGGGAAGCTGGGAAAAGGCAGGAGACTATGTCAGCCATCTGTACGATTTCCTGGAACAGAATCAGGTGCAGCAAAAGCTTTTGAACTATCAGCAGCAGTTTGAAAAAGAGGGAGACTTATCCAGAGCCAGAGAGTATGCACAGATTTACCGGCTGGTCATGGATCTGCTGGATCAGGTCTATGAACTGTTGGGAGAGGAAGAAATCTCCAGACAGGAATTTGCGGATATTTTAGAGGCCGGTTTCGGCGAGATCACTGTCGGTACGATCCCTCAGAACGTGGATCGTATCGTGGTGGGCGATATGGAGCGAACCCGTCTGAAACAGGTGAAGGTATTGTTTTTCCTGGGAGTCAATGACGGAAATATTCCGAAAAATGCTTCCAAGGGCGGGATCATTTCGGATATGGATCGGGAATTCCTGATTGAATCCGGGACAGAGATGGCACCCAGCCCGAGACAGCAGATGTATATCCAGAGATTATATCTGTATCTGAATATGACCAAGCCCTCAGAACAGCTGTATCTGTCCTATGCCAAGGTAAACAGTGAAGGAAAGGGCATAAGACCGTCCTACCTGATCGATACGGTGCGGAAGCTGTTCCCGGCAATGTGCGTGGAGTATCCCCAGAACCGCAGCCGCCTGGAACAGATCGAGGGCAGACAGGAAGGTGCCAGATATCTGGCGGAGGAACTGCGGGAATATGTGGAAGGAACCCTGCCGGAAGAAGAGAGGCAGGACTTCTATCTCATGTACCGTGCCTACGAGGCGGATGCGGCGGGCAGAGACTTGCTGACCCGGGCGGCATTTCGCAGATACAGGGAGAGCGGTCTGTCCCGGATCGTGGCCAGAGCATTGTACGGACAGCAGCTGGAAAACAGTGTCAGCCGTCTGGAAACTTATGCTGCCTGTGCCTGCAGACACTTTTTGCAATATGGTCTTTCCCTGCAGGAACGGGAAGAATTCGGCTTCGAGGCTTCGGATATGGGTACGGTATATCATGCAGTATTGGAAAACTTTGCAGGAAAACTTGCAGAATCCAACCTGACATGGTGGGATTTTACGGAGGATTTTGCAGCCAAAGCCGTCAAAGAATCCGTGGAAGCCTATGCGGCAACCTACGGGGAGACGGTATTATACAGTTCTGCGCGGAATGAATATGCCATTACCCGCATGAGCAGGATCCTGACCCGCACAGTGCTGACCTTGCAGAAACATTTGAAACAGGGCAGTTTCCAGCCAGATGATTATGAACTTTCTTTCCGGTTTGCGGAGGATCTGGACAGCATTCATGTGGATCTGTCTGAGGACGAGAAGATGCATTTGCAGGGACGGATCGATCGTATCGATGTGTCGGAAGATGCAGAGCATGTCTACGTCAAGGTCATTGATTATAAGTCCGGCAACCGGAAATTTGATCTGGCGGCATTGTATTACGGTCTGCAGTTGCAGCTGGTGGTATATATGAATGCAGCCATGGAGATGGAGAGCCGAAAGCATCCGGACAAGGAGATCGTTCCGGCGGCACTTCTGTATTATCACATCGATGATCCCACCATAGAGACACCGGTGGAGCTCACGGATGAGCAGATCAATGAACAGATCCTTGCAAAGCTTCGTATGAACGGTGTAGTAAACAGTGATCCTGGGGTCGTGGAGCGGCTGGACCGCTATATGCAGGATAAGTCTGTGGTCATTCCGGTGGAGAAGAAAAAGGATGGAAGCTTCAGTGCCAGATCCGGTGTCTTAAGCCGGGAGGAGATGCAGCTGATATCTTCTTATGTAGATGCCAAGATCCGCAGCATCGGGCGGGAGATCCTGGACGGAAAAATAGCAGCCAATCCCTATGAGAAAGGCAATGAAGAGGCTTGTACTTATTGCGCCTATAAAAAGGTCTGCGGTTTCGATGGCAGTATTCCGGGCTATGAGAAGAGACAGCTGGAAGATCTGGATAAGCAGGCGCTGATGCAGCGGATGCAGGAGACCGTGGAAGCTTAGGGCAAAGGGTGCCCGGCGGGAGTGTGTGCCTGACAGGAAGCTCGAAGAGAAAGCGCCCGCTGCCCGGAGGAACAGGATGGCAACAGGAGAAAAGAAACAGGAACAGAGGTAGCGTATGGGAATGAATTTTACCCCGGAACAGCAAAAGGTAATCGAACTGCATAACAGCAACATTCTGGTATCGGCGGCCGCAGGAAGCGGTAAGACGGCGGTACTGGTAGAGCGTATCATCCGTATGATCTGTGAGGGGGAGCATCCGGCGGACATTGACCGCCTGTTGATCGTGACTTTCACCAATGCGGCGGCTGCGGAGATGCGGGAGCGTATCGCAGCCGGGATCGCCGCCAGACTGGAAGCGGATCCGGGGAACGACCATATCCAGAAGCAGTCCGCCCTGTTACACAATGCCCAGATCACCACGATCGACAGCTTCAGCCTGTTCCTGATCCGGAATCATTTTAATGAGATCGGTCTGGATCCGGATTTCCGTGTGGCAGACGAGGGTGAGATCAAGCTGTTGCAGCAGGAGGTGCTGGGACAGCTGCTGGAGGATGCCTATGCTGGGAAATTTGTTCCGGATGATGTTCCGACGTCCCGGGAAAACCGTGACAGCGGAGCGATGATACCGGAGGAAGCGTCAGGGAATGATTTTGCGGAAGAGGTTCCGGGAAAACGTGACAGCGAGGACCCATCCCGGGAGGCACGGGAACGTTTCCACGCCTGTGTGGAATATTTCTGCCCCGGCGGCAGAGAGAGCGTGCTGGAACAGCATATCCTGAACCTGTCCCGCTATGCCGGAAGTTTTCCCTGGCCCGCAGAATGGCTGGAAGAGCGTAAAAACGATTATGCGGCGGGAGATTTGGATGCCCTGCTGCACAGTGATTACGGACAATATCTGGCAGAGCGTGTGAGCCGTGTCCTGCAAGGGTGTCTGGAAAAACTGGTGGAAGTGAAAAAGCTGTGTGAGCTGCCGGACGGTCCATATATGTATGGAGAACTGACAGAAGCGGAGAGCGAACAGCTGGAACGCCTAGCGGCCTGCAAGGATTTGAAGGAACAGGCAGCAAAGGTTCCAGCAGTGACTTTCGGCCGTCTTTCTTCCAAGAAGGATGAGAGCGTGGATCCCGCCAAACGGGAGCTGGCGAAATCCATCCGTAATAGCGTAAAAGACACGCTGGCGGATCTGACGGAACAATATTTCAAGACACCGTTAGAGTTGGTGGTGGAACAGGGAAAAGCCTGCAGAGAGCCGCTCCGGATGCTGCTTAACCTGGTGCTGGAATTCGACAGAAGGCTTCTTGCGGCCAAACAGGAGCGACATCTGATCGACTTTTCCGACATGGAGCACTATGCGTTACAGATTCTGCTAAAACGGGAAAAAGTGGAAGAGACCGGCGATGCAGGGACGGACAGCACCGGTGATACAGGAATGGATAGCACCGGTGTGAAATATGACATTGTGCCAAGTGACGTGGCATTGGAGTATCGCCAGTATTTTCAGGAGATCCTCATTGACGAATACCAGGACAGTAATCTGGTACAGGAATATCTGTTAAGTGCCATCTCCGGGGAAGCGGAGGGACATTATAACCGCTTCATGGTAGGTGATGTGAAGCAGAGTATTTATAAATTCCGTCTGGCCAGACCGGAACTTTTCCTGGAAAAATACGACACCTATCAGGAGAGTGGGGATCTGTGCCGGATCGACCTGGCGAAGAACTTCCGAAGCCGTGTGCAGGTGGTGGATGCGGTAAACGATGTGTTTTCCCGCATCATGAGCCAGGAGATCGGCGGCATTGCCTATGATGATAAGGCAGCATTGTATCCAGGGGCCACATATCCTGCCACAGAGGATCCTGCATACGGCAGTGAACTATTACTGATCCGTAAGCCGGAGAAGGGGGATGGTGCGGAAGGCGGCAGCGGAGAACAGCGTCCCGACGGGGCAAGAGGTCCCGTGGACTATGACAACGTAAGACAGCTGGAAGCACTGGCTATTGCGGCACGTATCAAGCAGCTGAAGGGCAGTCTGAAAGTCATGGAGAAGGCTACGGGAGAATTGCGCCCGGTGCGGTACTCGGATATGGTGATTTTGCTTCGTACCACCAGTGGCTGGGATGAGGAATTCAAGAAAGTACTGGAACAGCAGGGAATCCCTGTCTACATTACATCCAAGACCGGATATTTCGGGGCCCTGGAAGTACAGGAACTGCTGCAGTTTTTACGAGTGCTGGACAACCCGAGACAGGATATTCCGCTGTTCGGCGTGATGCAGTCGATCTTCGGAGGCTTTGCCCAGGAAGAAATCGCCCGGATCCGCAGCGGAAGCAAAGGGCATTCCCGGAAGAGAATGACACTGTATGAGGCATTGAAAGAAGTGGCGCAGAGGGGACGGATGGCGGAAGCGGGAGAAGAGGCATCAGCGGGCGAAAGCGCCGGGGAAGAAACCGCCGGGGCCGGACAGTACTGGCAGCGCGCATTGGAAGCTGCAACAGTACCGGAGGACATGGAACCGGAGACAGAACTTTCCCAAAAGGCAGATACTTTCTTACAACGTATTGATCATTACCGTGATCTGACTCCCTTCACCTCCATCCGCGACCTGCTGCAGCGGATCCTGGACGATCACGATTATCTGAACTATGTGACGGCACTTCCTGCTGGCAGCAAGCGCCGGGCCAACGTGGAGATGCTGCTGACGAAGGCTTCTGCTTTTGAGAAGACCAGTTATTTTGGACTGTTCCATTTCATCCGTTATATGGAACAGTTGGAAAAATACGATGTGGATTACGGTGAGGCGGATACCCTGGACGAAAATGCCGATGTGGTGCGGATCATGAGCATCCACAAGAGTAAAGGTCTGGAATTCCCCGTGGTATTTGTCTCCGGGCTGTCGAAGCGTTTCAACATGCAGGATGCGAACCAGTCCCTGATCGTGGATATGGATCTGGGCGTAGCGGTGGACTATGTGGATTCCGGCCGCCGCATTAAAAATAAGACCCTCCGACGGGCCGTTCTGTCAGCGAAAATGAAGGAGGACAATCTGGCGGAGGAACTGCGTGTGCTTTACGTGGCACTGACCCGTGCCAGAGAAAAACTGATCCTGACAGCGGTGTTGGATAAGGCGGAGGAAAAATGGGAGCTGTCCCGGATGACAGGACAGGAGAAGCTGACCTATCTGGATTTCTGTGAGGCGGGGAGCTATATGGATTTTCTGCTGCCAATCCTGCCTAAGACAGGAATTGCAGTAACAACGCTGGGAACAGAAGACCTGGCGGCAGAGGAGATCAGGGAACAACTGCGCATGGGAGACCGCAGGGAACTGTTGCAGCGTGTGACGGACGGCGAGACTCCTTTGCCTGGGGACCCGGAGGAGAACGAACGAAAGCTTGCGAAACTGCGGGAGCGATTTGCCTATGCCTATCCGTATCCCGGCCTGCAGAAGCTCTATACCAAGACCACGGTATCGGAACTGAAGATTGCGGCCATGGCGGAGAAGGATGAAGCGGCATTTCATACCTTCGAAGAAAAAGAAGTGGTGCCTTATATCCCGGCTTTCCGCAGAGAACAGGAAAAGGTCAGCGGAGCCGTCCGCGGTAACGCGTTCCACCGGACCATGGAACTGTTGGACTTTTCTTATCTGTTTATGGAATCCGGACTATTTGCCGGATGCCCTGGGACTTATGAGGAATACCGTCAGGGCCTGGATACGGACCGGTTACAGGAACGTCTGAAGGAATTCCTGCAGCGGGAGACAGCTTCCCTACGACTGACAGAAGAGTATGCGCAGGCCGTAAGCCTTCCCAAAATCCGGCATTTTCTGGAACAGGAGCTGGCCTACCGCATGTGGAGAGCTTTCGAACAGGGCCTTTTGTACAGAGAGCAGCCCTTCGTGCTGGGCATTGATGCGAAGCGTTTGGATCAGGACCTTCCTGAAGGGGAAAAGGTTCTCATTCAGGGTATCATCGATGTCTTCTTTATAGAAAACGGAGAGATCGTCCTGCTGGACTACAAGACCGATGTGATCGATTCCCTGCAAGCCCTCTGGAACCGCTACAGCGTCCAGATCCAATACTATGAGGAGGCACTGACGAAGCTGATGCAGCTGCCCGTGAAGGAGAGGATCCTGTATTCCTTCTATCTGGAAAAATACGAGTAAAAAAGCCGGAGTAAATGGAGGTTTCATATGAGTCAATATTTTGATTTATCAATAAGAAGGATTGAGATAAAGAAACCAAAAAGAGACTTGAAACCTGTTATTAAATTACAGTATGAAGTTAATAAGACTTTGCTGCATGATGAATATTATTATCCTACAGATCAAAGAACTATACAGGAATGTTTGGATGGTGATTATATCTTATTAGGCGTATATAATAAAGATAAGCTTATTGCAGCAAGCTTTGCATTTGAAGGTGGTTTGTTCTTCTCTAAGCCTATTACTGATTGGATGGAAATTCCTGGCAATAAAATTATGTGTCATGAATTCGTTGTGGTTGATATGGAATATAGAGGTAATGGTATGCAGAAGAGATTCATGGATGCTACTATAAGAGAAGCTAGACAGATGGGTTATGATACTATTTGGTGTTGTGCTCATCCTAATAATACTCCGTCTGTATGTAGCATAGAGAGTACAGGCTATAAATTTGCCGATCAGTTTGTTGTAGATGGCTGGCCTAGGAATGTTTATTACAGAAGTACATCTATACAGAGATAGCAGTTATTTAGAGGGAGAGTATAAGTTAAGTATGGCATGGTATGCAGAACGAAAAAGAAAATGTTGGTATTGTATCTGTGGTGTAGAAATGAAGTAGGATGACAAGGTGGAAATCCGGTTTCGTGTGAGGGATAACGGTATCGGAATGAGTCCGGAGTTCCTGCCGCACCTGTACGATCCGTTCTCCCAGGAGCGTTCCGAGGAAAACATCACGGAGAATCTGATGGATGCCAGAATTTTACTGGTGGAAGATAACGAGATCAACATTTATGTGGCCCAGCTGATCCTGGAAAAAGCCGGATGTGTGGTGGAGATTGCAAACGGTACCTATCATTGCCATGACAGCGGATGCTTTTGAAGAGGAGAAGGAAAAGACGCTGGAGGCCGGAATGAACTATCACCTGTCCAAGCCCATCAACCCAAAGACATTGTATAATATCCTGTCGAACCATCTGACTGGAAAAGAGGCATAGAGATCAGAGATATAGAACCCAGAGATATTAGAATCATGACATGTAAAAAAGGAGGTATCCGTGGCGGATATCTCCTTTTGTGTTGCCTTAACTGCTTACGATATAAAATTAAGCGGTGATCACGGTGCCGGCCTTGCCCCTGATGGCATCCTTGACGTGATCCATGGAAGTGATCAGGACCTTTCCTGCTGGAACCTTCTCCAGATAAGCAATGGCTGCCTCGATCTTGGGAAGCATGGTGCCTTCCTCGAACTGACCTTCTGCCATCAGTGTCTTGGCTTCCGCAACGGTGAGAGTCTCCAATGCAGTCTGATCCTCTTTGCTGTAATTTTTATAAACGCAGGGAACACTGGTCAGGATGATCAGCTCATCACAGCTTAAATCGGAAGCAAGCTTACCTGCAATGGCATCCTTCTCAATCACAGCGGAGGCACCCTTCAGCGCATGCTTCTGCTCGATGACGGGGATTCCGCCGCCACCGCAGGCAATAACGACCTGATCTGCGGCTGCCAGAGCACGGATGGCTTCGATCTCCACGATGTCGATGGGCTTGGGAGCAGCAACGACACGACGGAAGCCTTTACCGGGATCTTCCTTGACATAATTGCCCTTTTTCACTTCGATCTCGGCGTCCTCTTTGGACATGTAACGGCCAATGACCTTGGTGGGCTCATAGAAAGCCTCGTCATAAGGGTCTACGGTTACCTGGGTGAGGATGGTGCTGACCGGCTTGGAGATACCGCGGTCCAGCAGCTCTGCCCGGAGAGAGTTCTGGATATCGTAGCCCACATAACCCTGACTCATAGCGGAGCAGACACACATAGGTGCGGGGGTATAATCGATGTAGACACGACGCAGCTCTGTCATGGCCTTGTGGATCATGCTGACCTGAGGACCGTTACTGTGGGTGATGGTCAGCTGATAATCAG
>UMKU01025468.1_pt1 | contig 10852 bp, 8 predicted proteins | sample 1966411 | NCBI WGS metagenome assembly UMKU01 (sample SAMEA4836187, study PRJEB28245) | human gut metagenome | biome: gut microbiome; material: fecal sample | place: Denmark | collected 2008
TATGCTCCCAGAGGAGAAGAAGTATTTACCGAGACTTTCCGTCATATGGCACGTGAGATTGAGAATAGAAAATACGATCGCTATGCCAATGCACCGGGCAACTACGATAAATTATATGCCTATGCAGAGACTCCGGCGGGAATGGACGGAATGAAGCATGACCTGTCGGAAATACTGGATTTTATCGACAGAGAACAAGGGTTTTACGAGATTGTTCCCAAAGGATATTCCAAGGCAACAGCAATCCGTTACATTACGGACTATTTGAAGATCCCCATGGAAGACACTGTGGCCATCGGAGACAGCAATAACGACCTGCCGATGCTAAGGTATGCCCACACCAGCATTGCTATGGGTAATTCCAGTAAACAGGTGTTGGAAGTGGCAGATTATATTACCACAGATGTAGATAAAGACGGCATTTGGAACGCTCTGAAGTGGTTAGGAGTTTTAGGCAAGTAAAACGATTAAGAATCTGACAGCTTGTACTAAAATGTGTAAAATGCACAAAAAACAGTGGAAAAACTTATATATTATGATGATTTGCATAAAACCTATTTACAAAACACCTATCTGGTGCTATGATAAGGTCATCAAAAGGTAAAACGATTAACTTACAGAAAAGAAGAATACAGCAGTATAACAGCCATCTGGCTGTTTCTTTTCTCACAAAAGATTAAACGATTAACCTTTGGAACGAACAAGGATAGGAGAAAGGTATGGGACATCACAGGAAGCAGCTGGAATACGGAAATATCAGGATCACAGACAAGCTGTTCGGTGAATACGTGCAAAAGGTCAGTGAGAAGATCATTCCGCATCAATGGAAGATCTTGAACGATCAGCTGGAGGACTCCGAACCTACCTACTGTATTCAGAATTTCCGCGTGGCAGCGGGGGAGCTGCCGGGAGAGAGAAAGGGGGTAGTTTTCCAGGACACGGACCTGTACAAATGGCTGGAATCCGTAGCATTCTGTATTGCCGGGGGGCAGGGCAGAGAATACGAAGCACTGGCAGATGAAGTGATCGAACTGGTAGGAAGGGCGCAGGAGACCGACGGATACCTGAACACCTACTACACAGTCAACGAGCCAGACAAAAAGTGGTCGAACCTGGTGGAAGGACACGAGCTTTACACGGCAGGACACATGATAGAAGCAGCGGTTGCTTACTATCAGGCCACCGGGAAGACGAAGATTCTTAACATCGCCAGGAAAAATGCGGATCTGATCTGCAGAGTATTCGGTACCGGCGAAGGACAGAAAAAAGGTTATCCCGGACATCAGGAGATTGAACTTGCGCTGGTAAAGCTTTACCGGGTGACCGGCGAAAAGCAGTATTTGGACACCGCATCGTATTTCCTTCATGAGAGAGGGAAGAAGCCAAGCTATTTTTTACAGGAGATGGAAGACAGAGGCGGCTGGGAATTTTTCCCGGAGTTCAAAAATTACGATCTGGAATATTCACAATCACATATAGAACCGGTAAAGCAGAAGACAGCGGAAGGGCATGCGGTAAGAGCCATGTATATGTGCTCCGCCATGGCAGACTTGGCTGTGGAATGCGAGGACACCGAGATGCTGGAAGCCTGTAAGCGGCTGTGGGACAGCACGGTGAATCACAGAATGTATCTGACCGGCGGCATCGGATCCAGTGGTTTTCGGGAGAGGTTTACCACGGATTACGATCTGCCGAATACCACGAACTATTCGGAGACCTGCGCTTCCATCGGACTGATGATGTTCGGACAGAGGATGAGCGCAGCCACCGGAGAGGCGGGCTATTACGATACCGTGGAACTGGCATTGTACAATACAGTGTTGGCGGGCATCAACAGAGCGGGAGACAGATACTTTTATGTGAATCCTCTGGAGGTCGTACCGGAGTTCTGCACGGAGCATACTTACATGGATCATGTGAAGGCTGTCAGACAGAAATGGTTCTCCGTGGCATGTTGTCCGCCGAATGTGGCGAGGACGTTAGCGTCTCTTGGACAATACATCTACGCACAGGAAGAAAATGCGGTATGTATCCACCAGTTCATTTCCTCCACTGCAAAGGCAGTCCTGGAAAGTGGAACCGTGGAGATCGGCATGGAATCCACACTGTTGCAGGATAGTAAGGTGAAGATCCAGACGAGACAGGACAGTGAAGTAACCTTTAAGATCCGCCGCCCCGGATATGCGGGGAAACAGGAGATTACAGTGGATGGCCAGACAGCAAAGGCTGTTTTGGAAAAAGGCTATCTGCTGATAAATACTCCGGCGGGAGAGCATGAAATCTGTATTGATTTCGGTGTAAAGCCCAGATGGATCGCCGCCAATGACGAAGTGAGAGCGGATGCTGGAAGATGTGCATTGATGAACGGCCCCGTGGTCTACTGTCTGGAGGAGACCGACAACGGAAAATATCTGGCAGACCTGTATGTGGAAGAGAACACAGAGGTCACGAAGGGGAATCCGCAGACGGATCTCCCGGGAGAGATTCCGACATTACAGTATGAAGCTACAAGGATCCATAACCGGTCCACCGAACAGGGAAACCTGTACGGAGAGCTGAAACTGGAGAAAGAACAGATGCACCTTACAGCAGTTCCCTATGGGCTCTGGTGTAACCGTACACCGGGCGAAATGTTGGTGTGGGTCAAGGTAAAGGTGTAGAACGGTGAACGTGTAAGCGTTTACAATCTGGTGTTTACAACGACAACCTATTGTCGTTATAATAAAGAAAGGTAAAGGAGAGAAAGGTATGAAAAACAAGAAAATCGTAAGTACAGTCCTTGCAACCGCAATGGCAACAGCAATGGTACTTACAGGGTGTGGCAACAGCAATCAGGCACCGGCAGCATCCGCAGATGCAGGAAGCCAGCCGGCACAGACACAGACGAGTTCTGACAGCGGCAGTGGTGAGAGAGTACATATCACCTATGCACAGTGGGGTAACGAGACGGAGACTGCAGCAACTCAGAAGGTGGCTGACAAGTTCAACAGTGAGCAGGATCGAATCGAAGTAGAAGTGGTTAAGATCGACCATGATACTTATGTAACCAAGCTGAATGCCATGGCAACTGCAGGAGAGCTTCCCGATACCGGTATTATGAGTGAGGCCGGTGTACTGAAGTTCGCAGAGAACGGACTGTTGGCTGACATCAGCTCCATGTACGGCGAAGGCGATGCAAAGCCACTGGATGCACTGACCTTCAAATATCAGGGAACGCCTGTTGCTTATTCCGCAGCAAACGAGGTACTGAATCTGTGGTACAACATTGATCTATTAAACGAAGTATGTGAGAAACAGAATCTGGATGTCAAGGAAATGACTCCTCCCGCAAGTGCAGCAGATGCCTGGGACTGGGATACTTTTGTAGAGACAGCACAGAAGCTTACCATCGATATCAATGGTAAAAATGCTCTGGATCCTGACTTCGATCCCAACAATATTGATATTTACGGATGTACCATCAATACCCTGCCCTGGCAGTTGGAAGTATGGGCACTGTCCAACGGCGGCGGTTACTACAGCAAGGATGGTTCTGAGTGCACCATCAATGATCCCGCAACCGTAGACGCATTACAGAAGATTGCAGATCTGTCTGAAGTATACCACTGCGCACCTCCCGTAACCAGTGCAGCAAACGCTCTGGAGTCTTCTTTGGGAAGCAAGAAGGTCGTTATGGCAACTGATGGTGCATGGAATGTCGGCACTTTCCTTGGGCCGAGCGCTGACTTCGAATATGGCGTAGGTGTTCTTCCTTATATGAAGGAAAAGGTTACCATCTGTACCGGTGGCCCTAACGTAGTATTTGCAACTACCAAGCATCCTGAGGAAGCAATGGAGTGGTTAAAGTGGTATTATCAGGAAGAGAATTCCTGGTCTCTGATCGAAGCAGGTACCTGGATGCCTATTCTGGATTCCTGGTATACTGATGCTGAGAAGACAGATAAGTGGATCGATAATCCTAATTTCCCCGATAAGGATATGTATAAGAGCGCAGTTGTTGACTATGCAAAGGACAACATGGTATCCACATCCTGGTACTATGTGAACGGCACCGATGAATTCAACGCTACTTTGGATACTGTATTCTCCAATGTATGGGCCGGACAGCAGACCATGCAGGAAGCAATTGATGAGAATCTGGAAGAGTTACAGGGAATCTACGAGGCTAACAACCAGTAATACTATTACCGCAACAATGTATTGGGACAACATAACAGGTGGCTTACAGTGATGTGGCCACCTGTTGTTATCAGAAGATTTGGAATTATTCACGAAAATAAGTTACTCTTTGCAAAAATGTGTGAAGAAATGAGGGTTACAATGAAAAAAGGGAAACAGAAAAATAACGCTACAACAAGAGCAGGAAGAAAGGAAGAACTGACCGCATATCTCTGTCTGATACCGGCATTCCTGGGAGTGACCTTGATCAGCTATCTTCCCACACTTGCAGTATTTGTATTAAGTCTGTTTGACTGGAACGGCATTACGAAGCCGGAATTTATAGGGCTTGCCAATTTCCAGCGTATTTTTACGAAAGATATCTATTTCTGGGATTCTATCAAAGCAACTGTATGGTATGCTTTTCTGGCGGTGATCGGTGCCGTGGTATACTCACTGATCATAGCGATCCTCTTAAACATGAATATAAAAGGCCGGACATTGTTCCGCTCCCTGTTCTTCATCCCGTATCTGCTGCCGGCTATCGGCGTATTTAAAGGATGGGAATGGTTATATGAAGGTAACTTCGGTCTGTTCAACTTCGTGCTCCGGATGATGGGACTTCCGAAGCAGAGGTTCCTGGATGACCCGAATCAGGTTATTCCCTGTCTGGTGCTTATCGCCATATGGACCAGTGGCAACCTGATCGTTATCTTCCTGGCGGGATTACAGAATGTCCCCGGCGTATACATAGAAGCAGCGAAGATCGATGGGGCCAATGCATGGCAGAGATTTTGGAATATTACGATCCCCAGTATCACTCCCATTATCTTCTACAATGTGTTGACAGCATTGATCACACATTTACAGGTCATCAACCCGGCACTGGCGCTGACCAACGGCGGACCCGGTAAACGATCCATGTTCATGTCCTATGTGATCTATATGTATGGTTTCCAGAAGAACAAGATGGGCTACGCTGCGGCGTATGCGGTGATCTTCTTCATTCTTGTGGGTATATTTACCATAGTTCTGTTCAAAACGCAGAAAGAACAATTATTTGGAGAGGAGGAATAGAAGATGGAAGCAAATTTATCACCGAGTAAAAAACGGAAACAACTGGTTCTGGATCTGGTGGCAACGCTGATCGTACTTTTGCTGGCACTGTTAGTGGTACTGCCGATCTGGTGGATCTTCCGGTCCTCCCTGATGAGTACGGCAAAATTGAACGAGTATCCGCCTTCCTTCATTCCTCATGAGTGGTTATGGGCGAACTATTCAAAAGCCTTGGAGACCTTCGAATACTGGAGATATTTCCGGAATACTTTCTCCATCATCATTCCGGCCGTTACTTTTGGTACGGTGACCGCAATTTTCTGTGGCTATGCTTTTGCAAGACTTCGTTTCCGTGGCAAGAAGCTGATCTTTAATATCTGCGTCGGAACGATCCTTCTGCCCAGCATGGTTACCCTGCTTCCTCTGTACGTGGTATGGACCAAGGGACTGGGGCTAGGGGATACCTACTGGCCGCTGATCCTGCCGTACTTAACCGGTGGCGGTTTCTTCAATATTTTCCTGATCCGTCAGTTCCTCATGACGATCCCGAAGGAGCTGGACGAGGCAGCATCCATTGATGGTGCGGGCAGAATGCGTATCCTGTGGACAATCCTGGTGCCATCCATCAAGCCGGCAGTTGTGGTAGTAGCCATGATGCTGTTTATCCAGATCTGGAACGATATGCTGCAGCAGCTGATCTACATTAACAGTATGTCGAAATTCACTTTTGCCGTGGCACTGACGAACTTTACCGGATCCTTCGGCACCAACTGGCCGGTAGCACTGGCAGCGACGTTCATGACAATCCTGCCTGGTATCGTGATCTATATCTTCGGACAGAAGAGTTTCGTGGAAGGTATCGTTCTGACCGGTATGAAGAATTAACACAGCCTGTTGTGATATAGGGAAAAGTTGTGTTAGAATGGTGGTAGACAAGTCGCTTACAAAAGGGAGGGACACTATGCCTACCATAAAAGAGATCGCCAGAGAGTGCGGAGTATCCGTGGCAACGGTATCCAATATCATCAACGACAAGGGAAAAGTGGGCGAAGAGACCAAAAAGAGAGTGCTGCAGGTGATTCAGGAGATGAATTACACGCCGAACATCGTAGCGCAGAATCTGAAGACGAAGAATACCCGGAGTATCGGGGTCATTGCGGAGGATATGACAGTCTTTGCCCTGCCGGATATCATCGACGGCATCACGGAGTATTGCGAAAAAGAAGATTATCAGATCCTGCTGGTGAATTTACGTCTGTATAAAAAATACGGAGATGCCTATTATCAGGACAATATTCACCGGAACATCGTGCAGAAGGAGATCCAGAAGCTGCTGTCGAAGCAGGTGGAGGGGATCATCTATGTGGCGTCTCATGAGAGACTGATCAATGTGATCCCGGCGGATCTGCCGATTCCTACGGTGGTGGCTTACGGATTTACCAACAAGCCGGAGATCCCCTCTGTGGTGGTAAAGGATAAGGGCGGTGCCGAGCAGCTGGTACGGTATCTGATCTCCTGCGGACACAAACGAATCGGTGTCATCGCCGGGAAAAAGGAAAGTATCCACACCCAGTCCCGACTGGAAGGGTATCAGAGTGCGTTGTTCGAAGCGAATCTGCTGTACGATCCCGGAATGATCGTTTACGGAGAATGGGATCGTGAAAGCGGTTATGAGCATACGGAAGAATTGGTGAAGCGGGGAGCTACGGCGATTTTCTGTATGAATGATTTTATGGCGGGCGGAGCCTATGACCGACTGGATGAACTGGGATATACGGTGGGAAAGAACATTGCGGTGGCAGGCTTTGATAACAGGGAAATGGCAAGCTATGAGAAGCCGGAGCTGACCACCATGGGACTGCCGTTACATGACATCGGATACTGTGCCAGCGAGGTGATCTTAAAGCTTCTGCGGGGCGAGGAGATACATCAGAAAAACGGGGTGTATTCCGTGGAGTGTAAGCCGTTTATAAGGAATTCGGTGAATATGATATAATGAGCGCAAGAGAGCCAACATGCTTGCATGATTGGCGAACGGCGAATTTGATCATGATAGTTGCGAAGCAACGTCAAGCACCGGAGGTGCGAATCATGATATAATGAGCGCAAGAGAGCCAGAGAGAGCTTGCTCACTCTCGGCGATCAGACCGGATTACGCATGTTTGTTGTAATTTCGGGAGTTCGAAGAACGAAGAAATCATTTATAGAAAAAACTTGGGAGAGATTGGGGCATGAAACAGGTTAAGATTACATTAGATAAGGCATACAAGGTGGCGAAGGTGGATGACCGTCTGTTCGGTTCCTTTATTGAGCATCTGGGCCGAGCGGTGTACGGCGGTATCTACCAGCCGGGACATCCCACGGCGGACAAATACGGTTACAGACAGGACGTGGTACAACTGGTCAGAGAACTGCAGGTTCCCCTGATCCGTTATCCCGGTGGTAACTTCGTATCCAACTTTTTCTGGGAGGACAGTGTAGGCCCTGTGGATAAGCGTCCGGCCAGACTGGATCTGGCGTGGAGATCTCTGGAGCCGAATACCTTCGGATTGGAGGAATTCTACCATTGGACGAAGCAGGTGAATGCACAGATCATGATGGCAGTGAATCTGGGTACCAGAGGTGTGGCAGATGCCTGCAATCTGCTGGAATATTGCAACCATCCCGGCGGCTCCAAATATAGCGACCTTCGCAGATCCCACGGTGTGGAAAATCCCTATAATATCAAACTGTGGTGCCTGGGTAATGAGATGGATGGCTCCTGGCAGCTGGGCAGCAAGACTATGGACGAATACGGACGGATCTCGCAGGAAGCGGGCAAGGCCATGAAACTGATCGATCCTTCCATCGAGCTGGTATCCTGTGGAAGTTCTTATCGGGAGATGCCTACTTTCCCTCAGTGGGAAGCTACCACACTGGAACACAATTATGATTATGTAGATTATCTGTCCCTGCATACCTATTACGGCAATGCAGCTATGGACAGCAATGATTATCTGGCAAAATCCGATGACATGGATGATTTCATCCGTACGGTAGTGTCTGTCTGCGATTATGTCAAAGCGAAGAAGCGCAGCAAGAAGCAGATCAACTTAAGCTTCGACGAATGGAATGTATGGTTCCATGCCAGCAAGGAGGATGCTGACACCACAGAGAATCATCCCTGGCAGAAAGCCCCTCATCTGCTGGAGGATCATTATACCTTTGAAGATGCCCTGATGGTAGGTCTGATGATGATCACGCTGTTAAAGCATGCGGACCGTGTAAAGATCGCCTGTCTGGCACAGCTGGTGAATGTCATTGCACCGATCATGACGGAGGAGAACGGGATTGCCTGGAGACAGACCATTTTTTATCCTTTCTATCATGCATCCTGCTATGGCAGAGGAACTGTATTACAGCTGGCTATCGACAGCCCGAAGCATGAGACCAGCGGCCACGGAAGCATCACAGATGTGGAAGCGGTAGCGGTATGGAATGAGGAAGCGGAGGAAGTGACCGTATTTGCCGTGAACCGTAATCTGGAAGAAGACCTGCCCCTGACCATGGACCTGCGCAGTTTCGAAGGCTATGAACTGATCGGCAAGACCGAGCTGGTATCCGATGACTTACAGACCGTGAACTCCGCAGCAGGAGAGAAAGTACACCCCCGTCAGGCCGACGATGCCAAAGCAGAAGGCGGCCAGTTGGAGACCGTGCTGAGGAAAGCGTCCTGGAATGTGATCCGGCTGGGAAGAAAATAAGATAGTGACAAAAGTGGAAAGCTAGTTAAAAAATGATAGCCCTTGGCAGGGTATAAGAAAGGTGGCCACCTTTTCCTTATACCTTGCCGGGGCTATTCGTTTCATAAAAATGTTTTCTTTGCCGAATTTATGAAAAAACTTCTTTTATACAGTTCTTTTTTCATAAAAAGTGCATTTATAACGGTTTTTATGAAATGCAGAACTCCTGAAGCGGCAGAAGGTCCTCCGGGAGTTCTGTTTGTATTTAAAACGCCAATTTCTGCGAAAAAAATACAAAAACATGAGATTTTGCTATGTAAAAAGTCTCTATTTTCGCTACATAAGCAAAATAAAGAAATTCCGTACAAAAAATCCTGGTTTAGAAAGTTTTTTGTACGGAATTCATTGTTTTGAGGCTTTTTACACCAAACTAACTCTCCAGTTACAACAAGGAAAAAGATCTTTGGCTCGGAAATAACGAAAATTCAAATAAGCAGATAACGGGAATCGAACCCGCCTTTCCAGCTTGGGAAGCTAGCGTTCTACCGATGAACCATATCTGCAAATGGAACAAGAAATATTATAACTGATATTGCTTCCTTTTTCCAGTATTTTTTGAAAAAAGGGAACAACAATGCTAAAAGAGTTTGCATCGAAAGAGCAGACATGGGATTCCTCTGGCAGAGGTTCTTCATTTTCCAGACGGGATGCTACAGCCGGTTCAAGGGCATCATAAGCCATGGTATAGGCAGCTTGAATGTCTTCTCCCTGCGTCATGCATTCTGGAAAATCAGGAAAGGTAATCCAAAACCCACCTTCTTCAGCTTTGTGAATTAATGCGGAATAAAAAAGTATATTCAAAGTATATTCAAAGTATATTCATGAATATCCTCATCTAAACGTGGAACGGGTGTGATAATTAACGGTGTCATGGGTAATCACAAAATTATTAGTAAGAAAAAACAGAATATTTCAGAATAGCATCAGCCGCCGAGTGTTCTACGGGATATTCAATAAGGTGAACCTAGACACTGGCGATACGGGCGAACCGCACTCCTCCCGGAACTGATGCCAAGGTTATTATATAACGATACGCAGAAGGACACAATTGGAAGTGTCAGTTTTGCGTATTTTTTTATGGGTTGACAATAATCCGATTTCGGATTATAATGCCGCTTAGTCCGATTTCGGATAAAAACAAACAGATGCAACGATGTAGTTACAGGAGGAAAGCGATATGGAAGAGGAAAGCAGAAAATCTTTTGCGCAGATCACATTGTACAATCAGCTGATCAAAGAGATGGATGACCTGTACCGGGTCTATGCAAAAAACTGTAATCTGTCGGAGACGGCTTTCTGGATTCTGTATTGTATCCGGGAACGGGAAAAAGAGGCGTTTACCCAGAGGGAGATCTGCGACTATTGGTTCTACACGCCCCAGACAGTGAATTCCGCACTGAAAAATATGACGGAGGAAGGTCTGCTTATTCTGCGGGCGGAGGAAGACAACCGCAAGAATAAGAGAATATATCTCACAGAGAAGGGGAAAGAGACTGTGGAGAGGATCGTGGTTCCGCTGATGGATGCGGAGCGCCGGGCATTGGCGGCGATAGGAGAGCAGGAGGCAGAAATATTACTGAAAACTATGAAAAAACATACGGAATTTTTCCGGGAAGAAATAGAGGAACTGACAAGACAAGGGGATCCCGCGTGATCGCAGGAACCTCCGATGATGACACGAAAACGATGCCTGCATAATTCGCAGAAGTATCTGTTGAGAAAGTGCCGGAAGGCATGCGGGTAATAGTAAGGCATGAGGTTATTATGAAAATACAGTTATCTGATCATTTTAGTTATAAACGGCTGCTGCGTTTCGTGGCACCGTCCATTTTAATGTTGTTATGTACTTCGGTGTA
>UMKU01006316.1_pt1 | contig 10785 bp, 10 predicted proteins | sample 1966411 | NCBI WGS metagenome assembly UMKU01 (sample SAMEA4836187, study PRJEB28245) | human gut metagenome | biome: gut microbiome; material: fecal sample | place: Denmark | collected 2008
AGCTGCATGATACACTTGCTGCCATCCATGACTGCAATCTCATCCTGGCTCATCAGTTCTTTGCCACAATGTCAAGTGGTAAATTCAAAAAAAGGCAAGCGCCATTAAAGAGATCAATCTCTAATTACGCTTGCCTTTTTTATTCATGTTTTCTGCCTTGTACTGTAAGGCAGGCTATTTTATAATGATAAAGAAGCGTTTTGAAGGAAAATCTGTCCGTTGTAACATTGTGCGGACATTTTCCTGTTATGCTATCTCAAAAAGCATAGGAAGTGACGATATGAAGCATATTTTAGTCGTCGAGGACGACAGTTTCTTGAATAAAATGGTAACCTACAACTTGAGTGCTGATGGCTATGACGTAATCTCTGCCTCAAATGTGAAAACAGCTACACAAGCTCTAAATTCAAGGGAATTTGATTTAGTTCTGCTGGATATTAACCTGTCCGATGGTAACGGCTTTGAATTATGCAAACTGATAAAGCCCCAGCACCCGGACACCATTGTAATCTTTTTGACTGCCAACGATCAGGAGAGCGATCAGATACGGGGATATGAAGTAGGCGCAGTAGATTACATTACAAAGCCTTTTGTAATTGGAGCCTTGCAGCGGAAAATCAAAGCCATGTTCGCCATGCTGGAACACCACAGGCCAGCAAAAGATATTTATGACGATGGGCGTTTGTTTTTAGATTTTTCCGAGCAAGCTGCTACATTGAATGGCAAGGCACTGTCCCTATCTCCAATGGAATTTAAGATGTTGAACCTGTTCCGCAAAAATCCCCGGCAAGTGCTGACCCGTAGGCAGCTTTTGGAAAAGCTGTGGGATATAGATGAACGTTTTGTAGATGAACACACGCTGACGACCTCAATCAGCCGGATTCGCAGCAAAATTGAAGCAGACGGCGGTGCGCCCTATATCAAGACAGTTTACGGCATGGGGTATCAATGGACGGGAGGCGAAAAAAAATGACATTCAAAAACCTTTCCGTCAAGCGGTTGTTTGGTTGGATTGTGGCCGGATTATTTCTTTCGATGGCTGTTATTACTCTGTCCCTGTTCTTTATCACTAAACAGACGGCGGTATTGCTGACAGGTGGCGTATTGCTGCTGTGCGCGTTGATCTGGCTTTTTCTGCTGACGCAGATATTTGGAAAACGATTGTCCGCATTTACTTCTGTTTTGTGCCAAACTCTCGACCACATGATTGAGGGGCACGAAGCTCCCTTGCGCCCGGAGGACAGCGAAACTATGCTGGCCCGGATCTGTTACCGGCTGTCCCGCCTCTACCAGATTATGCAGGAGAACCGGCGCAAGGTGGACGAAGAACGCCGAGAGCTTCAATCCCTCATTTCAGATATTTCCCATCAGGTGAAAACGCCGGTTAGTAATTTGAAAATGGCTGCGGATACGCTACTTGAAAAGCCTGTGAGCGAAGCGGAACGTATCGACTTTATCCGGGGCATCTTCTCAGCCAAACGGATAAACTGGATTTTCTTTTTCAGGTACTTGTAAAAACCTCTCGTCTGGAAACGGGCGTGATCCAGTTGGAAAAGAAACCGGGCCGCCTTTTTGATACCGTGGCACAGGCCATGAGTGGGATCGTGTATGCAGCGGAGAAAAAGGAAATCACCGTGTCTGTGGACTGCTCGGAGGATTTGACCGTTTCCCACGACGGCAAGTGGACATCCGAAGCCCTCTTTAATCTGCTGGACAATGCGGTGAAGTACACCCCGGCAGGCGGGAAAATCGCTGTGTCGGTGGTGCTGTGGGAAATGTATGTGGAGATCAAAGTGACTGACACCGGCAAGGGCATTTCCGAAAGCAATCAGGCCGCCATCTTCCGGCGATTTTACCGGGAGGAAGAAGTACACGACCAGCAGGGTGTGGGAATTGGCTTGTATCTGGCCCGCGAGATCGTAACGCGGCAGGGCGGCTATATTAAAGTTGTTTCGGAGCCGGGCAAGGGTTCAGAATTTTCCATTATGTTGCCTGTAAGATAAGACACGGCGGACGGCCATTTCCGGCTGCCCGCCGTATATTTTTGAAATGTTCGAGCGTTGTAACATTTCACCCCGATTTTCAATGAATTTTTCTGGACGCTGTAACATTTCACGGACATTTTGGTTTTACAATACTCTTATCAACAGGCAGGACGTCTTGAAAGGAGTTTTGAATATGAGCGTTTTACAGACGATTGATCTGAAAAAGTATTACGGCACAGAGCCGAACATCACCCGCGCCCTTGATGGTGTGAATTTTTCCGTAGAGGACGGCGAGTTTGTGGCAGTTGTGGGAACTTCCGGCAGCGGAAAGTCTACCCTGCTTCACATGATGGGAGGGCTGGACACCCCTACTTCCGGCAAGGTCATTGTTCGGAACAAAGAACTGTCGAAAATGGATGACGAACAGCTTACCATCTTCCGCCGCCGCAACATCGGTTTTATCTTCCAGAACTATAACCTTGTTCCTATCTTGAATGTTTATGAGAACATCGTCCTGCCTGTGGAGCTGGACGGCGACACGGCAGATCAGCGATTTATGGACAACATTGTGAATATGCTCGGACTTGATGACAAACTAAATAATATGCCGAACCAACTTTCCGGCGGCCAGCAGCAGCGTGTTGCTATTGCTCGCGCCCTTATTTCAAAACCGGCTATTGTATTGGCCGATGAACCGACCGGAAATCTCGACAGCAAAACAAGCTCCGAGGTTTTGGGGCTTCTCAAACGTACCAGTGAAGAATTTCATCAAACCATAGTGATGATTACCCATAATAATGATATTGCTCGTCTTGCAGATCGGATTGTCCGTATTGAGGACGGCAAGATTACAGGAGGGATGAAACTATGATCTGGCCTTTTGAAAACGATACAACGGGTATCGAGAAGAAATTAGCTGTAAAAAGTCTTTCTGCAAATAGAAAAAGAAATTTCTTTGTCGGTATCATTATTTTGATTTCCGGATTCTTGTTAAGTTTTATGGTAATCCTTTTATGCAATGCTACAATCAACATGAAAGAGAGTAGCCAAGTAGATAATTCAACTCAAATGCTTGGAACTGTTGCGGGTATTGTTATACTGTTGCTTTTTACGGCTGGATTGGCAATAAAAAACATTGTATATGTGTCTATCCTTCAACGGGTACAGGACTTTGCACAGTTAAGGGCGATTGGTGCCACTTATCGTCAAATTAGGAGTATGGTAAAAAGAGAACGTCAGAAATTAGTCCGCCCTTACATGATAGTTGGTATCTTAGCTGGCTTTCTCTTAAATATCCTTTTACCGCTTGATTTTTATGTATTACCCAGCATATTTTGTATGCTTGCTGCAGGTGGCTTTATCTGGATGATTGCTTGGTTTGCTTTTCGATCTCCGGCTAAAATAGCTGCCTCTGTTTCTCCGATAGACGCAATGAAAAGGCAAAGTGAAACAGGGTTCAAAAAGCGCAAAAAGAACCATAAAATTACTCCTACATGGTTGGGGTGGCAATATTGCTGTTCCAATAAAAAGAAAATGGCATATACGTTTTCATCTTTACTGTTAAGCGGCATTTTAATGTTTTTGGTATTTTCTGTATTAAATGCGATTGATGTAGAAAGACTTGCCGTACAGCCTTATGATGAAGGAAGTGATTTATATATCCGGCTAAATTCAACGGCTGACGAGGATTCCACATATAACTTAATGAAAGATAGTCCTTTTACCAATGAAGCAAAAGAATATATAAGTCAGATGTCAGGTGTTGAACATTTGTACGAAGAAAAAATGTTAGACTGTATTGTTTATATAGATGATACACAAGACAATGAAACGGAATTGGGAATACAGAGTATCGTAAACCCCGATAGTTTTCAGGAAAAAATTGTAGAAGGAAATCTGCCTGATAGAAACTGCGAAAACACAACAGTTCCGGTAATTGTAAACCGTAAGTCGCCCTATTATCAAGAATTGGGTAAAAAACTTCATGTTGGTGACAGTCTATCAGGTACAGTCGATACAGGATTTTCCGATATCCCGGTAACATTTTCTGTCACTGGATTTGTAGAAGATCAGGATACCGGTGTTGTTTTATATACAAATGGCGAGGTATTAGACAAAATATCCGAGATGAATTGTACATTGACATGGTATATCTGCCTGACAGATGACGGTTCAAAAACAGATACCATTCGTGAGATAAAAGAGATGACAAATCAGGATAATAGACTTTATGTGTCGGTGCTTGCAGAAGATATTTCCTCTCTGGAAAATTATTTCCACAATGCCACCGTCATTGTAATGGTTTTGACTGTGCTGGTCAGCCTGTTCTCGTTCATCAATCTGTTAAATACAAGCATTACCAATGTAATCAGCAGAAAACACGATTACGCATTGCTGGAGGCTACAGGAATGACAAAAAAGCAGATTGGAAAAACGCAGCGTACCGAAAACCTTATTTATCTTGTCGGCAGTTTTGTTGGAAGCTGCATTTTAGGGATTCCAATGGGATTTATCCTTTGCAACCGTGTATCACAGATTCCCGGACTTTCATATTTTGAATATCATTTTCCGGCGCTGTTTATGGTTCTCTATTTTGTGGCTGTACTATTGGTTTACAGTATCGTTAATGCTTATCAGAACAGATTATTTTTCAAGCAATCCGTTGTGGAGCGCATTAAGACAGCAGAGTAATTTCATTCAGGCAGTTACAATTATTGAGACGGGTATGAAAATCATTATTAGTTAATAATAATTTGCCCCATATTGATTATTGAAACAACGAGAAAATGATTATAATGGCATAAATAACGCCCCATCCCTCAGTGATTGAGAGATGGGGCAAACTATTTACGTTGCAATCTCCGGGATTTCCCCGACAAAGTTATAAACAATTCTGACTTCCTGCACCTTCTGGCCGTCCACCTTCTTTACCTCGCTAATCAGGATTTTGCTGATAAGCCGGTTCAGTACGGACTCGTCCAGTTCCTCAATGGCGGCATAGCGCCGGATTTCCTTGATAAAGGTACGGACTTCGCTTTCCTGTGCGTCCGCCCGGCTCTGCATCACAGCCAGATCGTGCAGGCGCTTCTGGTTGGCTTCCTGCTCCTGTTCCAGCGCCGCCGTCAGCTTCATAAACCGCTGTTCAGTCAGGATGCCTTTGGCCTTATCGGTGTACAGGCTTAAAAACATCCCGTCAATTTCCTGATTCCGGGCTTCCAGCCGTTTCCGCTCTTTCTCGGTCTGGGAAGCGTCTACCAGATACCGGCGCTCCATCCGGCTGCTGAGCCGCTGGTAAAACGCACCAGCGTCCTTCATGGCCTGCTCCGCCAATTCCTGTATATCCTTCAGCACCAGATTATACAAATCTCTTGCTTCAATCTTATGGCTGGTACAGGCGTTCTTACCCAGCCGGTTATAAGTCTGGCAGATATAGTATGCCCTGTCAATCGGCTCCCGCATTTCGCCGGTGAAGCGGTTCTTTCCGGTTCTGCCGACCTTTTCATACCGTACCTGCATCGACTTCCCGCAGGTGGCGCAATAGACCAGCCCGTGGAACAGGTTATAGAAGGGGCAGGCGTTGCCTTTCATAATTGTGGGCCTGCGATCAATGATTTCCTGCACCTGTTCCCATTCCTCCGGCGTCATAATCGCTTCGTGGCAGCCCTCGATGACCTCCCAATCCTCACGGGGGATAATGTCATAAGTATTGGAGCGGATGCCTTTCTGGTGTGTCCGGCAGACAAGATGTGCACCTTTATAAAAGGGATTCCGCAGGATATGGCTGATCCTTGCGCTCCCCCATGAATAGTAGTTCACGTCACATTCTGTATTGCTTTTTACTCTGGTGATGGGGATTTTATCATCCATGAGTTGCTTTGCGATCCGCATACAGCCCCAGCCGTCCAGTGCCATATCATAGATTTTTCGGATCACCGGCGCTGTTTCCGGGTCAAGGATCAGATGCCCTTTGTCCTCCGGGTCACGCATCAGGCCAAGAGGCGGCTGCCCGCCGCAGAACTTTCCCTGTCTGGAACGGGTCATGCGTCCCGCCAGCACCTTTTTGGAAATATCCCGGCTGTACATATCGTTTAGGATATTCTTAAAGGGCGTGATGTCCATCTCCTGACGGGTCAGGCTGTCCACGCCGTCGGTGATGGCGATATAGCGCACATTGTGTTTGGGGAAAAAGATTTCGATATAGCTGCCAGCTTCGATATAATTCCTGCCAAGCCTGGATAGGTCTTTCGTGACCACGCAGCCGACCTTTCCCGCCTCAATGTCAGCGATCATGCGCTGGAAGGCAGGGCGGTTGAAGTTGCGGCCCGTATAGCCGTCATCCACATAATACTCATACTGGAACATCCCATGCTTTTCTGCGAAGTCCCGGAGCATAAGTTTCTGGTTGCTGATGCTCATGCTCTCATTGTCGCCGCCGTCATCCAGAGAGATACGGCAGTAGAGAGCGGTGATTCTCTCATAGACTTGTTTTTTCCTGCTCATAGCGTTCTCCTTCTATGAACAGGGACACGATACCATTATAGTACCATGTCCCTGTCCCTGAATCAACCGTTTTTACGCCGCTTTTTCGGCCATTTCCCGCTGATGCCGCCATTCCTCGAAGTGTTCGCAGGTCTGGCGCTCAATGAGCTGCTCAAAGGCTTCCCGCATGGACTTCTCCCCGGAGAACTCCCGCACCACCACAAAACGGACTTTATTTTTTTGCTTCTTGCTTTTTTCCATAGGCTACCTCCATAGAGAGACAGGCCGGACGGCAGCACCGGCAACGAAGTCCGGCAACGAACCTCCAAAAACCTGTAAACTACCGTCTGGCCTGCAAATCTTACTTTGTGAATTTTCTTGAAAAATCTCGTTGCTTTCGTTGCCGGAGATAATGATAAATATTAAAATATCCCTTATTTACTGGCTTTTCCCGTATCCAGATAGGGAAATCCCCGGCAACGAACCCGGCAACCAGCTGGCAACCATCCCGGCAACAGGCTGCCGTTTTCAGGCGATCCACTCCTTCGGAAGCTCCAACTGGCGGCATTCTTCCTCGCTCAGTTCCACAAATCCATCTTCGTTGCCGGGCAGTTCGTTGCCGGAAACGTCCCGTTCCCAGCCCTTCTGCCTGCCGTATCCGGCGAACATCCTCGGATTGGAGAATGGCTTCCAGCCCGTCACCACCGTATTCATGATTTCGTTGATATTGTGCAGCTGCCACCGCTTCGGCTCGTCATAGGTGTGGCCCAGCGCCTCCTTGAACAGTTGTTTGGAGCAGACCATGCTGCCGGTGTAGTGTTCCAGAAAGCCCTGTATCTGCCCGGCCTCCGTGTCCTCCGGCATGAAATCCTTCTGCACCTCCACAAGCTGCCGCTGGATGGACTTGCTGAATTTCATGGAATAGTGGCCGCTGCGGTAAATCGTCATGGCCTCTGCCCAGACCTGCAACAGGTAGGCTCTGGAAGCGTCCTCGTCCTCCAAAATGTGAACCTCTGCATTCTCCGGGTAAATCATGATGGGAAGGAAACGCCGGTTCCCGGCCCGGTCAAGGGGGAGGAAGTCCAGCGTGTTGGAAGAACCGCCGAACACACACTGCCGCAGCCGGTCTTTGGGCTGGGCCTCATAGGGCGTCCGGTAGGTTTCCTTCTGGCGGCTGATAAAAGAGCGGATTTCCTCAATGCTTTTGGCGCTGCTGGTAGCCAGCATCTCCGACATCTCAATGATCCAGTGGCCTTGCAGCTTCAAAAATACCCTGTCATCGTCCAGCTTTTTCAGGTCATCGGAAAACCACTCGTCCCGGATCGCCAGCAGGCGGAAGAAGCTGGACTTGCCAGCCCCCTGTCCGCCCACCAGACAGAGCATTTCCTCGTATTTGGAGCCGGGGGAAAACACCCGCCGGATGGCTCCCAGCAGAAAGTGTTTCAACATTTCCTCCACATAGTCGCTGACCTCCGCACCTAAGAAGTGATGGAGACAGGAGCGAATACGGGGCGTCCCGTCCCACACAAGGCCGTTCAGTACGTCCTGTATGGGATGGTAGCAATTCTCATTCGCCACAATGGACAGGGCCGCCGTCATTTTCTTCTCGCTGGTCAGTCCGTAGTTCTGCTCAAAATAGAGAAGCAGATACTTCACATCCGTATCTGTCAGGGCGCTGGTGTTCCTGCGCCAGCCCAAATCCCGCACGATGTCCACCCGGTCAGTCAGGAGGTTCAGCCGGATAGCGTCCCGCAGCAGCGGGTCATGGCAGAACACCGTCCGGCAGTTGCCGATGGTGTTGGCTGGCTGGCCCTTTTCCGTGACGGACAGGCTTTCCCGCACCTCGTCAACGCTCTGCTCCGGCGCTAAGGCTTCGGCTGCGTTCATGGCGGCCTGCCGGGTGGCTGGCGGTAAACTCTGATATTCGCTGCTCAATCTTCCTCACCTCTTTTCCATATTCAGCGACCACGCAGGCCCGTTCCTCCATACTGCCGGACAGCAGAATATCCAGCAGATACTCCGTGTACGGCTTTTTTTGCAGGGCCTCCACAAACAGCGGGTTCCATGTTTCCTCCGGCGTCTGCGGGGCATATTCCTTCTCCCAGCGTTCCAGCAGGTGCAGGTAATCGCACAGCGCCCGGAAACATTTCTGCTCCGCCTGCCGGAAGCGTAGTTCCTCGCTGATTTTTCGTTTGACCGGCCTCCTGCGGGGCGGGTCATGGTCTTTGGCGTCAAAGCTGACCGAGAAATCCTCCGCCAGCTTCAAGGCCGCCTCTTTTTTGTTCAGCCCGAACAGACGGGCGGTAAAATCAATCACATCCCCGTCCGCCTGACAGCCGAAGCAGTGGAACCGGCGGTCAACCTTCATACTGGGATGTTTGTCATCATGGAAGGGACAGCAGGCCATCCCGTCCCTTCCAACCCGTACCCCGTAAGATTCCGCAGCCTGCCTTGTGGGAACAGCCTGCTTCACCGCTTCAAATACATTCGATTTTCTCACCTCCAGACAGAGAAAAAGGCACCCGGTTTCCGCAGAAAGTCAGGTGCCTCATAACTCCATATCGTTCTTTTTGGTCGGGGCAATCCTCCCCTCCCGTTCCCAACGCTCCCGGTTATCCCGGTCAGCGTTGATCTTTGCCTTTGCCAGCTTGTCCATAATGGATTCTTTGGCTTTTTTCTTGATCTGCTCCTTCCCGGCCTGCTTGACCTCCGTCTGCATCAGCGTTCGCTGGATTTTTGCCAGAGCGTGCTGCATGGCGTTTTTGATTTTGGTAATGACCCCATCCAGACGCTCAGCGGCATACTCACGTTCCTTCTTTGGGGCCTTGCGCTCCGGCGAAAGCACCCATTTTTTCGATTCTTCCACCAGACGAATATCTTCCTTGTGTGTCTCCTGCCGGACGGTATCGGTCACGACCTCCACCGCCTTGTCATAGGCCGCATCGGAAACATCATCTAACAGCGTCTCCACGTCCTCGATTTTGAGCGTCAGTTCTTCCAGCTTTTGCTCCTGCGCCGCAAGCTGCTCCTTCTGCTTCATCAGGATATAATCCTGTTTTTCCAGATAGTCCCGCCCGCCGTAGGACGGCTCCTGATCCAGATGCAGCCCATGCCGTCTGGCGATGTCAAACAGGATCGTCCGGCAGACCGCATCAAAGGTCTGCTTGCGGTTGTTGTTCCGGCCTTTGGGTTTCTCCGGGTTGGGGAGAGGGATGCCAAGTTCTTCCAGCGCTTTTTCCTGCTGGGGACACAGTTCCCCGTAGCGGTTCTCACAGTCAAAGACGTGCCGCTCATGGATGTGGGGCGTCCCCTCGTCCAGATGGAGCGCCCAGTCCAGGATGTGGATATGGGAACCGAAGCGGCGTTCAAATTCCTCATAGAACTCATTGACAATGGAAAAGAGCATATCCGGCGGAACGGATTCTCCCATCGTGCCGATCTGGTAGATGCTTTCCTCCGGGCAGGTCTTGTTGTTTTTCAGCAAGTCCTCCACGGTGCGGTTGCGCTCGGTGTGCCGGGTTTTCTCATTCCGGGCGTTCTGGGCCTCCACATAGCCGCCGTAATGCTCGTAGTAGTACATCCGCTCAATTTCCTCAAAGCTGAAATCCGGCTGCTCCGGGTTCTCCCGGAACTCGTGTGTCGTAAAGCCCCGGTAGCAGTCCCAGTAGACATTCTGCCTTGCCCGCTCGGCGTCAATGTGTTCGCTGTTCTCCACATCGAACCGGCGGTCATTGTGGCGGGGATTGTAGGTGCCATGCTTGCCGGAGCGCCCGTTGTGTCGTGTCAGTTTCAAACAATTTTCCTCCTTCCTGCGAAGATGCTCCGGGGCCGGGGAAGGGGCGGCGAAGCCGCAAATCCTGCGAATTTTGCGTCAGGTAATACCCAGTATGAGTTGACGCAGGCATCAACTCTCCCTGGGCAAGGCGCTTCGCCCTTGACCCGATGGGGCGGCTGCCCTCAACCCGCCAATGGGCGTTGCCCCTTGACCCCAGCAGTGCGCTGCCGCCCCTGCACCCCGGCACAAAGGGCTGGCTACCCTCTGTACTCCCGCACCGGTGAAGCTGGATTCCACCGCAGAAGCGGTGTTTGCCAGTTTCACCGGCTCCGTATCCGCACATTTGCGCCCATAAGCGGGGAATGGATACGGAATACGCCTGCGTGGATTGCCGGTCAAAACAGCGGGTGCAGACCCGGCATTTTTTCCGTAAACGCCCCGGTTTCAGGCGATTTTTTCTTCCGCCCCTACCACCTGAAAGCCATGCTCTTTTGCGTAGGCGCTGGCGGCGGCTTTCCGTTCCTCGCTGTACGGCGGCACCAGCCG
>UMKU01046323.1_pt1 | contig 10620 bp, 10 predicted proteins | sample 1966411 | NCBI WGS metagenome assembly UMKU01 (sample SAMEA4836187, study PRJEB28245) | human gut metagenome | biome: gut microbiome; material: fecal sample | place: Denmark | collected 2008
GAGAAGCTCCACCGGCAGGGCATTCTCTGCGCCCGGGGCGCAGGGGGCGAAGTCGTGGGCGCGGATGCCCACGGCGGTGCAGCCCTCCGGAACCTCAGCGGCGAGGTGCAGCAGACTCTCACAGCCTGCGAGGCGGACGCTGTGGGCGTCCACCCGGGTGCAGGGCAGGATGTTCTTGCAGCCGGTCAGCCGGGCCGCAGCGGTGCTGCGGGGGTCGGCAAAGACCTCTTTCGTGGTGCCGGTGCGGAGCACCTGCCCGCCGTCCATGACGATCATGTCCCGGCACAGGCGGTAAGCCTCGTCCCGGTTGTGGGTAACAAGCAGGGCTGTGCCGGCGAAACCCGCCAGCAGGCTGCCTACTTCGCCCTCCACCTCCTCGCGGAGGTAGCTGTCCAGTGCGCTGAACGGCTCATCCAGCATCAAAATCTTCGGCTTGCCCACCAGAATACGGGCCAGCGCGGTGCGCTGCTGCTGTCCGCCGGAAAGCTCTGCCGGGCGGCGGCTGGCCAGTTCTTCCAGCCGCAAGGCCCGCAGCATCCCGGCGCAGCGGGCCTTGCGGGCGGCTTTGTCCCTTTCGGCTTTCAGGCCGCAGAGGATGTTCTGCTCCACGGTCATATTCGGGAAGAGGGCGTAGTTCTGGAAGAGCAGGCCCACGCCCCGCTGCTGGGGCGGCAGGTCGATGTGCTGCTCGCTGTCGAACAGCACCCGCCCGTCCAGCACGATGCGGCCCTTGTCGGGCTTCACGATACCCGCGATGCAGCGCAGTGTCATGCTTTTGCCGCAGCCCGACGCGCCCAGAATGGCCGTGGCAGTGTTCCCGGCGGTGAAGTCGGAGCGGAGGGTGAAGCCGTTCAGCTTTTTCTCGATATGTACTTCCAGGCTCATGCGCGGCCACCTGCTTTCTGCTTTTTCTCCAGGAGGTTCACAGCCAGCAGCACCACAGCAGAGATGACGATGTCCACCAGCACCCACCGCATGGCACCGGCCTCATCGTTGGTGCGCCAGAGCTGGTACACCGTGGTGGCGATGGTGGCCGTCTTGCCCGGGGTGTAGCCCGCGATCATGCTGGTAGCACCGTACTCGCCCAAGGCCCGGGCAAAGGCCAGCACCGTACCGGCCAGAATGCCCTGTCGGCAGCAGGGCATCCGCACCCGCCAGAATATCCATGCGTTGGACTGTCCCAGAGTCTGGGCCGACCAGGCCAGCGTCTCGTCAAAGCTCTCGAAGGCGCCCCGGGCGGTGCGGTACATCAGCGGGAAGGCCACTACGATGGACGCAAAGATGGCGCTGTACCAGTTCATGACCAGCTTGACGCCGAAATGCTCCATGAAGAAGATGCCCAGCGGCCGCTTTGCGCCGAAGAGCAGCAGCAGAAAATAGCCCACCACCGTGGGCGGCAGCACCATGGGCAGGGTGAGCACCACGTCCAGCACGCCCTTGACGGTGCGGGGCAGCTTTGCGATATAATAAGCGGCAAAAATGCCGAGGAAGAACACTGCTGCGCAGCTGATGAGCGCGATGCGCAGGCTGTTCCATAAGGGATACCAATCCATGATTTTAACCTTTTACATCGCCGTGAAGCCCACGCCCTCGAACACGGTGGCGGCACGGTCAGTCTGCAGATAGGCCAGGAACTCCCTGGCGGCCTCGGCGTTGGGAGCAGCCTTCAGCACAGCGGCGGGGTAGATGACCTGACCGCACATCTCGGCGGTGGCCTCGTCCACGGGGGTCAGACCGGCACTGTAAGCATCGGTGCAGTAGACGACACCGGCGTCCACACTGCCCTCGCTGATCTGGGTGGTGACTTCCTTGACGTTGGAGCCGTAGGTGATGACACCGGCAGCAGCCAGAGCCTCTTCGTCGAGGTCATAGTGGGCCAGGATCTTCTGGGTGTACTGGCCCACAGGCACATCGCTGTTGCCCATGCAGAACAGAATGTCCTGAGCCTTCAGGTGCTCGGCCAGAGCATCAAAGCTGTCGATGCCCTTGTCGCTGCCCTCGGGCACACAGAGGACGACCTTGTTTTCCAGCAGGTCCACGCGGGTGGAGGGGTCCACGAAGTCCAGACCGTCGGTGTTTACGTCGGCAGAAGCGGTGATGTCCAGCTGGTTCATCTGTTTCTGACCGGCGGAGAGGAAGAGGTCGCAGTCAGCGCCCTCCTGGATCTGGGTCTTGAGAGTACCGGAGGAATCAAAGTTGAAGCGGAAGGTGACGCCCGGGTTCTCGGCAGAGTAGTCTTGGGCGATGGCGTTCAGGGTCTCGGTCAGGGAGGCAGCGGCGAAGACAATGAGCTCGACGCTCTCGCCGGCAGCCTCGGAAGCAGCTGCGGAAGAGGCAGTGCTGGAAACCGCGCCGCCGCAGGCGGTCAGGGCAGCAGCAGCGCCGACTGCGCCGACCACGGACAGAAAGCTGCGGCGGGAAATGAAATCGGTTTTCATGAATTTTCTCCTTCTATAGTGGCTAAAATTCCCTCATATATGTTCACGTCCCGAAACCGGAGCGGGACAACAATGTTACTTGCGGGCGCACTCGCCGTCCAGACCGGCGGCGATGCGGACGCCGTGCCCGAGGCTGGGCAGGATGTACTCGAGGTTCTCCTTCACGGCTTTCGGGCTGCCCGGCAGGTTGACGATGAGCGTCTTGCCGCGCAATACACTGGCGGCGCGGCTCAGCATCCCACGGGGGGTGATGGAAAGGCTGTGGTACCGCATGGCCTCGGCGATGCCGGGGGCGTTGCGGTCGGCCACGGCATAGGTGGCCTCGGGGGTAATATCCCGGGGCGAGAAGCCGGTGCCGCCGGTGGTCAGGATAAGGTTCACCTGACGGCCATCGGCCAGACGGATGAGCTGTGCTTTCAGCGCCTTGGCCTCGTCGGGCAGGAGCATCGTCTCTTCCACCACATAGCCTGCGGCGGTGAGCATCTCCACAATGAGGGGGCCGCTCTTGTCCTCCCGCTCGCCCCGGCTGCCCTTGTCGGACAGGGTGATAACCGCAGCGCGCAGCGGCGGATCTTCCGGCGGCGGCAGAAGGGTCACTTCGTCGCCGACATGAATCTCGCCGCCCTTCAGCACCCGGGCAAATACGCCCTCCCGGGGCATGATGCACTCGCCGGTCTGCTGCTTGATGACGCAGTCGTTGTGGCACTCCTTGCCGATCTGGGTCATCTCCAGCACCACGTCGCCGATGGCGAAGCGGCTGGTGACGGGCAGGCTGCGGAAGTCGAAGCCCTCGATGACGAGGTTTTCGCCAAAGGCACCATAGTCCACCCAGATCTTCTTACGGAACGCCTCGATTTTTTCGGCGCTGAGCAGGCTCACCTGCCGGTGCCAGTTTCCGCCGTGGGCGTCGCTCACGATGCCCCATTCCGGGGTCAGGACAGCACTTGGCACCTCGGTCTTGACGGTGCCGCGCTTGGGGCTGGTGCAAATCGCCAGAATTTTTCCCATAGTAATTTATCCTCCGATACGGTACATCCCGCGGGTGGCGGGCATGGAATTGTCTCCGAAATGATGTTCCCGGGGTTTCGACCAGATCGTCTCCCGGATGGCCTGTAAAAGCTCCTCGTCGGCTGCGCCGCCGCGCAGCAGGGGGCGCAGGTCGCAGCCAGTCTCGCTGGCAAGGCAGGGGCGCAGAAAGCCCTGACTGGTCAGCCGCACCCGGTTGCAGGAAGCACAGAATTTGCCATGAACCGCCGCGATAAAGCCCACATCGCCCTTCCAACCCGGGACGGTGTAGTAGACGGCAGGCCCGTCGCCGAACTCGGCGCTCTGGGCGGCGGGCAGGGGCGAAAACTCCGGCCAGCGGCGAGCAAACCGCTCCCGCAGCTCCGGCCCCGAGATGCAGGGCATGGCCGCGCCGTAGCCGATGGGCATCATCTCGATGAACCGCACCTGTAACGGGCGGCTCTCGGCGAGGGCGGCCAGGTCTTCCAATTCACTCTCGTTCACGCCCACCTGCGGCACACAGTTCAGTTTGACAGGGATGCCGCTGTCGAGGGCTGCGTGAATGCCTTCCATCACATAGCCGAACTCGTCCCGGGCCGTGATGCTTTGGAACACCTCGGGGCGCAGAGTGTCGAGGCTGATGTTCACGCTGTCAAGGCCAGCCGCCAGCAGGGCGGGCAGCTGCTGCGCCAGCAGGATGCCGTTTGTGGTCATGGTGACTTTGCGGATGCCGGGGATGGATTTCAGGCCCGCCACCAGCTGGTCTACGCCCTTGCGCACCAGCGGCTCTCCGCCGGTGACGCGGACGGTATCGACGCCGCACCGGGCAAACAGGGCCGCCAGACGCAGGAACTCTTCGTAGGTGAGCACGGCTTCCCGTTCCAGCTTTTCCACGCCGTCGGGCATACAGTAGCGGCAGCGCAGGTTGCACAGATCGGTGACGGACAGGCGCAGATAGTGGATATTGCGCTGGGCAGAATCAAACATAGCCGCCCTCCGCCCGGATGTAGTGGCCGCTCTTGCCGCCAGTCTTCTCGACGAGATGGATCTCGCCCAGCTCCATGCCCTTATCGACGGCCTTACACATATCGTAGATGGTGAGCAGGGCGGTGGAAACGCCCGTCAGGGCCTCCATCTCCACGCCGGTGACGCCCGCCGTCTTGACGGTGCAGAGCGCCTCCACAGCCTGCCGCTCGGGCAGAAGCCTGAAGTCCACGCTCACTTTCGTCAGCGGCAGCGGATGACACAGCGGGATGAGCTCGCTGGTGCGCTTGGTGGCCATGATGCCGGCAATGCGGGCCACGCCCAGTACATCGCCTTTTTTCACGGTGCCGCTCTCCACAGCGGCGAATGCCTCGGCGTTCATGGTGATGATGCCGTGGGCGGTGGCCTCCCGGAAGGTGACGGTCTTCTCGCTCACATCCACCATCACGGCGTTGCCGGAGGCATCAAAGTGGGTCAATTTGTTGTCAGTCATAGAATGAAACCTCTCAGCAATGCCCAAATCCGCAGTTGGGCCAGTGGCACTCGGCGCAGCCAAGGCACAGGCCGCCCTCGCCCAGACGGGCAATATCCTCGGCGGTGATGGCATCGTCGGCCAGCAGACGGGGCAGCAGCAGGTCAAAGATGGTGCGCTTGGCGTACATGACGCAGCCGGGCAGGCCACAGACCGGCACACCGTCCAGATAGCTCACGAGGAACATCGCACCCGGCAGCACCGGTGCGCCGTAGGTGACGATGTCCGCGCCGGTATTTCTGATGGCCAGCGGGGTGCGGTCGTCGGGGTCCACGCTCATGCCGCCGGTGGTGAAGATGAGCTCACAGCCCGCTTCTTTCGCTTCCAGAATGGCGGTCGTGATGCCCGCCGGGTCGTCGTCGCAGACCTTGTGGAAGGTCATCTCACAGCCGTACTCGGCCAGCTTGCCCACGAGAATAGGCGTGAACTTATCCTCGATGCGGCCCTTGAACACCTCGCTGCCGGTGGTGATGACGGCAAACTTTTTGGCCTGCATGGGCAGCACGTTCAGGATAGGCTCACTGCCTGCGGCAGCCTGCATGGCGTCCATCTTCTCCTGTTCGATGACCAGCGGGATGATGCGGGTACCGGCCAGTTTCTGGCCCTTTTTCACGGGCAGATCGCTGTGGATGGTGGCGATCATCATCTGGGGCGTGCGATTCACGGCCAGCAGGGCTTCGCGGTTGATTTTCAGCAGGCCGTCGCAGTCGGCGATGAGCTCGATTTTTCCCTCTTTCGGCTCGGTGCCGTGGATGTTCTTGCCCGCAGCGGCCTTGTACAGCAGCGCGGCGGCTTCGTCCTCGTGGAGGATGCCGGGCTTTTTCTCCCAGACGTAGAGGTTTTCTTTGCCGATGGAGAGCAGCACGGGGATGTCCTCGGGCTGGATGATATGGCCCTTGCGGAAACGTGCGCCCTTGAACTCGCCAGGAATGATTTGGGTAATGTCGTGGCAGAGCACCTGGCCTGCCGCGTCTTCGGTACGAATCAGTTTCATATCTGTCTTCTCCTTACAGGCCCGGCATCTGGGCAACGAGCCAGTCGGCCAGAGCCTGCGCATCTTCCAATCCAAAATCTGCCCCCGGAATGTCTCCCACCACCGCCAGCGGCTGGAAAGACACCGGTGTGTCCGAAATTTCTTTGCGGACAACTTCGATTTTCGGCCAGCCGCTGTCCTTGAAGCCTTCCAGCAGCACCAGATCATAGCCGTGGCGCTCGAAGAGCGCCAGCAAGTCCTGCTCCGTCAGGCGGAACATTTCGGTCAGCAGATAGCGCTGGCCGGAGTAGACCGCCACCCCCTCGGCCCCCGCTTCCCGCAGGCGGTAGCTGTCGGTGCCGGGGACATCGGGAGTGAAATCATGGCCGTCGTGCTTGATAATGCCCACTTTCAGCCCCCGGCTGCGCAGGGCAGGCAGAAGCTTTTCCAGCAGCGTCGTCTTGCCGCTGTTGTGCAGGCCGCTGACGGCCAGCACCGCCGGGCGCTTGAGTTCGATCTCCTGGGCCAGAGCCTCTTTCTGTTCACTGTACAAAACTGAGCACCTCCACTTCTTCGCCCGGAGTCACCGGGCCGCTGCCCGCAGACAGTTCAACGAGACAGTTGCAGCCGATCATGGCAGAAAGGCTGCCGGACGAGTGGGCTTCGGCGTTGCCCTCGCCGGGGATGGTCACGCTGCCGCCCATGGCCTTTGCCCGCAGATAGCGGTTCCCCTTGCTGGGCTTCGAGAAGCCCGTGGTCAGGGTGCGGGTGGTGCGGGGAAGAAGGCAGCTTTCCTCACAGCGCCCCGCCGCCCGCAAAAGAGCCGGGACGGCATATTGTTCCAGCGTAGCGGCGGCAGCAAAGGGGTTGCCGGAGAGACAGAACACCAGCTTGCCGCCCACTTTCCCGGCCAGCATGGGGCTTCCGGGCTTCTGAGCCACGCCCGCAAAGAGGATGTCCGCATTCAGCTGTTCCAGCACAGCGGGCAGATAGTCTTTCTGCCCCACCGAGACGCCGCCGCTGGTGATGACGGCATCGCACTCCGCCAGCAGTTCCCGCATCTCACGGGCGATCTCCTCCGGGTCGTCGGAGCAGTGCCGACGTTTTACCGCAAAGCCCAGCTGCCGCAGGCGGGCGGCGTTCTGGACGCCGTTGGCGTCGTAAATTTTGCCGGGCGTCCAAGCCTCGCCCGGAGCTAAAAGCTCGCTTCCGGTGGCCAGTACGCCCACGGTCAGCGTCTTGTAAACGGGGACTTCAGCGTATCCCTGCCCGGCCAGCACGCCGAGATGGGCGGGGGAGAGTACCGTACCGGCCTCAGCGATGACAGCACCGGCGGCGATGTCTCCGCCCCGGAATACCACGTTCTGCTGGGGCTTCATGGCGGCATAGAGCTGTACCGTCTCCTCGCCGCTGTCGGTCAGCTCCTGCATCAGCACACAGTCTGCGCCCTCGGGCAGGGGTGCGCCGGTCATGATGCGGGCCGCACAGCCAGCAGGCAGAGGCGAAGCGGGGGCATCTCCGGCGTAGAGCTTCATGGTCACGGGCAGGGTGACGGGTGTTTCGCGGCTGGCACCGGCGGCGTCGGCGCTGTGCAGGGCGTAGCCGTCGAAGGGGCTGCGGTCAAAGGGCGGCTGGTCCATCCGGGCCGAAAGCGTCCCGGCGGCAATGCGGCCGTCCGCTTCGTCCAGCGGGACGGTTTCTGTCTCCGGCCTCGGCAGAGCCGCAGCTGCATCCAGCACGCGGCGCAGCGCCTCAGAGGGCGCGCAGAAAGGCTGTTTCATAAAAAAATCCTCCAAATACCCGACCACACCCGGCCTGCTATGGCTCAGGCGGGGCGCAGCGGGGATTCATATAAAAAGGCAGGTTAAAAAAGAAGCGGAGACGTCTTGATGGAAAATCAAAACGCCTCCGCAGAATATCCGCACATTCCGGCAAAGGGCAGCTTGCAGACTGCCATGCCGATGGCAGCTCTCCGCTCCCTGCCGCTCTTGCAGTGGCGGCAGAGCACGGAAGGCCCCTGTGTGGATGGGAGGAGTTCTTTTTTTCAAATTGCAGCGTTTCTTCTGCGGGAAGGCGGCGGGGTTTCCCCCTCCACCCTTGAATGCCGGCTTATATAGCCCTTAGCATTGCGGCGCGGTGTCATGCCCGACGGTTTAGACACCTTTGCTCAAAGAAGCTCGTATACCCTATTTGATTGTGTGGGATGCTTTAGTCGGTCCACTCATCTACGTCGCTGATGGCTTTTGCGTAGCGGCGGGTGAGGTGCCTGGTGGAGAAGAGGAACCGCTCGTTCTGGTTGTTGGTCAGCTCCTCGATGTCGGCGTACTCCGGCTTGCCCTGCATGGACTGCCACGTCTGCTCGATGGCTTCCTGTGTCAGATCGTAGGGCGAGCGGCGGAAGTACTGCAGCGGGGTGGCGCTGGGGTAGACGCGGGCGTTGAACCGCACCATCTCGGCCACCATGGCGCAGAGGTCCTTGTCCTCGATGAGCTGCGCGATCATGGCGTAGTTGTCGCTCATGTTGGCGCTGGAGTAGTAATAGGCATCCTTTGCGCCGGCGCGGGACACGATGTCTGCGCACTGGGGGTCTTCCGGCATCTGGGCCAGAAGTTCATCGGCGTTTTCCACCTCACTCACCAGCAGGGCGTGGGATGTGACCAGCGCCGCCGCCGAGCGGGAGCGGATGTAACCCGCCAGCTCCTGTGCCGGGGTCAGCTCCGGCAGCTCCGGCGCGGTGACGGTGGGCTGGTCGGCGTAGGGGTCGCCCTCTGCCTCCGGTGCAGCGGCCAGAAAATCCAGCAGCTGGGGCTTTTCGGCGGCGTCCGGTGCAGCCGTCTCTTCGAGAGCGGGCTGTGCCTCGGCCTGCTTTGCGGCCAGAGCATCCGTCTCCTTCTGCACAGCGGCAATGACGTCCTCGCCGAGCTTTGCGGCGCTGCCGTCGAACATACTGCCCGTTTCCTTCAGGCGGCGGGCAGTCTCGCTGGCCGCGTCGATGTCAAAGACCTCGGCCTTCGGCTTCTTTTTCGCGGCCATCTCTGCCTTTTGCAGGTCGAGGATGACCTGCTCAGGGTCGGAGGCGGCGTCCACCGTGGTGGTATAACCGGGTTTGCGTCTGCCAAACAGCATGATAGTTCCTCTCGTTTCTGTGAAGTTGTTTTCGTAAGCAGAGTGCATCGAACGGCGAGGATTTTTGCCCGCAGACAAGGCGATTTTCCGCAGCAATCCTGACGGATTGCAAGGGAAAGCAACGCCGTATGCGGGCAAAAAGACCGTTCGGGCGGTGTGCAATGCTTATGAAAACGGCTTCTTAATTACTGGGCTGCGGCCTCGCTGGCAGCAGTCTCCCCGGCGGGAGTCTGGTCGTAGATGCCGCGTGCTTCCAGATCGTCGGCCATGTCGCCGAGGTCGAACTTCTCCAGCGTCTCGCGGGTAGGCACACCGGTGGTCTTGTCCCAGCCGAAGATGTCATAGAACAGGTCTTTTGCCTTCTCCATGTCGGCGCGGTCCAGCTTGGTGGTGCCTTCCTCGAATGCCTTGAAGTCGGGTTCCTTGTCGAAGACCCAGTCGCAAATGGCGTCGTGCTCCTGACGGAGGTTTGCGCTGCCGCAGTTCTTCTGGAAGCTGATGGCGGTCATGGCGCGCAGCATCTGGGTGATGCGCTCGCCTGCCTCCTGCAGACCGGCCTGGGTGTAGGTCTCGCCGGTGACGGCGGTCATGAAATCTGCCTGCAGGTCCAGATCGCCGTGGTAGGCCCGCTCCTTGGAGGGAGACTGGGTCATGGGCCACATCCAGTTGCAGAGGGTGGCGGAGTCGTGGAAGTTCTTATCGTTGACGCAGTAAGCGGCCAGCTTTGCCTTGTTCTCGTTGATGGGCGTGTAGGCCTTGGCCTTGTCGTAGCAGCCCTCGCCGAAGAAGTCCTCCATGACCTTTTTGGTCACCTCGTAGGGTGCGCCGGAACCGGTCTCGCAGACGATCTCGTGGATCATGCAGTCTCTATTATACACCAGATTGTACAGCATGCCAACCTGCCATGCCTCTGCGGGGCCGTGGTGGTTGGGGAAGCCGTTGTACATCAGGTTGGAGTTGGTGGCACCGTCGGTGCGGTCCAGCCAGCTCTTGGGCAGGCCGAACTTTTCCATCATGGCCAGCGTACCCTTTGCGATGACGGACAGGTCGCCCTCACCGTAAGCCATGCGGCGGATGAGCTCCACCTCCCAGCGGGGGTCACCGGCCTTTTCCCATGCCCAGGGCAGGGAGTCGTACTCTTCCTCGCTGATGTACTTGGTGGCCTCCTCACGGGGCATCCGCAGGATCCACAGCAGGTCACGGTTCAGGTTGCCGTAGTTGTCCCACAGGCCCATGTCATCGACGGCATGAGACCATGCCAGATTGATGACCATGGTGCCGTCGCCCTCGTACTTGAAGTCGTGGACGCCGTCCGGGTAGACGCGGGTGCCGTACAGCACGGGCATACAGGTGTTGGAGTTGTGGGTGGGCAGGTCGTAATCGGCCAGCGGGTCCACATCATACTCGGTGTAGCAGCGGATGGGGCAGGAGGAGCAGCCGCCGTTCTTCACGGTGTACTCCGCAGCCGGTGCGCCGAAGTCGAAGTAGCCCTTGAAGCAGCGCAGCGCGATCTTGTTGATGTCGTTGTAGGGCTGCTCGCCGGTATCCACGGGGCCGCCGGG
>UMKU01032785.1_pt1 | contig 10028 bp, 3 predicted proteins | sample 1966411 | NCBI WGS metagenome assembly UMKU01 (sample SAMEA4836187, study PRJEB28245) | human gut metagenome | biome: gut microbiome; material: fecal sample | place: Denmark | collected 2008
CTATAGTCCTCACGTTTGGCAAGTGTCTCTTCCCCATAACCCATTCCGTGGGATTCGATATTGGCTTCGGCCACTACGTAAATACCATATTGGTCGCAGAGGTCGTACCAGAGATTATTGTCGGGATAGTGGCAGGTGCGCACGGCATTCAGGTTGAACTGCTTCATCACCTGAATATCCTGAATCATGCGTTCGCGAGAAATGACGTAACCACCGTCCGGATCCATCTCGTGGCGGTTGGCTCCCTTGAAGAGAACGGGCTGGCCGTTGACAAGTATCTGACTTCCTTTCAGCTCTATCTTTCGGAAGCCCACCTTTACGGGAATCACTTCACTGCTGCCTTGCAAAGTGGCACGCAGGGTATACAAGTAAGGCGTTTCCGCCGTCCACTTATGAGGATTCTCCACATTTATCAAGGCAGTAGCGCTACCTTTGGCGACAGCTGTAGCCACCTGTTTTCCGGCAGCGTCCAGCAGTTCAAGACTGACATTGCCGCCACCCTTCACATCAAGCTGTACTTTCAGGGAACCGTTCTTATAAGCAGTATCCAAATCGGGAGTGACACGGATGTCCTGAATGCGCTTCTTGTCACGAACATACAAGTAGCAATCGCGCCCTACACCGCTATAACGGAAGAAGTCCTGGTCTTCCAGATACGTCCCGTCACACCAGCGGAATACCTGAAAGGCTATCAGATTCTTTTGTCCCGGCTTCAAGTAGGGTGTCAGGTTGAATTCAGCCTCCAGTTTGCTGTCCTCACTATAACCTACGTACTTGCCGTTTACCCACAAATACATATTGGAAGTCACGGAACCGAAATGAGCCATGATGTCCTTACTCTTCCAGTCGGCAGGTATTACAATCTCACGACGGTAGGAACCTACATTGTTATTCTCCGTTGGCACCTGCGGTGGATTGTTCTTGAACTGATTGCGCCAGGCATATCCGGTATTCACGTAGATAGGGTCGCCGAAACCGTTCAGTTCCCACATACCGGGAACGGCCATATCGCTCCATCCCTTGTCGTTGAACCCCACTTTCCAGAAATCCGTGGGACGGGCATCGGCATTCTTCACCCAGAAGAATTTCCAGATACCGTTCAGAGTCATGTAATTGGAAGAATGTTCTTTTGCTCCACGAGCCGCAGCATCTGCCGACTCATAGGCAAAATAGTTGGTGTGCATCGGAGCACGGTTCACGGCATTCACTTCAGGGTTTTGCCATTCAGTGAAGGACTGTGCGCTTGCGGCAATGGCAAAAGTCGCAAGCAGTCCGGTAATGAAATGTTTCTTCATGGTAAATAGTTTATAAAAATTAGCAACGGCATACAAGCAGAACCGGTATGCCGTCACAAAGATACGCCTATCCTATAATTAAAAGGAAGAATAATCGTTCAAAAAAGGCTGAATTTAATTCTTTAAATAAGTGTTCATAACTAGTTCACATAATTAAATTAGGTGACTAAATGGGAATTTATTTTGATTGAGTACTTATCCGCAAACGATAGACTCCGAACGAACGGGGCTGAAGCTCCAGGCTCAGAGAACGGGAAGCCACCTCCACCGGACGAATACGTGGAACAATAGCCTCCTGCTCCAGTGTATTCTTGGCTTTCCAGTCATCACTTTGCAAATAGGTGCAGGAACCCGAGACAAGCTGCCGCTTCTTCAATCCGCTGAACTCTATCTGTACCTTCTCCGATCTGCTGCCCGCATTGACAAGCTTCAGAATTACTTCTCCCGTAGGAGCATCCAGCACTGCCGATGCATAAAGGCTGTCCTGCCCCGTCACGGGTTTTCCGTCCATTTGCAGGTTCAGCACATCTGTTCCGGCATTCATACCGTACATCTGCTGTACGTAATAGTTGGGAGTCCGCATCATACGGAGATTGTCGAACCAAATCAAATCGGGATTCCACTGCCAGGCATCCACATGGGCAAACAACGGAGCATAGGTAGCCAGGCGCACCACATCAGCATTACGTTCCAGTCCCGTCATAAAAGCTGCTTCGGACAGTGCCGCCAAGAAATTATTGGCTTTCCCGGTGGGGTGGTCATGCGATGCATATTCACCGGCAAAGACTTTCGGTCCTTTACGGTCATAGTCATCATAGCGGGCAGCATTGGCAAAGAACCAGTCGGGAGCCATATAATAATGCTCGTCCACCAAATCCACCCCGATGCGTTTCATTTCGGGCCAGAGGTAATCGAACTTGTCCCCATCTGCACTCGGACCGGAAGAACCTACAATCTGCATATCGGGATATTCCGCACGGATGGCTTTCGTGAACACTTCCAGACGCTCGGGATAGACTTCCCCCCACTGTTCATTGCCGATGGCAATCATTTTCAGACCGAACGGTTCGGGATGTCCCATATCGGCACGCACCTTTCCCCACTTGGAGGTTGCAGCACCGTTGGCAAACTCGATGAGGTCGAGGGCATCCTGCACGTACGGGCCGAGTTCTCCAAGGGGAACCACTTCGTTGCTTTCGTATTGGCAGGACAGCCCGCAGCTCAGTACCGGCAGAGGCTCTGCACCGAGGTCTTCACTCAGCAGGAAATATTCGTAAAAGCCAAGTCCGTAACTCTGGAAATAATCCGGGAAAGCTTTATGCTTGAATGTATAGTTCCAGCGATTTTCGTTCAAAGGACGGTTCTCTACCGGACCCACGGAATTCTTCCATTGATAACGGGTGGCAAGGCTGTTGCCTTCGATGATACAACCGCCGGGAAAACGGAATACTCCGGGATTGAGGTCATAGAGGGCTTGTACCAAGTCGGCACGCAATCCATTCTCACGCTTCTTCCAAGTGTTCACCGGGAAGAGAGAGATGTGGTCCATATCTACCGTACCCTCCGTCTGCAACACAACACGCAGACGCGAGCGAACATCGGTAAAAGGAGCTTTCAGCACAGCCGTCAGCTTCTGCCATTCACTGCCTTTCACTTCCAGTTCCTTCTTCAGGAGATTCTCTCCGTTGGAATTCACCAGTTCGACGGAAAGCTTCATTGGTTTGGTATCCGGCGTACGGACATAGGCGGAGAAACGGTAATCTTCTCCTTTTTTCAGGCCGATGCCACGATAACCTTCATTATCCAGTCCGGCACGCAAAAGACAGCCGTCATTGGTAATGCGCACATAATGCGGATTGCGGTCGAAGCAGGGCCGCTCGTCCTGTACCGTCACCTCGCCGAAAGGTATCCACCCCACCAGCGGCTGCGGGAACTCAAAAGAGCGGTTCTTTACCAGTTCGGCATACAAACCACCGTCCGCACCGAAATTAATGTCTTCGAAGAAGATTCCATACATGGCAGGATTTATCCGAGCCGTCGGTTTTGATACATCAACAGTCATCACATGCTGTTGCGCCTGCATGCCAAGAACAACGAACAATGTCAATAGAAATAAAAGTCTTTTCATGGTTTTAATCTGTTTATAACGATAGCATAAGCTAAATTATGACGACATACTTAGCTATTCTACATCAATCCTATTTACCGGCAACCATACATCCATCTTGCCCTCACCCCGGTGTGCCCATGCATAATAAGGTATCAGGGTCAGCGTCACATCTCTGGTTGCCAACTTTCCGGCAGCATCAAAACCAAGAGCCTGCACTTCTGTGGTAATTTCGTTGATGCCATACAGCAGTTCGGGCTTCTCCGTCACCTGGAATTTCGGATGACGGTTCAGGATGATATTCTGTATATTAAAATCATTATCGGCCCACTCGGCACAATAAACGATAGGACCACGCTCAACGGCCACCCGTCCACGGTCGGCAACCACTTTTTCATTGGCTTTCACCACACGGGGGTGCATGTCGAAATGCACCTCTACCACATCCCCTTTCTTCCACTTCCGGTCTATCCGGAGATAGCCTTTACGAAGTTCACCGGTCACCTCCTCGCCATTCACCAATACACGATAGCCCAACTTCAGGTCGTCGGCATACGAATAAAGGTCACTCGGAAGTACACTGCCGCGCACCCAACCCGGAATACGGATATTCATCGTAAACGGCAGGTTGCCCTGAGCCACCTTCACACGAATGTCTCCGTTCCAGGGGTATCCGGTTTCCTGCTCCAGCACCACTTTCTTTTCATTCAACTTCAGCTCGGCACGGTTGGACAAGAAAAGGTTGACGTACACCTGATTGTCTTTCACGGCATACACATATCCCGGCAAAGAAGGAATGAACCGGCTGATGTTGCTAGGACAGCAGGCACAACCAAACCACGGCTGGCGTGTAATCGTATGGTCGGCATTAAAGTGATACTTACCATCGCAAGACAACGGATTGGGATAGAAGAACTTGCCTCCGTCCAATGAAACGCCGGAGATTAATCCGTTGTAAAGCGTACGTTCCAGCACGTCGAAATACTTGGAATCGCCATGCAGCAGAAAGAGGCGGTAATTCATGTAAACATTGCCGATGGCGGCACAGGTCTCATTGTAGGCAGTCAGATTCGGCAATTCATAGTTATCACCGAAAGCTTCGCCCGCATGACGCGCACCGATACCGCCGGTAATATATATCTTCTTGCCGACGATATTCTCCCATATCTTGTCGATAGCCTTGATGTAGGAGCTGTCACCCGTAATGGCAGCCACATCAGCCATACCGGAATACATGTAACCGGCACGTACGGCATGTCCCACTGCCTCTTCCTGCTCCAGTACAGGCTTGTGCGACTGCAAATAGATGTCCTTGCGTGCCGTAGTGCCGCGCGCGTCGAGGAAGAACTTGGCCTGGTCGAGATATTTCTTATCTCCTGTCACGGTATAGAGGCGTACCAATGCCATTTCGGCAATCTGATGTCCGGGAATCACACGCTTCTGTCCGGGGCCTTCACCGATATTCTTGCATACGCAGTCGGCATAACGGATAGCTATATCCAGGAAGTTCCGCTTGCCTGTAGCTTGATAATAAGCCACAGCCCCTTCCACCATGTGACCCAGATTATAGAACTCGTGGCTCAAATTCTCCACCTCCGACCAGCGTTCCGGCCCCGACCAATCGTGCGGATGCTTGGGGTTCATGGTACGTGCGGTGTAAAGATACCCGTCCGGTTCTTGGGCGGCGGCCACTATGACCAATACGCTGTCGATATATTCTTCCAGTTTCTTGTCCGGGTAAGTCTGCAAGGAGTAACTTGCACCTTCAATCGTCTTATAGACATCCGTATCGTCAAAGGAGAAGCCTCCCACCTTATACTCATCACTGGGATGAGTAGCTTTCACAAAGTTTTCATAACGTCCCGTTTCCTCACACTTACTGAAAGCCAACGGGATGGTTACCTCGCGGCTTGCCTTCAAGCGTTGTCCCCAGAAACTGTCCGTCACCTTCACTGAAGTGAAAGGAACCGGGTCGATGGGATAACCGGAATGCAAAGTCTGTTGCTTTTGTGCCGACACACTGCCGGTCATGGCTGCAACAAGTGCCAAAGTCAATAATCGTATCATATCTTTTAAGTTTTTAAGTTCTTAAGTTCCCACGCACGGAATTACACGGATTTATCCTTATTTCCCCTTATTCTCATGGATACGTATCACCGTAAACGAATAGGCAGGCAAGGTATAAGGAAACTCCGTACCGCCGATGTCGAAGGCGGAAGTCACGGAACGTGCCTGCTTGTCTTTCGGGTCACCCGTCAGGAGCGTCTTCACTGCCGAGGGATTCTGCAAGTCGATGCCCTTCAGCTTCACTGTAGAGGAAACCTCCACCGGAAGCAGGTTCACCAGCTTTACGATATGGTCACCCGTGGCCTCATCCTTTACCACCGAAACACCGACGCGCTTACGGACAGCCTCTTGCCCATTATTCAGTGTGACGTGCGAGGTGATGTACTGCGTACCCGCATTCTGTCCGTACATCTGCTGTGTGTAGTAGCCCACGGTAGGCTTCACTTCCGTGTTATTGAAATAAATCAAGTCGGGATTCCACTGCGTATGGCCTTCCTTCGCCAGCAACGGGGCGTACGAGGTCATCTCCACCACATCGGCATTACGTTCCACCGAAGTCAGATAGAGAGCTTCTGCCAACGCTGTCTCTATGTTGTTGGGACGTCCGGGCAGGTGGGCGGCATATTCGCCCAGATAGACCTTGGACTTGGTACGGTCATAACGGTCGTAGTAGTCCTGGTTGTGAATCATCCAGCCCGGATCCACGTAATAGTGTTCGTCCACCATGGGCACGCCCAGTTCCGTGGCAAGGCGCCAGCCCTCCGCATAGTCCGTGCCTTCGTAGAAGGGACCTACAGTGCCGACAACCGTAATTTCGGGATGCTTCTCCCTGACAGCCTTGTATATCATGGCAAAGCGCTCCTCAAACACTTCGGTAATCATATCCTCGTTGCCTATGCCGATATACTTCAGATTGAAAGGCTTGGGATGGCCTGCCTCAGCACGCTTCCTGCCCCACACGGTGCGGCGTGCATCGCCGTTGGCATACTCTATCAGGTCGAGCACATCCTGGATATAGGCAGGCATCTCTTCCATCGGGATGCCACCCTGCTGGCCGTAGCGCATCAGTTCCTTGTTGGCCCCCTGCGGACAGTTGTCGGCATAGTGCGAGTGTGTGCCCGAATTCTGGCACGGCACGCCCGCTGCCAATACCGGCAGAGGTTCGGCACCTATATCTTCGCAGAAGCGGAAGTACTCGAAGTAGCCCAGTCCGCGTGTCTGATGATACCCCCACAGATTGCGCAACGGCTTACGCGCTTCAAGCGGTCCGATAGAGCCTTTCCAGTCATAGATATTATCAATGCCGTCGCCATGAGCCACGCAGCCGCCGGGGAAGCGGACGAAGCGTGGATGCAGGTCGGCAAGCGTCTGCGCCAGGGCGGCACGCAAGCCGTTCTTATGGCCCTTGAATGTATTTTGCGGAAAAAGGGAAATCATATCGAGATGCAGTGTCCCCACCGTCTGCGGCTGAAGCGAGAGCACGGCGGCACGCACATCGGCGTTTGCCGTCAGCACCGTCTGCTGTTTCTTCCACTCTTTGGAGGACACATTGACGGAAGAGCGGGCAATCTCACGGCCCGTCTGGTCGAGCAGGCAAACAACCACCTTGCCTCCCTTGCTGCCCGGTGCCACGCGGGCGAAGAGAGAGAAATCGTACTTCTCCCCTTTCTTCAAGCTGATGCCGTCGAAACCGTCGTTCTGCAATGTCACTCCGGGACGCGCCTCCAATACGGCATAATGAGGGTTATTGGGATGAATGGGGTCGGCAGCGGCAATGGTAACGGCAGCCGCAGCATCGCCCTCTTTCACCGCCCAGGCATATGTGCCGTCCCAACCTTGGTGTGAACCGTCCTTAGACGAATACTCGAAGTCGCGGTTCTGTACCAGCTCGGCATACAGTCCTCCATCCGCAGCATAGTTGATGTCTTCGAAGAAAATACCTATCAGATGCTTGCTGATGGTTTTTGCACATTCCGTCTCCACTTCGATAGTCGCCTCCACCGGTTTCAGTCCGGCAAAACGTACGGGGTCTTGCTCGGTACGTTCGGCATGGAGTGCCTGGCGGTACTTCTTATGCTCTGCAAAGGAGATGACACGCTGCACCGTGGCATACGGTACACGCTGCATCCAACCCTGCTGTACGGTACCGTTCAGCAGAACCTCCTTCCGCACGTTAGGATAGACCTCCGCCGGCCGGTATTCGGCAAGGCGAGAACGGTCAAAGTATTTCTGCGCTTTCCATTGCAGCAAGTCGGGAGACTCGACGTATGCAAGGGAGTTTCCGCTTTCCGTCAGTTCCCAGATACAGTGCCAACGGTCGTCGGCACGGGTCTGCATCAAGTGCGGTTTCAGCATCCGCTTCATTTGCCCCCAGGGGCCGAAGTCCGAGTTGACAAAGGAGCTGCCCTCTGCCACGCTGAACCATCGGTTGCCATTGGGACTCCAGGCTAGTTTCAGACCGCCACTGCCGTCGGCATGGGAGTAGGAAAAGAGATAGACTGAATCGGGTTCATTCGCCACTCCATTCGTTATAGCCTGCAAAGGAACGGTCAGTGTCAAGAACAGACACAAGGACAATAATTTCAAGAATCTATTCATGGTATTAAGTCGGTATTAATCATTCACATTTAGTTCGATAGTCACAATCAGCCGTATTCTGAATGCCATTCAGTCGTATAGTGAATAGGGTTCAGTCGTATAGTGAATGCCATTCAGTATACGACTGAATCAGGACAATTGTAAACCTCTGATAATCAAAGATTTGCAAAAGGAGTAATCCGTTATGATATATCATTACAAAACAAGGGTTGCTCCATGCCTTCTTTATTCCACGATTACCGCCCCTCCCTGCGGCTGAACCGTGAGTTGCAGAGAGCCGTCAGCCTTTATCCTCTGCAGCTTTAATTGAGGCTGCATCTTCTTGTCATCACTATACAGAGACACCTCTTGTCCTGCCAGCATAGGAAGGTCAAGTTTCAGTTTCAACGGTTCCACCGTTGCATTGGCAGCGGCTATGTACCACGTGTTTCCATGACGACGGGCAAGAACAATATATCTCCCCGGATAGCCGTCAATGAAACGGGTCTCGTCCCAAGTAGTGGGCACTTGTTTCATAAAGTCGAGGCAGATTTGCGGAGCATCCGTCAAGTTATTAGGTGCCAAGGCGAAGTTCTGGATAGGATTTTGGAACAGCACTGCCGTTGCCAGCTGAAAGATGTCCGTGGTGCGGCGAATAGTTCCGCCATCGTTGCTGCGGTTCAAACGCTTGTTCAGGAACACACCGCCAAACTCCATGCATCCCACAGCATTGCGGATGAAAGGGTGCAGCGTGGCATTGAACGCCTCGTTATCACAGAAATGCTGGCTAAATACCAGATTCTCGGAAGCCAGCACCGCCTCGCTGCCTACGTAATTGGGATACATCCGTTCCCAGCCGCGAGGCAAGGTACAGCCGTGGAAGATAACCATCAGACCGTGGTCGTCGGCATCGCTCAGAATCTCCTCGTACAAACGCAGGGTCTCCTGCTTGTCACCGCCGAAGAAGTCTACTTTGATACCCTTCACACCCAGACTTTGCAACCAGCGCATCTCTTGCTTGCGGGCAATGGAGTTATCCATCCGGTTGACGGGACTCTGCTCTATATCGTTCCAGTAACCACTGGAGCTATACCACAAGAATACCTCCACACCCTTGCTACGGGCATACTTGATAAACTGTTCCATGCGGTCGCGACCGATGTTGTTGTCCCACCAGTTGTCAATCAATACATATTCGTATCCCATGGCGGCTGCCAAGTCAACATAGCGCACCTGGTCGTCGTAGTTGATGCTGCCGTCCTGCCAGAGAATCCAGCTCCATGTGCCACGGCCCGGCTTGTAATCATGGGTGGTGGTATAGCGTGGTTCCACTACATCCCAGGGGACGGTGGTTTCCACAATCGGCTTCAAGGTTTCCCCCACCGTCACAGTACGCCACGGCGTGGAGCCCGGCAGGGAAAAGGCAGGTGCCACCGTTCCATTGCCGTTGTTCTCTTCCGGCATGGGGAAAGCAATGCGATACACGCCGTTATCCCAATCACTCAAACGCGAGCCACAATAACGGCTGTCCACTCCGGTTTCACTGAGCAGTACCCAGCCGTCATCCCCCACCTTGAACAAGCAGGGAAATGTATATCCATGTCCATAACCCGAACGTTCGTTCATCGGGGCATCTGCCTTATATTCTTCTTCGTAACTGGGTTTGGTACGCTTCCACCCTATCATGGCGTCGCTCTGCGGACAAAGGAAAGTGGTGGTCTGCGACGGGAAGCGGAAGCCGGTCCGTTCGCTGTTCACCGTGACGCTTCCTTTTCCCTGCTCCCTCGGCAGGGTGTAACGGAAAGCCACGTCATTGTTGCTGACGCGGAAAGTTATCTGCACATTCTTCCCCTCACCGTTGACGAATGAACAAAGCAATTCGTTTGCCCGGTAATGGATGTGCGAAGCTTTGATTCGGGATTGTTCATAAACCGTATCGAAAGCTGTGACTTTATGTTCCTTCAACTGCAATCCTCTATAGA
>UMKU01008745.1_pt1 | contig 9843 bp, 8 predicted proteins | sample 1966411 | NCBI WGS metagenome assembly UMKU01 (sample SAMEA4836187, study PRJEB28245) | human gut metagenome | biome: gut microbiome; material: fecal sample | place: Denmark | collected 2008
CCCGTTTTTTCAATATGATTTGTAATATTTTGCCCCGTTTTTTCAATTTTATTATATATATTTCGCCCCGTTTTATTCAATTTACCATTCCAAATAATGCTCTTGGGTAAATAGCAAATTTAACTTCCGTTTTGCAAAAGTAACTTCTGTTTGAATTATTTTTGCAAGATTAACTTCGGGATCAGCACCTTTAAAGCAGAAATAAGTCTTGCGAAAACAGTGCCAACTGGAAATTAGTATTGCAAGAGTGGACTTTAGTATTACAAACCGCTTGAAATAGGGCTTTTTAGCATGTTACTATACTCTTGAAGTCATATTTTACTGTATGCAAATAAGAAGTCGTCGCTTCGTTTGCATGTTTGCAAGGGAAACTTCCACCTCTGGGATATGGGTGACATGATCAGGAGATGACATTGGCAGTTTTACTTCAGCAGTTCAGGTTTTAGTATGATTTCATTAGCAGGAACAGCTTCCAGGTTAAGCTTAGAGGCTGTATCCGCGCCATAAAAGAAGCTGAATAGTTGATGTGCGGATCGATTATTCAGCTTCTTTCTTGTATAGGAGTTAATGTGACTCATCATCAGGTTGACTTTATCCTGTGTAAGAAAAGCAAATGATGTTTTCTTAGGAACAATCCTTCTGATGAATTCATGAGTTACTTCAATACTTCCTTTTTGATCAGGACGTTGCGGATCACAGTAAAACACATAGGTTCTGCGTCTTCCATCCTCATCAAACTCTATTGCCAACGGATCCGTAAATTCGCTTCCGCGATCTGCTAAGATGACCTGGAACATCTCACAGAATTGTTCCCGCCCAAGTATCTCATAAAGATGGTTCACCGCTTCTGTTACCGACTTGGCTGTATTCGCTTCCCTAAGATATGCCAGCATAAGGGAACAGTTTCTAAAGAATACTGTAAGCAGCACCTTTGTGGAATCCCTGGTACCTTCTACCGAATCCATTTCCACCACGTTGAAATCAGGATGTCCTTTCATAAAAGCTTCAAAATCTTCGTAGGTACGCCCGATATGGCATTTCTTATCGACACGTACAACCTTTTTGGATTTGCGTTTTTTATAACGCACTTTTCTGGGAAGATCTATATTTCCAGCAGAAAGTATGCCGGCATCTATGTAGTTATAAATGGTCCTTTCATCTACCATGATTTCTGCTGCATTGTTCATACAAATTTGATGAATCGACTGGCCTTGTTTGATAAGAGGCGAAAGGATGGCATCAAGCCGATCCAGTTCTTCTGGTGTTATATCGATACCCTTACGGGAATCAGAACGTGTCTCTTCGTATGTTTTATGAGCTTCCTTTGCATCATAGAACTGTTTGGCAAGAGTACAGGAACGTACCTGTTTACATGAATTGCAAACATAGGGTGCTTTCTTTAGACTTGAACATTTTTCCTCTTCAAAATCAGGACAATTGACCATGCACAAAGCACACTCAGAACAGTATGTTTTTCCGTGCCATAACCGATTAATAAACCCACAGCTATCTTCGCCACAGATATACTGCTTAGTGCATCTCTTTCTGTGTCTGCATGGATTATAGCCTCTGGAACGCGTACCAGTATTTCGATAATCAAGATGGGCTTTCACTTCTTTAGAAACAGTTGATGGATCCTTGCCTATCAGAGCGCCTATTTCAACGAACGTCTGCCCCTCTTTTAAAGCTTTCTGTATGGTAATGCGATCATCCAGTGTCAGATGCTTATATTTATAGGATGACATGTATTTATCCTCCTTAGTCTTGCTGCCATCTCCTGACACTACTGAAGTGATTACCATTATTACACAAAAAAGAAAAGGAAGATCATCTATTTACAAGACTATCTTCCATCTTCATGTTTGTATGACTTATTTCTGTTTTATAAAATATAAAAACCTTAGTAACTGGAAGTTACTTTTTCAATTGAGTCTCGAAATTCTAATACCCTGTTTCATAGAAAAAGCAAGGCATCCCTACCTTGCTCTTCTACGTCTTATGGTCACCGGTTCCTCCACCTTTTCTATATCCCCCGGTTCTGCTATGTAATCACTCTCCTCTGCACATTTTGATGCAGCCTCCTCAATCGCACGTTCCACCCTGCATGCATTCGCTTCAATCAAAAGCTTGCACAAGAAATCGGCGGTATCTTCTGCCGAATTTGGATTGTGAAAACGATAATTCAACTTTCTCTGTTTCAAGCGGAATCCCCACCACCTTCTTGCCTGTCCTTCTTTCCCATACTATGAGATTGATTCTTAGGTTAGACCTATCTTTTTTCACAAGATGATTGTATTCCATTTGAAATAAAATTACGTTCCCCAAATAATGTACTTAAGTCTATTCCCACAATACTTTATTCCTTACTACCAGGCACAATTTCATGTGACAGCTTCACCAGTAAATCGTTGTTCAAATAAAAACGCATGGAAAAAGATCTGAAATATCCATTATCTTTTCCATGCGCTTGAAATAAACAAGTTACTATTTCTATTTACGGTACATTTGGGTTGAATAAAGAGCATTCATAATCTTATAAAAAGTAAATTTGCAAATTAGCAAGCAGTGTATTTGTGATCACAAATACATTTTTTGCTTGTTAGGAACTCCTCCCAATCCCTCAGAATCAATCAGAAATCTGATTGAGCCACGCCTTCATTACATGTCAGTGCTACACATTTAGTTCAATTTTCTTGCAATATACTTTACATCTCTTCAGGGCATTCCATCCCTAACAAACCACACGCCTCACACAACACCTTCTGTACTATATCCACTAAAAGCAGTCGTACCATTTTTTCCTTTTCGCCGGCTTGTAAAATAGAACAATCATGGTAGAACTTATTAAATGCAGTCGCCAATGATATTACATACCTTGCCACTATAGATGGCTCATACTTTTCTGCGGCATTTATAACTGCATCCTCATAAGCTTCTAACACTTTTATCAAATTAAATGATACATCATCCGATAATACCGCATAATCTATCTCTTTCACTTCTACAGGTTTCCCATATTTTCGCAACACACTTTTTGCACGGGCATACGTATACTGTGCATAAGGACCTGTCGTACCATCAAAATTCAGGACTTCCTTCCATGAGAAATCCACATTTTTGATTCGCTGATTGAATAAATCATGGAAGATTATTGCACCTACTCCAACCTTCTTCGCAGTTATTTCCTTGTCATCTAATGATGGATTCTTTTCCATAATTGCATTGTAAGCTCGCTCTATTGCTTCTTTCAAAATGTCTTCTGCATAAATGATATTTCCGCCTCGTGTGGAAAGCTTTTCTCCTGCCAAACTCACTAAACCATACGGAACATGAACCAATCCATCAGCCCAATCATAACCCATCACTTCAATCGCCTTGAAAATCTGTTTGAAATGAAGCGACTGTTCTAACCCGGTTACATATAAACATTTTTCAAAATGATATTGCTCTTTCCGGTACAATATTGCAGCAATATCCCGGGAATGATAAATGGAACCTCCATCACTTTTTGTAATAAGACACGGAGGCATATTATACTCTTCCAAATCAATTACTTGTGCACCCTGGCTTTCAACCAATAGACCTTTTTCTTTTAATTCATCAACTAACGCAGGCACCTTGTCACGATAGAAGCTCTCACCCAAATAAGAATCAAAGGATATTCCAAGTAAATCATAGATACGTTCAAACTCAACCATACTGATTTCTTTAAACCAATTCCAGATTTCCAACGCCTCCGGATCATTTTGTTCCATTTTTACAAACCATTGCCGTGCCTCTAAAATTAAATCTTCATTTTTCTCCGATTCCGTATTAAACTTCACATAAATACGCAGCAATTCTTCAATCCCTTTCTCTTTTACCAGTTCCTCGCTGCTCCATAACTTATATGCAACAATCAATTTACCAAACTGCGTTCCCCAATCACCCAAATGGTTGATACGAACCACATCATATCCTAATTTCTGATAAATCTTATACAGTGAATTTCCGATTACAGTAGTCCGCAAATGGCCTACATGAAAGTTCTTCGCAATATTGGGCGATGAATAGTCCATACAAATCGTTTTTCCCACACCACTTTGCGTTACACCATAATTTTCTGTCTGCGATTTTTCAATACACTTTTTAACAAACAAGTCACGTTTCAAATGAATATTGCAATATGCACCTACGTTCTCCGCTTTTTCAATCCCTAAAAATTCTTTCTGTTCGTTCAGTTTTTCTACCAGTTCGGATGCAATCTGCATCGGATTCTTATGCATTTTCTTTGCCATCGCAAAACAAGGCAATGCTAAATCTCCCATTTTCTCCTCTGGTGGAATCTCCACCAGTTTCAACAACTCTTCTTCCGGCATTTCCACTAATACATCTGATAAATACTGACAAATTTTCTTTTTCATGGTAACCTCCATTGATTCTATTTATTTTCTTAATGGATAAAAAAAGAACCGCAATGGAATTAGCCTTTTGCTAAATCTATTACGGTTCTGTATCTACAACATTTATAAACAGCAACCGCACAGAAACAAGACGTACATCTCTTGCAACCATGCGGAAAACGATGATTACAAGAGCTTACGTCTTCTTTCTCTGCGTCTTAAACTGTTAACATAAAATGTGTTCATATTTTTTATCCTCTTTAATTGATAGTTAGGAATATATCACATAAAGTTTGACTTTGCAATACTTTTCATAAATTTGACTTGTAAGTCCAGGAAAAGCCACATTTCTGACATTATTCAACTACCCACACAACCTTATCTCTCGTCCGTTCTATATTGTTACCTCCGCATGTACTGTGCTTTTCGAAATGCCGAACGCCTTCGCTGTCTGTCTGACCGTGGCGTTGTGGTCGATGATATAGCCTGCTATCCCAATAGCTCGTTCTTCAATATAGTCTTTCAAAGGAAAACCACTCAGGATACTTTTTTACAGTGTATGAAAGTATCTGAGGGGTTATGCCCTAATTATGTTTATCTATTTATTTTATTCATTTTTCTAAGAATCGCCTGCCAATACATCCTATCCTTCAGCACCCTGATAACGGTTACCGTTGTGCCTTCAACCACAAAGAAAATCAAATATGTACTGTAGGGTTTGTAATAAATCTCTAATCCCTCAATATTATATCCTGTTTTCTCATACCCTTCGGCAAAAGGATCTAAAGCTTTAATTGCAGCCTTTATTTTCTTGGAAAATTTTTCCGCATATTCCCTGTACATAAAAGTCTGCAATATATAAGTCTTCGTACTTTTAATATCTTGCAAAGCATCCTTCGACAAGACAATTTTATATTTTTTAGGTTTATCCATATACTATATCTTGTCGATTTCCTCCCATGCTTCTTCAATGGTGTATACCTCACCATTTTTCATACTCTGCACTCCTTTTGCCAACTCCTGATAGAGCGCATCGAAAGCATCTTTCTCCGTATAGTCATATGTGCGATTATTTACTGTTGTATCTACTGATGCTAATGGTGCCATGGTATCACTCCCTTCTGATTCTATTATATGTGACGTTTCCGATTTTATCAACCTATATCAGATTCTAAAAAGGCTAATTTCTCAGCCTTTTTCCTACTCTATCTCAACAACCACACTACTGTCGGTTTTTATACATCCGTATGTACCGTGCTTTTGCTGATGCCGAAGGCCTTCGCTGTCTGCCGCACCGTGGCATTGTGCTCGATGATATAGCCCGCTATCCCTATAGCTCGTTCTTCAATATAGTCTTTCAAAGGAAAACCCCTCAGGATACTTTTTTACAGTGTATGAAAGTGTCTGAGGGATTATGCATCCTGACAATTAAGCCGCTATTTGACAATTATTTTGTTTCAAAATATAATAGTTGTACTTTGCAAGTATCCATTTTGAACATACGGGAGGTTTTTTTTGTGAAAGAGTCAAAGCTCCGGCTGCGTTCCGCCGGTTTACTTTCTGTTGCGGCAGGATTTATGTTGTTTCTTTATGCTCCATTGGAAATTTATTTTAATAACAAATATGAATTCTGGTTTGATTTTTATGATCTGATCCCGCTCTGTCTGTTGATGTTTGCGGTATTTACGGGTGTCAGCTTCCTGCTGGCTTTCATCGTTTCGAAGATAAATACCAGGCTATATCATGGATTTCTCACAGTTTATCTGATTGCGTTCCTCTGCACTTATATTCAGGGCAATTTCATGATAGGCAATCTGCCTCATCTGGATGGAAGTACGGTGGATTGGGCACAGTATTCCGGATTGCGTATCGGCTCCGTTGCTCTCTGGGTGGCAGTCGCGGTTCTGGTGATACTGACGGTGAAAAAGCTGTCGCTTACAAAGGTGGCAGATGCAGCAGGTGCTGTCAGCGGGCTGATCAGTCTGGTTCTGTTGGTGACTCTTGTAACGCTAGGGTTTACAAAACAGGGCCTGGAACACAAATTTTCTATGATCAACACCACCTATGGGGAACTGGAAATGTCTACCGATCAAAACCTTGTACTTCTGGTTCTGGACACAGTAGACGGAGACATCATGTCACAGGTGATCGAACACCATCCCGAATATAAGGAAACTCTTTCTGATTTTACTTATTATAATAATACGATGTCGGCCTATCCATTCACCGCATATTCAGTTCCTTACCTCTTCTCCGGCGAATGGTATGAGGATCAGGAAGAATTTATCGAATATGCAAAGAGAGTCTATCGGGAAGCTCCTTTCTTTGATGATCTGGAAGCCAGAGGATACCGCATGGGAATGTATGAGGAGGAAGCTTACCGTCTGGAAGAAAGCATGCTCCGGTTTGAAAATATGATCGACACGACCCCCACGATCTCTTCCATTGCACAATTTATGAAACTGGAAATCAAGCTGGTCGGATTCAAATACATGCCTTTTGATCTCAAGCGCTTCTGCCTCACCATCCCGGCGGAATTCAATTCACTGGAGAAGACCGATGATATCAGTGATTACGAACTCTTTTCTTCCGACAATCAGGCCTTCTATACCTACCTGAAAAAGACACCGGTAACACTGACCGATGACAAATGCTTCAGATTCATCCATCTGGTAGGCGCCCACAGTCCCTGGCATCAGGATGCACAGATGAACGAGATTGAAAACGGCACCTACGAACAAAGCATTGAAGCCAGCATGACAATCGTGGCTACGTATCTGCAAAAACTGAAAGACAGCGGTGTCTATGATAATACGGCCATTATGATCCTGTCGGACCACGGATACAACATTGAGGATGATGACAGTTCCGAGAAACGGCAGCATCCTATTCTGTTCGTAAAGGGTGTCGGTGAGCATTATGATGAACTACAGATTTCCTCTGCTCCCATTTCCCAATCTGATTATCTGGAAGCCTACACACGACTTCTGGATGGCAAACAGGGGGATGCTATCTTTGATTACAAGGAAGGTGATGCCAGAGAACGACGTTTCCTGTTCTATGATTACGATGAGCCCACTCATTTTTATGAGTATATGCAGACCGGATATGCCGGAGATGTAGACACGATGTACTTCACCGGTGTGGAAATCACACCATAATGGTCTCACTCCGAAATAATCACTTGCATTATCTTCTCTAAAAGGTATAATGTTTATAACAGCCTTGTTTTTAACAAATATTGCACGTACATACGAGAAGGAGGGTTCTTATGAAATTATCAAAAATCGAACAGGTAAACGAGTTTCTTGCTATTGTTGACAGTTGTAAAGGGGAGGTTACTTTAAGATCCGTAGACGGTGATATTTTTAATCTGAAGAGCAAACTTTCCCAATATATTGCCATTGCTGCTTTGCTTGGTCAGCATGGTGATGAACTTGAGTTATTCTGCTCAGACAGCTCTGATGAGGGAAAATTCATGCATTTCCTGATGGAAAATCCCGGTGTACAATAGATCTACTTATAAATAATATACTATAATAACAAAGCACTCCCATTAACCGGGAGTGCTTTTGTTATTACTTTAAGATGTCGTTTCACAGCAGCTGCAGCAATCTCCGGTTCTTGTGGTAGCAGAAGATCCGGTCAGACAGCATCTCTCCTTCTCCGTAGACGGCATTGATATGCTGTACGGAGGAACGGATCTCCTGTACACCGGTGCAGTCTACGGGATGCAGGATTGCTTCATGTACGCTTGGAAAGACTACATAGTAGTCCCCACCCAGTTTCTCCGCCAGGATTGCTTTTACCCCGGGATAGAAAAAGGCCACAGCCCCATGGATTCTGGCAGTAGTGGTGAGAAGATATCCTCTCTGTCCTTCCCTGTGGTTCCAGGGGCTGATCCAGGTCTGACGCCCTTCCTCTTCCGGCAGCAGAATGCCTTCCTCATAGGGAAAAAACTTTCTCCTGTCATCTCCCAGAAACAATCTGGGCGGCATCTTGCGGCAAGAGTTCATCATGGCTTCCGTGATCAACTGGTCTTCCGTAAGCTTCCATGGCAGTACCATACCGCGGGACACCTGTATGGTCAGACTGCTTCCGGTCTTCTCACTGGTCAACAGATGCAGCACCAGCGCCACATCTCCAATCTTACGATAAATGGCATTGCCAAGCTCCTGCCTGCACCGTTCATAATTCACCGGACGCACGATCATATGCCTTCTGCAGACAGCATAGCTCAGATTCTCCCCGGAGAGTACGATGTCCTCTTCTTCATCGTCCTCCGTCAGGCCCGCCGAGATCTCCGGTAAAATACTCTGCCATCCTTCCTGTCCGTATCGCTCATACAAAGGCCGTACCAGCCAGTGCTGTATATATTCTCTTTTTCCACGCATCCATAATGCGCAGAGCATATCTTCACGTATCATGATCTGTTCTCTTCCATACATACATCGGTTCATAATATTCATGATATGAACCGCCATCGGATCACCGCATACCATGTGCCGTTCCAGCAGGCGTATGGTCTTGCCCCGTGCCGTTTCCATGTTCTGCACATTCCAACGCAATTCCTTCTTAAATTCTTCGTATGTCATTGATCCCCCATTATTTTCTCCCTGCAAAAGCAGAGAACTGATCCGTAAATTTGCGTACAAAAATAAAAGGTACTATTAAAAAAATCGTTGGAAATCCCGGCCGAACGGCCTATTTAGAATTCTTATTTCAGAGATTTACAGTTTCCGAAACCATCCGGATTTCGGATAACTCCACCCTATCATAGATAGATTGCTTTGTCTATATGCGATTTCACCAAGGATATCTTTTGTCAAATTTCACGAAAAAATAATTTCAAAAAGAAAAAAAGTCCCCATTTTCCGCAAAAACAGGGACTTTACAAATGTCAAATATGAAATTACACAACGCGTCGTACTGCCAGGATCGGACGGTAATTGGCATTGCTGATCTTGATACCAGTACGCTGTGTGCTGGCATGCACGATCAGCCCGCCGCCAATATACATAGCCACATGACCGTCATAACAGATCAGATCTCCCGGCTGTGCATTGCTGTAGTCAACACCAGTGCCACAACTTCTCTGCTCATAGGACGTACGGGGAATGCTGTAACCGAAATCACTGTAGACGCGGAAGGTAAATCCGGAACAATCCGCACCATTCGTCAGGCTGGTACCTCCCGCCACATACGGATTGCCTATGTACTGACAGGCATATTTTGCAAGACGCTTTCCCATATCACTGCCGGAGGCACTTTCGATGACTGAGGTATAATTGGTCGTTGCATAAGTGCCGGTGGCTGCGGCAGTATTTCCCTGCTGTGCCTTCGCCTGCAGCTGTTTTAACTGTTTTTGTTCCTGTTGCAACAGTGCCTTCGCTACGGAAGCCTCCTGCTTTGCCTTCTTGATCTCCGCATCATAGTTGGCGGATTCCTGCTTTTTCTTGGC
>UMKU01013032.1_pt1 | contig 9758 bp, 7 predicted proteins | sample 1966411 | NCBI WGS metagenome assembly UMKU01 (sample SAMEA4836187, study PRJEB28245) | human gut metagenome | biome: gut microbiome; material: fecal sample | place: Denmark | collected 2008
TTTATGAAATAATACTCGCCTATATCGAAAATAATATCTACCTTTGCGGCTGCTAAATTACTAAGTTTATTGAATTTATATGATAAAAAAACTATTATCCGTACTGGTCTTAGTTTTTGCCCTCTCGGGTTCTGTGCTTGCACAGCAATCTATGAGTGACCAACAGGTGTTGGAATATGTGAAGACGGGCATGCAACAAGGAAAAGACCAACGTCAGATTGCTACAGAGTTAGCCCGTAGAGGAGTGACACAAGAACAGGCTAAGCGTGTAAAGAAACTTTATGAACAGCAAAATGGGTCTGCTGATAAAGACGCAAATGCAACGATGCAAAATCGGAACCGTTTGCGTGAAAAGACAAAGACGCAGGAAGATATCTATGTAACAGAGAATTTTACTTTCAACCAACGTCCGGCAGCGGACAGAGTGGTAGGGAAGAACTCGTCGGACAGTGTTTCTGCCAATCGCTATTACGAGGGGATGGGCATGGGCGATATGGAAGAAATGCAGAAGGATAAGGTGTACGGACGGGACATTTTTGAAACCAGAAACCTTACATTCGAGCCGAGTGTGAATCTGGCTACTCCTCCTAATTACCGTCTGGGGCCGGGTGATGAGGTAATCATTGATATCTGGGGTACAAACCAGGCCACCATCCGCGATAATGTATCTCCGGACGGATCTATCACGATCCCCGATTTGGGATTGATTTATCTGAACGGCATGACTATTGCCGAAGCCAACCAATATTTGCGTAAAGAACTGAATAAGATTTATGCAGGGCTTGATAATGAACAGAACCCGTCCTCACAAATCAAGGTTACTTTGGGAAACAGCCGGACGATCCAGGTGAACGTGATGGGGGAAGTGTTCCAACCGGGAACTTATGCATTGTCTTCTTTCTCTACCGTGTTTCATGCACTGTACCGTGCCGGTGGCGTGAGCGATATCGGTAGCTTGCGCAATATACAAGTAGTGCGCGGAGGACAGAAAATCGCTACCGTAGATGTGTACGATTTTATTATGAAAGGTAAAATCAATGATGATATCCGCTTGCAGGAAGGCGATGTGATCATCGTTCCTCCATACGAGGCGTTGGTTAGCATAGAGGGTAATGTGAAACGCCCCATGAAATACGAGATGAAAAACAACGAAAGTGTTGCCACGTTGTTGAAGTATGCCGGTGGATTTTCGGGGGATGCCTATACCCGTTCTCTCCGCATGATTCGTCAAAACGGAAAGGAGTATCAGATTTATACGATTGATGATATTGATTATTCCGTATTCCAGGTAAAAGATGGTGATGCGCTGACTGCTGAAGCTATTCTGTACCGTTTTGAGAACAAGCTTGAAATCAAGGGGGCTGTCTATCGTCCGGGCATTTATCAGTTCGGAGGAACCTTGAATACAGTCCGCCAACTGGTGGAAAAGGCTGAAGGCCTTATGGGTGATGCCTTTACAGGACGTGCGGTGTTGCATCGCGAGCGCGAGAATCTGAAGAAAGAGGTTATTCAAGTAGATATAAAAGGCATCATGGACGGTACTGCACCCGATGTACCTTTGCAGCGTAATGATGTGCTTTATATTCCCAGTATTCATGACTTGGAGGATGTGGGAAGCATCATGGTGTATGGTGAGGTTGCCCGTCCGGGTGAGTTCGCTTTTGCCGACAATACTACTTTGGAGGATATTATAATCCAGGCTGGCGGATTGATGGAGTCGGCTTCTACCGTCCGTGTGGATGTTTCCCGCCGTATCAAGGATAGCAAAGGTACGGAAGCGGTTTCCACCATAGGACAAATGTACTCGTTTTCTCTGAAAGACGGTTTTGTGATAGACGGAGAACCAGGTTTTGTGTTGCAACCGTACGATCAGGTATATGTGCGTAAGAGCCCTGCTTATCAGAAACAGGTGAATGTGCAGGTGACCGGTGAGGTTTTGTATGAAGGTGATTATGCGCTGACAGAGAAGAGCGAACGTCTTTCCGATTTGATCAAGAAGGCAGGTGGAGTGACTCCGTTTGCTTATATCAAAGGGGCCCGTTTAAGCCGTCGTATCAATGCCGATGAACGCAAACGTATGGAAACGGTTCTGGACATGGCCAAGACTGGAAAGGATTCCATTGATGTCAACCGGCTGGATTTGGGAGATATCTATTATGTGGGTATCGATTTGGAAAAAGCGATGCTTAAACCCGGCTCCAGTGCGGATATCGTATTGCGTGAGGGGGATGTGATTGAAATTCCCGAATACAACAACACGGTACGTATCAGCGGGGCTGTGATGTATCCCAATACCGTTTCATTTGAAGATGGCAAGACGTTGAAATATTATATCGAGCAGGCCGGAGGTTACGGTTTCCGTGCGAAGAAGAGCAAGGCGTATATTGTATATATGAACGGTCAGGTGAAGAGAGCGAAGAAGGGTAGCCGTGAGCTGATCCAGCCGGGCTGTGAGGTGATTGTTCCGGTGAAGGAAAAGAGCAACTGGTCTTTGCAGAACACCTTGTCCATAGCAACCACCAGTGCGTCGTTGGCTACTATGATTGCATCTATTGCTAATATCTTAAAATAGAAACAGTATGGCGGAAGATAAGAATTATACGAATAATACGGAAAGACCACGGGAAGACGAGGAGTTGGAAATTGATTTGATGGAGTATGTCCGTAAGTTGTGGGCTGCCCGAAAGGTGTTGCTGAAGGCTGCCGGAATAGGTGCTATTGTAGGGGTGATTATCGCTCTGAGTATTCCCAAGCAATATACGGTGGAAGTGACATTGTCTCCCGAATCCGGTAAAAGCGGAGGGGGGAGCTTGTCGGGAATGGCTGCCATGCTGGGGATCGGCGGCATGAGTCTGGGCAGTGAGGCGGATGCGTTGAACGTATCTCTTTTCCCGGATATAGTAGCGTCTACTCCTTTCATTCTGGAACTGTTTAATGCACATGTCACCACGTTGGACGGTGAAGTGGATACAACTTTTGTAGCTTATCTCGACGAACAGAAAACTCCGTGGTGGGGTGCTGTTATGGGATTGCCCGGGGCGGCTATAGGCGGGGTGAAATCTCTCTTCTCCGATAAGGAAGAGGAAGAAGGGAACAGGCTGGATCCTTTCCACCTGACAGAAGATCAGGCGAAGAAAGTGGAAGCCATGCGTAAGGCGATTACTGCTGATGTGGATAAGAAAACCGGCATCACCACAGTGACGGTGACTTTGCAGGACCCGATGGTTACGGCCGCCATTACAGACACGGTAGTGGTGAAGCTTCAGGAGTATATCACAGCGTACAGGGTCTCCAAAGCCCAGCAGGATTGTGCTTATCTGGAACAATTGTATAAGGAACGCCAGCAGGAGTATTATGTAGCCCAGCAGAATTATGCCAATTACATGGATGCCAACAAGGGGGTTGTCCTTCAAAGTGCTTTGACGGAGAGAGAACGGTTGCAGAATGATATGAATCTGGCATATCAGGTGTATAGCCAGGTGGCTACCCAATTGCAGGTGGCACGGGCCAAAGTACAGGAGGCCAAACCTGTATTTGCCGTTGTGGAACCTGCCAGTGTGCCGTTGCTGCCTTCGGGAACCAGCAAGAAGGTGATTCTTGTCGGATTTATTTTCCTGGCAGTGGCGGGCGCTTCCGCATGGATCTTGTTCGGACGTGAATTCTTTGAAAATCTGAAGGCAGGACTTAATGCTCCTCAGGAGGGGATGGAGAAGAAGTGATATAAAGATATTGACCTATAAAAACAGGGTGCATCTCTTTCGTAGGAGGTGCACCCTGTTTTTATAGGTCAATCTTCGGAAATGTTGCCCTGAACGTTACGATAGTCCGGTGTGCAGTTTTCGGCTTCTTTAATTTCACTGGCAAAACCGGACAAACGCAGAATCAAAACTGCCTTTAATATAAACTTTGATTAAAGTCGAAATCCGTTTGATAGTCTTTCAATCTCGGATGTTTCTTGTCCTTGTCGGACAAAATAACCTTGTCGGCCGGAAGTCGCCAGTCTATGCCTAGATCGGGGTCGTCCCATGCGATTCCTCCTTCGCTTTGCGGAGCATAATAATGGTCACACTTGTATTGGAACAACACCTCGTCACTTAGTACCGCAAAGCCGTGTGCGAATCCGCGGGGGATAAAAAACTGCCGGTGATTCTCTCCGGTCAATTCTACAGCCACATGCTTTCCGAAAGTAGGAGAACCTTTCCGGATATCTACAGCCACATCCAGTACCGCTCCCTTGATCACACGCACCAGCTTGCTTTGTGTGAAAGGAGGTTTCTGGAAATGCAGGCCGCGTAATACACCGTAAGTAGAGAAACTCTCATTATCCTGTACAAATGTAGTCCTGCATACTTTTTCTTCAAATTCACGTCCTGAGAAGCTTTCAAAGAAATACCCTCTTGCATCATTAAAAATACGGGGTTCCAAAATGAAAACCCCGTCTATTGCTGTTTTTATAACTTCCATTATTCTAATCCCAGTTCTTTTATAACTTTCAGTAAATATTGTCCGTATTGGTTTTTAAGCATCGGCTGGGCCAGTTCCTGCATCTTTTCCGGAGTAATCCAGCCTTTTCTCAAAGCTATGCCCTCAAGGCACGCCACTTTCAGCCCCTGGCGCTTTTCAATGACTTCGATGTAGGTACTTGCCTCGGCCAGCGAGTCGTGAGTACCGGTATCCAGCCATGCGAAACCTCTGCCCAATGTCTGTACTTTCAATTCCTTGTCCTGAAGAAATTGCTGGTTTACGGTGGTGATTTCCAGTTCTCCCCGTGCCGAAGGCTTGATATTCTTGGCTACTTCCACCACCTTGTTGGGATAGAAATAGAGTCCCACCACGGCATAGTTGGACTTAGGTTGGGCAGGTTTTTCTTCAATAGAGAGGCAGTTGCCTTCCTTGTCGAATTCCGCTACGCCATATCTTTCGGGGTCACTGACCCAATAGCCGAATACCGTTGCTTTCTTGTCCTCTTCGGCAGCACGTACGGATTCTCTCAACATGGCGGACAGACCGTTGCCGTGAAATATGTTATCACCCAGTACAAGGCAGACGGAATCATTTCCGATGAATTTCTCGCCGATGATGAAAGCCTGAGCCAGTCCGTCGGGCGAAGGCTGTTCCGCATATTCAAAGCGTACTCCGAAATCGCTTCCGTCTCCTAACAGTCTTTTGAAGCTCGGTAAGTCGTATGGGGTGGAGATAATGAGTATTTCCCGTATGCCGGCCAGCATAAGTACCGATATAGGATAATAAATCATGGGTTTGTCGAAGACAGGGAGCAACTGTTTGGATACTCCTTTGGTAATAGGATAGAGGCGCGTGCCCGAACCTCCGGCTAGTACAATACCTTTCATATCTTTTTATTTTTTATATGTCCCTACGATTTGGATTAATAGGCGTTTTTCTCGCCCCGGAACATGTTGGTTACTGTTTTTATCATGATGCGGATGTCGAGCAGGAAAGTCCAGTTCTCAATATACCACAGGTCTCTTCTTACCCTGCCTTCCATTTGGGAAAGTTCTTTGGTTTCTCCCCGGTAGCCGGTGACTTGCGCCCATCCGGTAATTCCGGGTTTGACAAGGTGGCGCATCATGTATTTGTTAATCAGTTGGGAATATTCCTCTGTATGTTTCAGCATATGGGGTCTGGGACCTACAATGGACATCTCTCCTTTGAATACATTAATGAATTGCGGCAGTTCGTCCAGATTGCTTTTACGCAGGAAGTTGCCGAACTTGGTCTTGCGGGGATCATTCTTGGTAGCCTGCAATGAATCGGACAATGCGTTCACTTTCATGGAACGGAACTTATAGCATTTAAAGATTTTCCCGTTTTCCCCGTTTCTCTCCTGTTTGAAGAATATGGGACCAGGTGAGGTAATTTTAATAATAAGACCTACAATCAGGTACATAAATGGAAAAATTGTAAGTAAAAACAGAGAGGAAAATGTCAAATCAAATAACCGTTTTGCCAGTCTGTTTACCGGGTTCTGCAACGGCTCGGTACGGATGGACAATACAGGAACTTCACCCAATAATTCCAGTTGCAGCTGACGCTTTATGTAATTACGTACATGAGGTACGCTATAGAAGCGGATCAGATTGTTCTCGCAATAGTTCATGATGGCCAGAATATCATCCTTTCTGCTGGATGGCAGACCACAGTACAGTTCGTGCACGGTATTATGGGATAACCATTCAAATAATTGGTTTACAGGACCTTTAAAGGGAATTCCTTCGGGGTAATTAGAGTCCTTCTCATCATAGAAAATGCCTAAAACCCTGTATCCGTAAGTCAAATCGTTCAACGTATGGTACAGCTCCACCATATTGTCCCCGTCGCCTATCAGTACAGTGGTGTGCAGGTTCCTGCCACTGCGGCGGAACATTTTCACAAAGAACCGCAATGTCAGTCGCCATCCTATAGCTAAAGGTATGAAAGACAGATAGAAAGCAAGCAGATAGATGCGTGAGAAGTTATCTACCTTAATAATGGCCAGCACCGTGAGGAAGATGACTACATGCAAACTGATTGTTCCTAACAGGCGGCCTACAATCTGTTCCGGACGCACTATGCGGTTGTGCAGTATGACCCCAAAGATGGATATGCAGGGAATATAGCACAGGTTGGAAGTCAGCAGGTAGGTTTTCAATGAAATATGGGCTATGGCCTGTGAATCTATTCCTTTCAGAATAAAAAACACAAGTATCATAGAAAGGTTCAACAAGGCAAAATCACCTAATATCGCTACTAGTTTAATTATATCAGAGTTTTCAGTTGTCGGTTGTTTCATGACAAAAAAAATGTTAGTCGTATGCAAATATAGGACATATAAATTAAAACGCAATACTTTTTTTAAAAAATAATACTTATCTTTGCGGTCATACAACGTAAAAAATGAATCATATGAACATCAAGAATAATCACCTCGTTATAATGGCCGGAGGTGTTGGAAGCCGTTTCTGGCCGATGAGTACTCCTGATTATCCTAAGCAATTTATTGATGTACTGGGTTGCGGCCGTACATTGATCCAACTTACGGCTGACCGTTTTCAGGGGATCTGTCCTCCGGAAAATATTTGGGTGGTGACATCAGAGAAGTATGCGGATACTGTAAAGGAGCAGTTGCCCGATATTGCTGATGATCATATCCTGCGTGAGCCTTGCCGTCGCAATACGGCTCCTTGTATAGCATACGTCAGTTGGAAAATAAAGGCACGTAATCCTAAGGCCAATATGGTGGTGACCCCCAGCGATCACATTGTGATGAATATCGCGGAGTTTCAGCGGGTGATTAATTCGGCGATGAATTTTACGGCCGATTCGGACGCTATCCTTACCCTGGGCATGAAACCTACCCGTCCTGAGACGGGCTACGGTTACATTGAAGCTGATCTCAGTGTACCTTCTACCGCCAATAAGGAGGTATTCCGGGTGTACTCTTTTAAAGAGAAACCCGATCTGGAAACAGCCAGGCGCTATATTCAAAAAAATAATTTCTTCTGGAATGCCGGTATTTTTGTGTGGAATGTAAATACGGTGGTGAACGCCCTGCGCGTATATCAGCCTGCCATTTCGAAGGTGTTCGAGCGTTTGCTTCCTTATTATTATACGGACAAGGAGCAGGAAATGATTGACCGGAATTTTCCTTTGTGCGAGAACATTTCGGTGGATTATGCCATTATGGAGAAGGCGGATGAGATTTTTGTCCTTCCTGCCAGCTTTGGGTGGAGTGATCTGGGTACTTGGGGATCATTGCACGAGAATTTGCCGAAAGATGCCCATAATAATACGCAGATAGGTGAGAATATAAAGTTGTATGAAACCCGTAACTGTGTGATTCACACTACACAGGAAAAGAGGGTGGTGGTACAGGGACTGGACGGATATATCGTTGCTGAGAAGAATAACACATTGCTGATCTGCCGGTTGAGCGAGGAACAGCGCATCAAAGAATTTTCGGCGGAGTAAATATTCTTTCTTGTATATATTTTATTTCTGCATACATGGAGTGTATGCTGTCTGTCATCTGCCGTTCTGTTTGGTCATTCCACCCTTTGCCATGCCGAAAGGCAGATAGCAGTAGATAGCTATGTGATATGAAATAACCAAGAGGGCTTGCATAAGGCCATTTACAATAAACGAAATGAAAAAAGTAGCTTTAATTTCAGGTATTACAGGTCAGGACGGTTCATTCCTGGCAGAGTTTTTGATTGAAAAGGGATATGAGGTTCACGGTATTCTGCGCCGTTCTTCTTCATTCAATACCGGTCGTATCGAACATCTTTATCTGGACGAGTGGGTTCGTGATATGCAAAAGACCCGTCTGGTGAATCTGCATTGGGGGGATATGACCGACAGTAGTTCGCTGATACGTATCATTCAGGCTGTACAGCCCGATGAAATCTATAATCTGGCTGCTCAGAGCCATGTGAAAGTAAGTTTCGATGTACCCGAGTACACTGCGGAAGCGGATGCGGTAGGCACGCTGCGTATGTTGGAAGCGGTCCGTATTCTGGGCCTGGAAAAGAAGACCAAGATTTATCAGGCATCGACTTCCGAATTGTTCGGACTGGTACAGGAAGTGCCTCAGAAGGAAACGACTCCCTTCTATCCCCGTTCTCCGTATGGGGTGGCCAAGCAGTATGGTTTCTGGATTACCAAGAACTATCGTGAAAGTTACGGTATGTTTGCCGTGAACGGCATCCTGTTCAACCATGAGAGTGAACGCCGTGGTGAAAATTTCGTAACACGCAAGATTACTTTGGCTGCCGCACGTATAGCCCAGGGATATCAGGACAAGCTGTATCTGGGAAATCTGGATTCTTTGCGCGACTGGGGCTATGCCAAGGATTATGTGGAGTGTATGTGGATGATTCTTCAGCATGATACTCCCGAAGATTTTGTCATTGCGACCGGCGAATACCATACGGTGCGCGAGTTCTGTACCTTGGCCTTCAAGGAAGTGGGCCTTGAATTGCGCTGGGAAGGCAAAGGGGGGGATGAAAGAGGTATCGATGTGGCGACGGGCAAGGAACTGGTTGCCGTCGATCCTAAGTATTTCCGTCCCGCCGAAGTGGAGCAGTTGTTGGGTGATCCCACTAAAGCCAAAACGTTGCTGGGCTGGAATCCCCGTAAGACTTCTTTCCCCGAACTGGTGAAAATCATGGTGAAGCATGATATGAAGTTCGTGAAGAAACTGTATTTAAAGGCTCAAATAGCAGAATAATGGAAAAAACAGCCAAGATATATGTAGCAGGCCACCACGGACTGGTGGGGTCTGCTATATGGAATAATTTGCAGCAAAAGGGATATACCAATCTGGTAGGCCGTTCTCACAAAGAACTGGATTTGCTGGACGGGCAGGCTGTGAAGAAGTTTTTTGATGAAGAGCAGCCCCAGTATGTCATTCTGGCAGCGGCACATGTGGGCGGCATCATGGCGAACAGTCTTTACCGTGCCGATTTTATTTATCAGAACTTGCAGATTCAGCAGAATGTGATAGGGGAGAGTTTCCGCCATGATGTAAAGAAACTCTTGTTTTTGGGAAGCACTTGCATTTATCCTCGTGATGCCGTACAACCCATGAAGGAAGATGTGTTACTGACTTCTCCCTTGGAATATACCAACGAACCGTATGCTATTGCGAAGATTGCCGGGTTGAAGATGTGCGAAAGCTTTAACTTGCAATATGGAACCAATTACATAGCCGTGATGCCTACGAACCTTTACGGTCCCAATGATAATTTCCATTTGGAGAA
>UMKU01061791.1_pt1 | contig 9725 bp, 6 predicted proteins | sample 1966411 | NCBI WGS metagenome assembly UMKU01 (sample SAMEA4836187, study PRJEB28245) | human gut metagenome | biome: gut microbiome; material: fecal sample | place: Denmark | collected 2008
ATCATATCTACTTTAGAAATATGAATTCCATTTTCAAATCCGCCAAGACAGCGTGGCATGTTTTTGTTTACCTCAACGATAATGGTTTTCGCACGCTCGCAGGCAGCTCCCAAATGCGAAGCACTTGGTCCAAAGTTAAAGTATCCGTGTTCATCCATTGGTGCTACCTGCATAACAGCAATATCTACAGGATTTTCCAAATCACGGTAATAACGTGGCAGTTCCGAATAGCGGATTGGAGAGTAGAAAGAAAATCCTTTTGCAACAGCTTTTCTTTCGATTCCGCTCATGTGCCAGGAGTTCCATGTCATGTGTGCAGCCGGATCTTCAATTTTGAAAATCTCCGGTTCCCACATCAGGATACCGCCACGGAAGTTCACATCGTGAAGCTCCGGCAGACGTTTGGCAAGTTCTTTGTCGAAATCCACAGGTGTTGTTACGGTCCAGCCGTAATCCACCCAGTTTCCTGACTTAACCACTTCGGCTGCCTCTTTGGCAGTCACAAGTTTACTCTTATATAATTCGTTCATATCTGGTAAAACCTCCATTCTGGTAACTATATTTGCAATATGTTTATTTTAGCATTATCGCATGGTGCGGTCAAGTAGCCAGTCAGTTCACAAAATGTTCATGGAAAAAGTTTGTTAAATTGTTGACAATATCGTTTTCGTTTGTTATTATGAGTAAGGATTGAATCATAAAAAGTGGTAAATTGTAGTTTGATTTACAGATAGGAAAAAGATATGATAAAAGCAATATATCCGGGTAGTTTTGATCCCGTTACATATGGGCACTTAGATGTTATTAAGAGAGCATCCAAAGTAGTGGATGAATTGATTATCGGAGTGCTTGTGAATCAGGAAAAAACGCCTTTATTTACAAGGGAAGAGCGTGTAGAACTGTTAAAGCAGACCACGAAAGAATTTCCAAATGTGAGGGTTTTAACATTTACCGGATTGACAATTGATTTTGCCAAACAAAATGATGCAAAGCTGATTATCCGCGGTCTCCGTGCCGTGACGGATTTTGAATCCGAGATGCAGATTGCACAGACTAATCACAGCATTGAGCCGGAGATTGATACGATGTTTTTTACTACGAGTCTTGAGTATGCTTTCCTAAGTTCCACCATTGCGAAAGAAGTTGCTTTTTATGGCTCGGATGTATCGAAACTGGTGCCGGAAGTTGTTCAGAAGGCATTCAGAGAAAAGTATGATCAGAAACTGCGAAAGCAGTGATGATAAATTAAGTAGTATTAGTAAAAAATTTATAAGGAGGATATATTCATGTCTAAGAAAGTTGTATTAGCAGGTGCTTGCCGTACGGCAATTGGTAAAATGGGTGGTGCATTAAGCACAACTCCAGCACCAAAATTAGGTTCTATCGTTATTGAGGAGGCTCTTAAGAGAGCAGGCGTGCCAAAGGATGCCGTTGACCATGTTTACATGGGATGTGTAATCCAGGCAGGTCTTGGTCAGAACGTAGCTCGTCAGGCATCCATCGGTGCTGGTCTTCCAATCGAGACAACAGCAGTTACCGTAAACGTTGTTTGTGGTTCCGGTTTGAACTGTGTAAATATGGCAGCTCAGATGATTCAGACAGGAGATGCTGATATCGTTGTTGCCGGTGGTATGGAGAACATGTCCATGGCTCCTTACGCAGCTATGAATGCTCGTTTTGGTTACCGTATGAACAATGGTAAACTTGTGGATACCATGGTAAACGATGCATTGTGGGATGCTTTCAATCAGTATCACATGATGATTACTGCTGAGAACGTAGCAGAGAAGTACGGAATTACTCGTGAAGAGTTGGATGAGTTCTCTGCTAACAGCCAGCAGAAATGTGAAGCTGCTATCGCTGCAGGTAAATTCAAAGATGAGATTGTTCCTGTTGAAGTCAAATCTAAAAAGAAAACAATCGTATTTGATACCGATGAGGGACCACGTCCTGGTACAACAGCTGAGAGCCTTAGCGGTCTTAGATGCTGCTCCGGTAAAGAAGGCGGTGTGGTAACAGCTGGTAACGCTTCCGGTATTAATGATGGTGCAGCTGCGATTGTAGTAATGAGCGAAGAAAAAGCAAAAGAGCTTGGTGTAACACCAATGGCAACATTTGTAGCCGGTGCTCTTGGCGGTGTGGATCCAAAAATCATGGGTATTGGACCGGTCGCTTCTACAAAGAAGGTTCTTGCTAAAACAGGCATGAGCATTGATGACTTTGATTTGATTGAGGCAAACGAGGCATTTGCAGCACAGTCTGTAGCAGTAGGTCGTGACCTTGGATTTGACCTTAGCAAATTGAATGTAAACGGTGGTGCAATTGCACTTGGACATCCGGTTGGAGCAAGTGGATGCCGTATCCTTGTTACATTGCTTCATGAGATGCAGAAACGCGATGCAAAGAAAGGTCTTGCAACACTTTGTATCGGTGGTGGAATGGGATGTTCCACAATTGTTGAGAGAGACTAATTTTACTTTTGGGACGAGCCGGTATTATATCGGTTCGTTCCTGTGATGTAAAAAAGAAATTTTAAATGGAGGATACTTTCAATGGAATTTGTAACATATGAAGTAGAAGGTGCAGTTGGTATTATTACCATCAACCGCCCAAAAGCATTGAATGCGTTAAACAGTGCTGTTTTGGATGAACTGAATCAGACTTTGGATGCAGTTGACCAGAACGAAATCCGCTGCCTGATTTTGACAGGTGCCGGAGAGAAATCTTTTGTTGCAGGTGCAGACATCGGAGAGATGAGCACATTGACAAAAGCAGAAGGCGAAGCCTTTGGTAAAAAAGGAAACGATGTATTCCGTAAGTTAGAGACATTCCCGATTCCTGTAATTGCTGCAGTAAACGGATTTGCTCTTGGTGGTGGATGCGAGATTTCCATGAGCTGTGATATCCGTATCTGCTCTGACAATGCCGTATTTGGCCAGCCGGAAGCAGGTCTTGGTATTACTCCTGGATTTGGCGGTACACAGAGACTTGCTCGTTTAGTAAGCCCTGGTATGGCAAAACAGATGATTTATACAGCAAGAAATATTAAAGCAGACGAAGCTTACCGCATTGGTCTTGTAAATGCTGTATATCCACAGGAAGAACTGATGGATGCAGCAAAGAAGATGGCATCCGGTATTGCTAAGAATGCACCGATTGCTGTCCGCAACTGCAAAAAGGCAATTAACGAAGGTCTTCAGGTAAATATGGATGAGGCAATTGTAATCGAAGAGAAATTGTTCGGTGACTGCTTCGAGACAGAAGACCAGAAAGCCGGAATGGGTAACTTCTTAGAGAAAGATAAAGAGAAAAAATTAAAAGTGGTACCATTCAAAAACTGTTAATTCGTGACGACATCCCGTCTGGGATTTGAATCAAATACAATGGAGGTAAATACAATGAAAGTTGGTATTATTGGAGCTGGAACAATGGGTTCCGGAATTGCGCAGGCATTTGCGCAGACAGAAGGTTATGAAGTATATTTGTGTGACATCAATGAAGAGTTTGCTGCAAACGGTAAAAACAAGATTGCAAAAGGTCTTCAGAGACTGGTTACAAAAGGAAAGAAAACACAGGAAGATGTTGATGCAATCTTAGCTAAGATTACAACTGGCGTAAAAGACATTTGTACTGATTGTGATTTGATTGTTGAGGCAGCTTTGGAAGTTATGGATGTTAAAAAACAGACATTCAAAGAATTGCAGGATATCGTAAAGAAAGAAGACTGCATTTTCGCTACGAATACTTCTTCTTTGTCCATTACAGAAATCGGTGCAGGCATTTCTCATCCGGTTATCGGAATGCACTTCTTTAACCCGGCTCCTGTTATGAAGCTTGTTGAAGTTATCCGCGGCGAGAACACAACAGATGAAGTAAACGATAAAGTAGTTGCTATCGCAAAAGAAATTGGTAAAACACCGGTTGAGGTAAAAGAAGCTGCCGGATTTGTTGTAAATCGTATCTTGATTCCTATGATTAACGAAGCAGTTGGCATCCTTGCTGATGGTGTTGCTTCTGCTGAGGGTATCGATGCTGCTATGCAGCTTGGTGCAAACCACCCAATGGGACCTCTTGCACTTGGTGATATGATTGGTCTTGATATCTGCCTTGCTATTATGGAAGTTCTTCAGGCAGAGACTGGTGACCCGAAATACCGTCCACATCCATTGCTTCGTAAAATGGTACGTGCCGGCAAACTCGGACGTAAAACTGGTGTTGGATTCTTTGATTATTCCAAATAATATTATAGAAAGGAGTTCATGTTATCATGGATTTTAAATTAGACAAACAGCATGAAATGGCGAGACAGTTGTTCAAAGATTTTGCTGAGAACGAAGTAAAGCCACTTGCGCAGGAAACCGATGAAACAGAAGTATTCCCTCGTGAGACTGTTGACAAAATGATGAAACTTGGTTTCATGGGAATTGCGATTCCTAAAGAGTACGGCGGACAGGGCTGTGACCCATTGATGTACACAATGTGCGTTGAGGAGTTAGCTAAAGTTTGTGGTACAACAAGCGTTATTGTATCCGCTCATTCTTCTCTTGGTGCTGATCCGATTATGATGTACGGTACAGAAGAGCAGAAAAAGAAATATCTTGTACCACTTGCAAGTGGTGAGAAATTAGGCGCTTTCGGTTTGACTGAGCCGGGTGCAGGTACGGATGCACAGGGACAGCAGACAAAGGCTGTTTTAGATGGTGACGAATGGGTACTCAATGGTTCTAAATGCTTCATCACAAATGGTAAAGAAGCAGATATTTATATTATCATTGCTGTAACCGGTATCATCGAAAAACGTGGTAGAAAAGTAAAAGAAATTTCTGCTTTCATCGTTGAGAAAGATACTCCTGGATTTACTTTTGGTACAAAGGAGAAGAAGATGGGTATCCGTGGTTCATCCACATACGAGTTAATCTTCGAGGACTGCCGTATTCCAAAAGAAAATCTTCTTGGTGCACAGGGCAAAGGTTTCGGAATTGCCATGCATACACTGGATGGTGGACGTATTGGTATCGCTGCTCAGGCACTTGGTCTGGCAGAAGGTGCTTTGCAGGCAACAATCGATTATGTAAAAGAAAGAAAACAGTTCGGTCGTTCGATTGCACAGTTCCAGAATACACAGTTCCAGCTTGCTGATATGGCAACAAAAGTGGAAGCTGCTAAGATGCTTGTGTATCGCGCAGCAATGGCAAAAGCTACGCAGAAAGTTTACAGCGTAGAAGCTGCTATGGCAAAATTGTACGCAGCAGAAGTTGCTATGGAAGTAACAACAAAAGCAGTTCAGTTACACGGTGGTTATGGCTACATCAGAGAATATGACGTTGAGCGTATGATGCGTGATGCAAAAATCACAGAAATCTACGAAGGAACTTCAGAAGTTCAGCGTATGGTTATCTCTGGCAGCTTATTGAAATAGGAGGTGCTCTCGTGAAAATAGTAGTATGTATTAAACAGGTGCCGGATACTAAGGGCGGTGTTGTATTTAACCCGGACGGTACATTGAATAGAGGTGCGATGCTTACCATCATGAACCCGGATGATAAAGCCGGTTTGGAAGCAGCACTGAGAATTAAAGAAGAAACAGGTGCAGAAGTTACTGTTCTTACCATGGGACTTCCAAAAGCAGAAGAAGTTCTTCGTGAGGCAATGGCAATGGGCGCTGACAATGGTATCCTTGTAACAGACCGTGTACTCGGTGGTGCTGATACTTGGGCTACTTCTACAACAATTGCCGGTGCACTTCGTAACATTGATTACGATTTGATTATCACAGGCCGTCAGGCTATCGATGGTGATACTGCACAGGTTGGTCCACAGATTTCCGAGCACTTGGATATTCCGGTTATCTCTTATGCACAGAATATCAAAGTGGAAGGTGACAGCGTAATCGTTGAGCGTCAGTATGAGGACCGTTACCATGTAGTAAAGGCTAAAATGCCTTGCTTGATCACTGCTCTTTCTGAGTTGAATGAGCCACGTTATATGACTCCGGGCGGAATCATGGACGCATTTGACAAAGAGATTACCGTTTGGGGACGTGCAGACCTTAAAGATGTAGATGATTCTAACCTCGGTCTGAAAGGTTCTCCGACAAAAATTGCAAAAGCTTCCGATAAGGTTCGTAAGGGTGCCGGCGAAGTCGTTACCCTTGACCCGGCAGAAGCTGCTCAGTATATTGTAGATAAGTTTAAAGAGAAACATGTAATCTAATTATTATAAAGGAAAAGTGGTGAAAAAAATGAGTTTAGAAGAATATAAAGGTGTATATGTCTTTGCACAGCAGGTTGACGGAGAAGTAAGTGGAATCGCTTACGAACTGCTTGGCAAAGCAAAAGATCTGGCAAAAGATTTGAACGCAGAAGTTACCGCTGTTTTGCTTGGTTACGGTGTTAAGGGCCTTGCGGATTCTTTGGCTGAGTATGGTGCAGACAAAGTAATCGTAGTGGATGACAAAGAACTTGAAGTATATCGTACAGAGCCATATGCTCATGCACTTGCTTCTGTAATCAATGAGTACAAACCTGAAATTATGCTGGTTGGTGCAACTGCAATTGGCCGTGACTTAGGTCCTCGTGTATCCGCACGTGTAGCAACTGGTCTGACTGCTGACTGTACAGTACTTGAGATTGGTGATTTCACCGATAACATGACAAAGGAGACCATTCCAAATCAGCTTCTTATGACACGTCCTGCATTTGGTGGTAATACAATCGCTACGATTGCATGTCCATACAACCGTCCACAGATGGCTACCGTTCGTGCCGGTGTTATGCAGAAGATTGACCCAATTAAGGGTGCAAAAGCTGAAGTAATCGAGTACAATCCGGGATTCACTCCGGACAATAAATATGTTGAGATTCTTGATGTTGTGAAATCTGTAGCTGACACAGTAGATATCGCAGATGCTAAGATTTTGGTATCCGGCGGTCGTGGTGTTGGAAGCGAAGAAAACTTCAAACTTCTTCAGGATTTGGCAGATGTACTTGGCGGAACAGTAAGCTGTTCCCGTGCCGTTGTTGAGAATGGCTGGCTTCCGGTTGAGCGTCAGGTAGGACAGACCGGTAAAACCGTTCGGCCTAATGTATACTTTGCAATCGGTATTTCCGGTGCTATTCAGCACGTTGCAGGTATGGAAGAATCTGACATTATCGTTGCTATTAACAAAGACGAGACAGCTCCAATCTTTGATGTAGCTGACTATGGTTTGGTAGGCGATTTGAATAAGATTGTTCCTCAGTTGACAGAAATGCTGAAAGCAGAATTGGCTGAGAAAAACTAATTTTTAAGCGAAAAATCGTTTGATAAAAAAAAGAAAACAATAAATTACAGTTTGTGGTTTATTGTTTTCTTTTCATTTGAGGGTGTTTAGATGATGAAGAAAAAAAGTATATCAAAAACACTATGCGTTTATTGTAGAAAACCCTGAAGATGAATTTTGGGAAAAGTGTATGTCTTAGGACAGGATGGTACAAATCAAGTAGATTCGTATTTTTTTGTGTCGATTTAACATAATAACAAAAATGTGTTTTTTATCATAAAGCGCTGCTAGTTTGTCTGTTGGCAGTTATCATGACATTTTTATTAACTGCCTGCGGTGTAAGTGGCGACCAGATTGCTGTAAACAAGCCGTAGCATAAAGGCTCAAACGCCAAAAAACGAATTGCCGGTGTCTTGATTTGTGCAGGGTTTATCGCTTCCGTGATTTGGAAACGAATCAAAGCAAAGAAAAATGGTTATCAGCAGAGTAACCTTTACGGTGATATTGCAAAATGTGTTATCATTACCGCAGTAGCAACCATTGCCCTTTGATGTAATTTCTAAGAAAAAACAGAGTAGTAAATAACAACAAAGAAACACCTCGTGTGAGACGGGATAACGCAGAGCGTTATAGTCTCCCACGGGGTGTTTTTTGTTGTTTTGTAATGTTCGAGGGGGAGGCTCATAGAGTGTAAAATTGCGTCAAAGGTTTGGATTTTTTTGGGTGGGCATACTTTTTTGGCAAAATGAGATGAAACGTATGACCGAAATATGTTGTTGGGGGAAAATAGAATAATTTTACTGCGTTAAATTTTAGGAAAATGATTTAAGCGGTTGAATGATATAATCGGTATCAGGTACTTTTGTTGCCGATGAAACCACAAACTTCTTTGGGATTATTGTATTTATTTTCTATTTTTATCGGCAACATAACAAGTTCTTCTCTAGGAGTAAGGAGAACTTAGAATTTCAAAAAAGAAGAGGAGGGTTTTCTATGAATAAGAAAACACACAAAAAATATGTAGCTTTATTAACACTGTTAGCAATGGTTGTTTGTACAATGTTTTGTACAAACACAGTTAAAGCAGATACCGACTTACCATGGGATGAATCTGAAGTAGTAGAAACATCCACATGTGTAGTTAATGGCGTAGAACGGAGTTTGATTATTCTTGACGATGCATCTGCATATTTAACAATAGGAGAATCCACCCCTCTCTTTATTTACATTGGTTTTAAATCAGCTAAGTTTGATCAATATGGAACAATTTGGTTGATAGATTCTCGTGATGATGCTATACGTTGGTGGAATTATGACTTATCTCCTACTAATCGTATCTTTCATGCGATTGATAAGCCAACTGCAGAAAACCCAGATGCTTTTGTTGATGACGTTGAAGCATTCATACTTGATGAAAATAACAAATTCATTGTTGGATACAAAACTTTTTCTGGTCAAACTTATCCAATATTGACATTGGATGAGATGAAAGAAATTTTAAAAGATTCATCATCGACACCAACACCTACACCAACACCTACACCATCAAACATTCCTACCCCTACTCCAACAATTCCTGCAGCTACCCCTAATGTTCCTACTCCTCCTGCTCCAACAGTTAGCCCTGTTGCTACTCCCCCAACCACAAATACTCCTGCTGTTACCCCAAAAACAACCGTAGCACCAAAAGTATCTGTGAAAAAGAAAGCTGGTTATTCCTGTCTTTCTATTGGAAATAAAGTAACTAGCAAGTACAAACTTGCAAAGGGTAAACTTACTTGGAAAGGAAGCAGCAAGAGTAAGAAATATTCTGGAATTAAGTCAGCTGCCTTCATAAAGAAGAGTGGTAACCTTGTCTTCTTAACTAAGAAAGGTAAAGCATACACTTTATCTCCTAAGGGAAAGAAAAAGTGTATTGTTAAGAAGAAGGCCAAAAAACTTATCTTAAAAAATAAGTTTGCAGTAAAGGTTCAAGTAGGTAAGAAGTTTATTAATCTAGCTAATAAGTAATGCTAACCGCTAAATTTTGATAAGCAGATAAAATCGAGAATGATGATAAAAAGGAGGAAGAGTTGTATGAAAAAAAGTGTAAGTATTAATTCGGATGAAAAGGATGAAAGCCGTTTGTTAGATATGGTGGAACGGAAAGAATAAAGTATGGAGGAAAAAATATGGCGAATGAATTAGCAACATCAAAAGACATAACGAATTACCTTAAGCATGTATTTGATTTAGAAAAAATGTTATACCAACAGAATGAGATTTTAGAACATTTACGAGATTCTATTGGTAGTGTGAATTATCAAATGAAGTTGGAACCAGAAATTTATCAAGAAAAAAGACCAAGTGTGGTGGGAGGAATTATAACAGCAATTGCATGTGCTTTTTTTGCAATTTTAGTTTATTTTGGTTATGTTTTTTTGAAATCACCAGAAGGTGGAGCTCCAGGATGGTTTTTAAACAT
>UMKU01004629.1_pt1 | contig 9578 bp, 9 predicted proteins | sample 1966411 | NCBI WGS metagenome assembly UMKU01 (sample SAMEA4836187, study PRJEB28245) | human gut metagenome | biome: gut microbiome; material: fecal sample | place: Denmark | collected 2008
TCTAAAGTATTTGTTACTAAATAAATGTTATAATTTTGATTAAATTTGTTTATGATAGATACTTTATTATATTTAAAAGATAAATAATCTATATCATTAATTCTATATACTGGTATTTTTTTTACATTAATTATTTTATCTTTATTATTCCATTCATAAAATTCATAATAACAATCATTAAAATTAAGTACTATATCATAAATATATTCCATGTTTATCTCCCTTTATATACAATGATAGATTGATAATAATAAAACCAATTATAGTAAAATAACACTCTGGTCTTACTATTATAAAATTAACATAATCAGAAAATTTATACCCATTACTTAATAAATTTAAGTAAATAATAATGTAAGCAAAACCTATAGTCATTAATCCAAAACCAAATAGAAAGAAAAAAATACGGCTCATTTTATCCACCTATAATAATATATTCAAAATGGCCGTATTTATTATTCAATCATATCTTTATCATTAATATTTACTTCACTAATGGCAGTAAACCTTTTGGTTATCTTATCAGTTGTTATATTAATACTTTCTATATCTTTATTAACTGTTTCTATACTTCTAGATAGTTTATCCCATCTTTCTTTATAACGTGAAAATTCAAGTCCTAGTTTGTTTAATTCGTCATGAATTACTTTAGCATATTTATCTCTTTCCATATTCTTTAATATTAATTCAATAGTTGTTAAACTAGATATTAAAGTTGTTGGAGAAGTAATCCATACATGTTTTTTATAGGCATATTCAACGAGATCTGAATGATAGGCATTTATTTCTGCAAATATTGCTTCTGCAGGTAGAAACATAATTGCTTGATTAGAAGTAAGTCCTGGAATTATATATTTGCTACTTATAGCATCTATATGTTTTTTTACATCTATTTTAAATTGTTTTTCAGCATTATTTCTTTCGGCATTAGAATTATTTTTATCTACCATTATTTGATAGTTTTCTAATGGAAATTTTGAGTCAATGGCTATCGTACCTAATGGTTCTGGTGTAAACAACATTGCATCTGCTATATAGCTATTTGGTAATGTATATTGTAGTTTATATATTTTGTCATTCTTTTCACCAAAGACACTAACAAGAATATGCTTTAGATTTATTTCTCCAAAAATACCTCTACTCTTTTTATCTGTAAGTATTCCTTGTAAACTAACAATATCTGTTGATAAGTTATCTATCTTCTTTTGTGCTTCATCTATTTTAGACAGTCTCTCCAAAACGGATGTAAATGTTTTATTTGTTTTATTAAAATTTTCATCTAGTCTTTCATTTACTTTTTCATTAATTAATATTAATCTTTTTTCCATTCTATCATTTAAATTGTTAAAGTCTTCTGTTAGGTTTTTTACTAAATCACTTTTAAAATTAGATAGTTCTCGGACATTATTTGTCTCTAAACTACCTAACTTTTCAATAATAGAAGAATTACCTTTACATAAAAGAATAATAATTAATATAATTATAATAACTAAAAGACTTATAATTATATACTCCATAATATATCTCCTATTTCTTTACTATATCCATATATCCTTCAATGATATAAAATGTTTTATATCCAAAAGAGTTTAATCTATCACTAATTTCATGACTTTGTTTACCATAATCACAGTATAAATAGTAAGTATCTTCTTTATTTAAATACATATTATAATTAGCTAATAGACTATAATAAGGAATATTTTTTGACTTTTTTATATGACCTAAATTATATGTGTAACTATCTCTTATATCAATTATATTTACATCACCTTTCTTCTTTAGATCATAATAACTTATACCATTCATAACATCACCTAGAATATTCTATTCAGATAAGTTATTTTGGTATGTAGTAAACACTATATATTATTCATCGTCACTAAAGAAATCATCAAAGAAAACATCATCATCTTCATCTTTAGAATTAGATTGTTGTGCTATTGGTTTAGATAGTTCCTCTATATTAATACTTGTTGTTATTGATTCTTTGTCATTGTTTTCATTAGTCTTATCAATCATTGATTCTCTAGGTACTAAATCCTCTATCTTTGGAGTTGTATTTTCTTGTGATTCCATTTCAATTACTTTGTTATCATTGTCAGCATTATTTTTTTCTTCTTCTTCAAGTTCTGCAATTTTTGCATCTATTTTCTTAACAAGCTCATCAATATCAAAATCGCTTGATGGAGTATCTATCATACTATTTTGTGATGTATTTGACATACCAAACTGTTGTTGGAATGGATTAATTCCATACATAGAAGGATTAGTTCCACCGCCAAATAGATTAGAACTAGTGTCAAACATTGATTGTCCTCCAAATGAATTTTTCATTTTTTCTTGTTTTTGTTTTTTTACATATTCTCTTATATCAAATAATTTTACTTCTGATTGTTTTCTAACTGGATAAGTTGCTAGTGGATACTTTTTACCCCAATCAACTTCAAAGTCTGTTTTAAACCTTGTTTTAAATGGCATCATTCTTCTTCTTATAACAATTATTTCAAATTGTGATAATCTTTGTAAATCACTGACTGTTACAAGTGGTGTTGAGGCTGTTTTATCTTTTTCTTTTGATTTTACTTCTCCACACATTTTACTTATCTCTTCAAGAGCAGCTATTTCACTACTTATAAGATATATAGTATTACAGTTACCTTTTATTGTTTCGGCATTTTCTTTTCCATATACTTGTGTTAATTGTGCATAGTTTTGAATAATGAAATTAAATCTTATATGTCTACTTCTAGCAGCAGTAACCATTGTAGTTACATCTTTTAATGGTGGCATATTAGCAAACTCATCTAATATAAAATTTGTTCTATATGGTAAGTGTCCGCCACACTCTTGTGCTACATCAATTAAAGTTTCATATACTTGTTTTATAAATATTGTAGCAAGTGGATGTAATGTTTTCTTTTCATCTTGTACTATCATGAAGACAGCTGTTTTTTGTTTACCTATATCCTTCATATCAAAATCACTATATGATAGCATTTGGGATAAGTTTTCACGTGATGAAAATAATTTTACTTTCTGTTTAAACGTTGCTATAACCCCTTGCTTAGTATCTTCAGCTCCATAAACAGTACCTGAAGCATTAATATATGCTGGCTTTGATGGGTCTTTAGAATTAAAATATTCTTTTATATAATTATTGTTTGGTCCACCAAAGCGTTCTTCTCCTAGACTTGACATTAAATTTAGACTATTAAGATTTATTTGGTCTTCACTTGCATCTTCAAATAATCCTAAAGCTAGACCTGTAAAATAGTCGGCAGCTGATTTTTCCCAGAATGGGTCAGCATTTCCTCCAGCCTTTTCTTCATATAATATATTTAAGGCTAAGTCATCAAGTAATTCTATTGCCTTATCTTGATTTCCTTCTTTATATAATTTATATGGTAATGACATAGGGTTCCAAGCATTACCTTTATGTGGATCTCTAAAGTTTAGTAATATTACATTATATCCATATTCTTTTAACATCTCGCCTGTACTTTCGTATAACTCACCTTTAGGGTCTGTTAAAATCATAGATTCTCCGGCTTTAGCCAGTAATTTAATCGTAGGCTTTGCTACGATAACTGTTTTGCCTGATCCTGTCGCTCCGACAACTAAGTAATGATCTTCTCCATTATCTACCCACATATGTTTTCCATCACTAATGATAGGAACACCTGCAGCATTAATTTTATCTTGTTTAATATCTACTTCTACTAATTTTTCTTTATATTCTTTGGCTGTTGCCCATCTAGCATAACCGTTAGACTTCTTTTGGGTAGTAATTCCCCATCCCTTTTCTCTGCTGAAAACACTGGAGTTAACAGCTAAAAAGACACCTACAACAGTAATTAGGAATATAGATAAAGTTGCTCCAATATATTTAGCAGTAAATGCTTTAAATGGAAGAAGGCCATAAAATGTTCCTTCTTGGGCTAGGTATGATATATTTAATACCAATATTGCTGATATATATAATATTGGTAATAATAGCCAACAGAATTTAATTAAATCTTCTTTATCTACTCTAAATTTCATAATAATCGAGAATAACTCGATAACACCTCTCTTCCCTTCTGTTAAATAAATTAACAGGACTTAACGTAGTTATTATATCATACAAATTTAGTAATTTACTCATCTTTTTTATTAGTTTTATTATAAAAATATATTAGTACTATACCAAATATTAAAAATATCAAAGCAAAAATAATAAATGATATATCAAATGAACCTGGCGATAATATTCTTTTTATTAAATTGTCTTGACTACTATTAGAAGTAGAACTTGTTGATTCAGTACTACTTGTTTGATTATTAGCAGTTGTATATGTTAATTTTATAGGTTTATTTTTATAATTTTCTTTATTTATATTCCATTCATAAGTATTTCCATTAGTATTATCAGCATTATTACTGATAACTTCACCTTCTACAGTTATTTTTACTTTTATACTATTTAGTTTAGGATAGTTATCTAAACATTTTGCAACATTACTTGTAGAAATTACTTTTTTTCCACTTATAGTATCAAAGTATACTGAATCATAGCATTCATTAATGGCAGTAGAATTTTTATACTCTTCATTTTTAAAATCATGTGTAAAATTAACATTTCCATTTTTAGAGATAGTATCATATACATTTTCATCAATAATTTCGCCATCACTACTGGCATTTTCTAAAAATATATCATGATTATAGGAAATAAGCCATTCTGTATTATTTAATATTTCTCTATCTTCTTCATTTTCACTTATTAAGATAATATTTTCATTTACTGTATTTTCTTTTATAACAATATTATATTCAGCACTACAACCAGTTAGAAAAGCAACTAAAACCACCATGAATATTATTTTATATTTCTTCATTTATCCTCCATTAGTTAAAGCATTTTTACTATAAAAATCATCTAAATTTATTATTGAAGTATTATTTTTTTTATTATTCCTATGTAATCCACGGGGTCTTATAATAACTCCTAAAGATGTAGATTCGGCAACATAATAAAGTTGTTTATCAATGTCAACTCCTAATATTAATTCAACATGTCCATTTGGTGAATTAATTAAATCTCCTGGAGCACCAACGCAATCTGAAGACGATATACTACATTTATCAGAAAAAGAACTATCATAATTGCTTGTACCTGTACCTGGATCTTTAAATCCCCCATTTATAATGGCCCATTGTACAAATCCACTGCAATCAAAACTTTTATAATAGTAGTAATTTCCTCCTCTACTTTGTGTAGGATTATTAACATAATTACCAAATTCGTTAGAAAATCCTTTACTTGTATACTTTCCTCCCCAAAAATATGGTAATTTTATATTAAAATTATCATATAAGAAATTTATGGATGAAACAGCTGCCGTTATAACACCATTTCTTGTTCCATATCCATTTTTATTTACTGATTCACTTATATAGTTATTTAATTCTTCTAATGACGAATTGTTTTTTTCTAAATAATCATTTAAGTTTTCTTGTAAAGTATTGGCTTTTGTTGTATCTTTAATTGATAAATCTGATATATTTAATAATATGTTTGATTCTTCTACTTTGCTATTAGGATAGTAAAGTAGAAGAACTTCTTTGTAATTTTTTTGACTATTTAAAATTAAATCTTCAACAATAGTAAGTGATATACCACTTGATGTTGGACATTGTTCGATATCCGATGATGTACATTCAGTATTTATTTTTGGTTTAATAATGTCATTATTTTCATCTTTGAGTATTTCTTTGTTGACACTATTTATGGCACTTCCAATTAGTGAAGAATTATTAGCAGGAATAGTACTAGGTTTCGTAAAATTGTATTCTTCTTTATTTATGTCTCCTTTATTAATTAGAGCCACTACATTTCTAAATACAACAGCATATACTTTGTAAACTTCTTCACTGGTATTATCACCAATATATGCGTATGTTAATCCTTTGATGTAATCTTCTGGAGAATAATAAGTTACAATGGGATTATTATTTTCATCATATTCTATAACTTCAACATCACTAGTAGCTGCTGTAGAGGTTGCTGAATCTGATGATGAGCTACTATCCTCATCAATAACAAATATTGCAGTGATAAATGAAATAGCAAGAGTAACTAGAATGAATACTGCAGCGACGGCAGCAATGATACCTATAGTAATTATAGTTATTTTAGTTTTAATAACAACTTTTTTAGCATCTAACTTTACATTTCCACTTTTTCCATTTCCAGAGGAAATATTTCTTTTTGAACTATTGCTTTCATTATTTTGTGATGCGTTATTAGTAGGACTACCAGTACTATTTTGTTTACCACCTACTCTTCCTCCTAAATTTCTCCTATTATGAGGTACTTTATTACTACTCCCTTGTCCTTTTCTTCTATTTCCTGTACTCATGAAATCACCTACTAATTTTTATTATAATCCTCCACCAGAACCAAATGACTCAAGTTCTTTATCTGTTAATTCAATATTTATTTGCATTCTTCTATCTCCACATACAAATAAAGCTTCTCCTTGATTAAATGCTTTTATTGCATCTTTTTCATTATCATTTAAATCTATTAATTTACTTAAATCTTCAACTGATTGCTTTCTTAGTCCCATTACTAGATAATAAGATGAATTATCAAAAATAGCTTTACCATGCATAATAACATTTTGAGCAACAAAATCTGATGGTTGTTGAGTTATAATTATACTTCCTGTATTATATTTTCTTGCTCTTCTTTGAACTTGTGCTAAGAATTCTGCTCCAAGTTCGTTACCAGCCCCAAGTAATACATGAGCTTCATCTACTGATAAAATAGTATTTACATTAGGATTTAAGCATAAACTCCAAGCATATTTTAAAACATTAAATAATAATGCATTTCTTATATTAGAATCACTATTCATTATTTCTTTTATGTTAAAAACTAGGAATTTAGAATCAACATCAATTGTTGTATGACCATTAAAATAATATTTCAATTCATTATTAACAAGTGGTCTTACTTTTATTTCTAATCTTTCTAAAATATCTCTTTCACGTGTTTTGTCAGTCATTGCTCTTAATTTGGCAACAATTGTAGTGTATACATCTTGCATAATAGGAAAATTCTCAGAAGTATAGTTTGAAAAATCATTATTTTCAGATATTCCAAATCTCTGATATGTTTCCATTACTATTTCACTAAATAATGTTAAAACATCATTTTCAATATCTGGTGAATAATATTTCATAAAAGCTTTTAAGTTTTGAATATTTTTAGTAATAACGGCATAGCTTCTACCATTTCTAACATCTTCTTCATCAATATCCATAACTATTTCAAGTGGATTAATCATTCCATATTCTCCACCTTTACCAAGATTAACTACTGTTCCACCAGCATTAAGTGTCATTTCTGTAAGTTCACCTTCTGGATCAACAGCAACGATTTGACAATTATTTCTAATATGACTACGAAGTATTAGTTTAGCAGCAGTTGATTTACCACTACCAGAAGCTCCTAAGATAATCATATTAGCATTGTTACGATTATTTTCTTTTTTTATTTGATATAGAAATTGATTAAATAGTATAACTCCACCTGAAAAATCTGTTCCAAGTAAAGTTCCTAATCCATCATCCTTTATACTGTCAAATATAAATGGATACATAGCAGCCATTGTTGATGATGGCATAATTGTTCCTAATCTTGTTTCAACACTTTGTTTTTCAAAGATAGGTAACATAGATTTAAAAATACTCTCTTGTTCAAATCTTATTGGCATTGCTCTAAGTTCGATACTGTCTAAGTAATTTTTAACATACATTTTCTTTTTTTCTAGGGCATCTTTAGATTCTGCTGTTACTAAAACGTGTAGTTGAAAATCAAAAGTTCTAGTTTGAGTTGATGTAAAATCTTGAATAAAACTATTCAAACTATCAATATCTTGTAAAATTCTTTCCTTAATTACATTATCTCTTTGACTTTGATAGTCACTATTAAGTTGTGCAAGTTCCTTATTTAACATTTTAGCAAGCATTGAAAAAGGAACAGGAGCATGCTTAATAACCATTTTTACTCCACCTAAACTGGATATATCTGCAAGATATCCTGGAAGAATGAATCTTGGATATGATATAGCCGTTAATATCGTACAATATTTATCACTGATAATAAAGTCTGCCGGATTAAATTGTAATCCTTTAGGAGCTATTTCTGACTTAAACTTATTCATTAAACACCGCCTTATTCTCTGTTTTTATACCACCATTTAGAAAACTATCTAATAGTACACGTAAATCTTCATTAGATACTTGATTAGCATTTATTTGACAATTAGAAAATCCCATAATAAGTTCTCTAATTCTTCTTTGAATAATTTCATTATCTTTTGCTTTGAACAAGATATAATATTCTATATCCGTTACATTATCTTTCATAAAATCATTAGCTTTGTCTAAATCTTCCATTATAAGTTTTCTACGATAAATATCTTGAGTTTCATTATATAAAATTTGTAAGTTTGATAAATAACCTGATATGTCAACTGGTCTATCTATTGATACTAACCAAAACTCATAGTCAATAGAATTATATAATGCTTTTAAGGCCATGATAATGTTATCTTGATAAGATTGATCTAGAATAAAAATATTTTTAGGAATTATTTTTACTCCTGATACTTTCATTTTATTATCAAGTTCTATCACACCATTATTAATGCTTTTTACAGGAATCCAATTCTCAGTATAGTTAGCACCATTATTTACTGTCTTCGTCATATATACACCAACCTCTCCATTTATATTTATTATTTCCTTTATAATATTTTATAATGCTTTGTAATGCTACCAAAGTATTATGGTAGTTAGGAATTGGCACCACCAATAGTGTTGATATAAGCAATGGTACACAAGCCAGAAGAACAATAAATGTTCCTCCCATATTTACAAATATCAACCATATTATTGATATAGTGGCACCAATTCCAAAAACAAGTAGGTCTATAGGTCTAAAGAAGTTAAATATTAGTTGCCCTCTTTTCGAATTCGCTGGAATTAAATATCCATAATCTCTCATAGAATCACACTACCTTTCTTTTCCATTCTCATTTTATTTACCACTAGATCCACCAGTATAACCAGAACCTATAGGATTCTTAGCGTTAGCTTCATACCTTCTAGATGCATTATTTTTTTCTCTTTCCAAATCATATTTCCTATCTTCAATATTAAGTCTAAGTTCTTCATTTGATCTCGTTTTATTAGAACTATATAATTGCAGATAATCTTTAACCTTTTTCATTCGACCATAATTACTAAAATTAGGATTGGCAAGTAGAATATCTGATTCATCATAATATGCATCATAAAATACATCATTAAATACATCTTTAATGTCTTGTGGTATTGCTGAATCATTTTTAATTTCCGCCATAAGTGCACTATCGCGTGACATATTTGTTACTGTGCTTATTGTGTCTTTCATTGCTGTTACAATATCAATACCGTAATCTCTGATTAAATCCTCTTCAGGAACATTTGTTAGTATACCTTGCAATACTTGGTTGTTAATGGCATCATTTACCTTTTTTTTA
>UMKU01007520.1_pt1 | contig 9504 bp, 8 predicted proteins | sample 1966411 | NCBI WGS metagenome assembly UMKU01 (sample SAMEA4836187, study PRJEB28245) | human gut metagenome | biome: gut microbiome; material: fecal sample | place: Denmark | collected 2008
CTGCTGTGCCGTGATGTGGTGGTGCAGGGCAATCCGAGAGTGTACAAGGCTCTGAAAAATCAGCTTGCGGAAGTCCTCAGCGAACTGAAAAGAATAGAGAACGGCTCTGCTGTGGACGATGAGCTGCTGTCCATGATACAGCTTATCGGGGCAACTCTGAATGGCCTGAAAGGAGATAGAGAATGACCGAAGAAAGAGAAATGACCGCCCCTATGACCTCTGTTGGCGCAGGGGTCGGGCAGTCACTGAATTATTGTCCGGGCAGCACTTTGATAATTGGTTTCAAAGTGCCCATGATAACTTTAGATTGATTGTTGTCAAAAGACTGATTAATTCGCGTGTTAATCTCACATCTTGTTTTTGAACTTTTTACGATTTTTACTATCTTGTCTTTATACTGTATGTACTTTGATAATGTCTGCGTAAACAACCGGTCTAATGCATTATAATCGACAACGGTTGATGCAGAACCGATATTTGAAAGTTGAGGTGCAGAAAAAGATTTTATGCTGTCTGAACGCAATATGTTATGCGTTTGGTTTGTCTGGTTTAATTCAGATATCACCGAATCATACCCCTTATCATTTGATATTACAACTGCATAATTTGAGCCTAATGTAGCAGCAATTCTTGAAATATCAGTAAGTAAAACTATGTCAAGTGCATTTGAGAGATTCATCATTTTGAGAGAATCGGGCAATTTCACAAATTGAATTTTGGCTGGCGAATGTATCATATTCTCCACAGTATGCATATCGATGTTAGGATTATTGCTATAATAAATTCTTACACAATCGTTTTCTGTCAGCGATTCAATTCCAACAAGACCAATACTTCCGATATTTTCAAAGTCTATGTAAAACCGCATAATAAATCACCCTTAGTCATTATATCATGATAACTAAGATTAGTCAATAGGATGAGACGCAATATTAGCAAGTGTTTCTAAAGACTCACATTTCTGAATACAACGATTCTGTGCTTGAAGCTATCGGCAATTTCATCAATGCGGACAATCCGACTTGGGAGGGTACGGCGACCGAGCTTATCGAAAAGCTGGAGCTTGACATCAAGCCGAATGCTCTCTCGCTGAAGCTGAATGTCAATGCAGGCAGATTGATGAATGATTATAGCATTCGATACACGAATAAGCGTAACCACAGCGGACGCATGATTTTCTTTTCTTTGTTATCAAAAGAGTAAATTTCAAGTGGTTGGCGTGTCAGTCCGTGACGGTCGTGACGATGTTTTGTGAGCGGTGTAATCATCGTCACCATCGTCACACATCGTCACGGCGTTGTCGGTTTATCCGCCGTTCAAGCCTCGCAGAGCCCCGATAGCATTTTTGATAGTCCGTAAGGCTGTCGAAAGTGCTTTGGGGTTACCGGCGGCATTCCGCAGGTAATTCGGCTCTCCGAGCCGTTTGGTTTGCCGATCTCCGTATCGTTGCAAACCGTTTCGCCCATAGGGCATTCCCTCGTCAGAGGGTCAATTTAAAAAGGAAGGGGGGTGTTTCTATGTGTCAAAAGACGATCTCAATGTGTCAGGGCAAGGGCAGCTTGTCTCACAACAACCGTGTATTTGCTGCCAAAAATATCGACAGTTTCCGAACAGCGGACAACATTACATTTGTGCATCAGAATTTGCGTGATGCTTATGATATTCTTTTCAGCGATGCAGTAGAAAGATACAATGCCCGTCAGAAACGAAATGACCGCCGTATCCCCGACTACTTTCATCACCTGTTCAGCCGTGAACCGAGTGCAAGTGTTATCACTGGGACAAATAAGCAAAAGAGTTTCTATGAAGACTTAGTCCAGATCGGGACAAAAGATGATACAGGTGTCGGTACTCCCGATTCGGAGATTGCTGTTGCCTGTTTACGGGAGTACATGGAGGGCTTTTCAGAAAGAAATCCGAATTTCTATGTGTTCAATGCTGTGATGCACCTTGATGAAGCAACTCCCCATCTGCACATCGACTATATTCCAGTGGGGCATTTCAGCAATGGTTTAGATACCCGAAATGCTATGGCGAAAGCTCTCGAAGAAATGGGGTACGGCAAAGGTGCAAATGCGATCAACCGCTGGCGTTTAACAGAGTGGGAAATCCTGCACCAGATTTGCAAGGCTCATGGTGTTGAAATTGCAGAGCCGAAGAAGTCCAGAGGGTACAGCTATACCACCGAGGAATACGGCGAGCATCAGGATAGAATCCGGCAGCTTGAAGAAGAAAAAGCTCAGATCATTACTGAAAAAGAAGAAATCAACGCAGCACTTGAAAAGGCAGCCAAAAAGCACGTCAAGCTGAAAGAAATCGACAGCGTTGTAACAGGCAAAACGGTTTTTGGTGGAAAAATCACAGTTTCCAAGGAAGATTGGGAAAATGTAACTGCACTTGCCAAAAAAGAAGTGATTTCACAAAAACAGACGAAAAAGCTTTGCAGAGAACGAGATGAAGCCATACAGGAGCGTAACGCGTTGAAAGCAAGGCTTGATGCGGTATCTTCGGAACTGGCTGATTACAAAAAGAAAGAAGAAGATAGGCGTCATTTTTCCCGTGATAAATTAAAAGCGGAATCAAAGCGTATTAGCCGTGAGGAAGAACTTTCACGTGAACTGAAAAAAGTCAAGGCTTTTATCTCTGCTTGTGGATTGAGTTCCGACTATCAGCAGTTCAGATATAACAGCACAATAAAAAGCAAGAATTTGGAATGAGGAGAAAAATTTTATGATTATCAGAAGCAAAGACAAAGTTCAGGTGATCGGCAAAAACAAGTCGGTCTGGGTGTTGGATACCAATGCACTTACCGTTACACACAATACAGTTGATACTGAGCCAACAGTAACAGCATTCCGTTCCGAGCATATCAAGTATCACTTGCATTATTCTGCGGAGTACCGCAAGGACAGACTGAGAAAACTTGTAAATAACGGCGAAATTCTGAGTTATCTGACTGAACTTGATAAGGCAGTGGAAAATGCTATGGAAAGACAGGTTGAAAAGTGGAAAGCTGACGATAAGGAATATCAGCAGTCACTTGCTGTTGGTGATCTCTGCAAAGCTCAAGGTTTGGAGAATATGTTTAGGTTGTGTGCGAGAGAGGCGGTATATGCGGATATGGTGTATGTGTGATTTAATTATGCTTCATAGGGAACAAGAGGAATAATATTTACATTTTAAGATTGGTTTCAAGTATATCCTTTGCTTGCTTTCTAATCACATAGTTTGCATCATTCACTAATTGTAGTGTAATTCTATTAATCAACTCTTTATGAATCGTATTATTCTCCTTGAAAATGTATAGAAGCTTACTTCGTATAGCTGGAGTTGGGTCAATCGACATTTCATAAATTTTTTCTTCTGCTTGTCCAGCGTATTGTGAATCAAGAATAAACCATAGACATTCACAAGCCATTGTCCTAATGAAAACATCTTGATCTTCACAACATTGAAATATGATAGATATGATTAATGCATCTACATCTGAACTAACATCGACCGAATATTGAAGATATGTCTTTAGGCATTGTACTAAGGCACGTCGTTCTTTGGCATCTTTTTTACTATATGAGAAACACCATTGAATCAAAACTTGTTTTTCCAGAACTCCGACAAGTATTTTCAGTATAATAAGTCTACACCATAAACCTTCGTTACTTCTATGTGTCATTATGAAGTCAGATGAATCTTCTAAGGAGACGTTTTGAATGCAACCAATCAATGCAGAAGGAATATCAATGCCGTTTTTATGATAGTAACCAAGAGCGGTACATAAACATTCTGCACATTGATCTTTTGTATCAAAAGAACAGTTACTATTAAGCACATCTATACACAATGGGAAAAATTCTTCTGTTACGCATTTAATGATATCGTATGAAGGATTATTTTCAAACACACATGATACTATGTAGTATGGATTTACACCAAATTCGTGATAAATACCTTTTTGATTATTGGCCTCAAATTGCTGTCTGGCACTTTCTATTTCCGATTGTAACACAGCATACCAATCGCCTTTATTTGTGTTGAGAGCATAAATCAGCGCTTGTTCTCCAGAAAGTCCATTATTAGGTAGTGTTTCCAATTCAGAAAAGACATCAGGATTACCATTTACTAATGCAGCTATACATTGTGGATCACCATTTCTACTCACCATGTCAGGCAGTTTTTCCTTCAAGACTTCGCAAAGTGATTTTAATGTTTTGTTTGATACAGATTCTAGATCAAGATAACTTATTAGACGAGTTATGTGATTTGCTGTTGCGTATTTATCCTTACCTATAATAGTAATAAGAATCTTTACAACATTCTCGTTGCTTAGACGTTCACAATTATTTATAATGCAATCCGTATAATTATCTGAAATATTCCATGGTAGATGCTCAGATAATTCTAACAAGTAACGTTCTGCTTCTGTAAACGAATTATCACTGAGATAAAGTCCTATCCTGTATAATACACCTATGCAGACCGCCTCTTTCGATCTTTCTTGTAAATTATGTGCTTGATGCCATAATCCATCAGCGTTCAAAATAAAAATATTACTGATATTATTCCATTCAAGATTGCTAAGGCGTATAAAATCTTTATATTTCCCGTCAAAAAGATACATTTTTATTGCAGTATATAGGAGTTCGGGGCTATTATATAATTTGCCAGTACGATAGAAAATAGTTGCAAATATCTTCCGAGTAATAGCCAAATGTGTATATGAACCGTATAAGAGAGATGAGAAAAGATAGTTTTCTACACCAGAAATGATATTATCAAGATTACTTCCAAAAAAGGTTGTTCCAAAAGAAGCTGTATTTCGTTTTATTTCTTCGTTTAAAAGTGCTTCATATGTGTCTTCCAAATATCGGTCAAGCACAGGAACGTGAACAATAGTATTAAGTGAATTAAGTCTATTTTGGTAAATCTCATCTTCCAGTCCAATTTTATTCTTTGGACAAAGCATTTGAAGATTACGTAAATCTATTAGAATATTTGTTACAATCCAAGCTGCAGCCTTGGTTTCTTCGGCTAACTTGAGTGCTTCTTTCTCTGAATAATAAGCTTTAACTATATCGCCTTGAATAAAGAAATCGATTGCATCCAGACGTTTTGAATACCATTCTACATTAGGGTAGATTGTAGCAACTGAACTTACAAGTTTTGATTTGACATCAGATGATAAAAATCTCTCACCGTTAAGCACCCATTTTATTGCTTGTTCACCTACAGTGTGCAAATTAGACAAAGGAATATCGGATTGTTTTTGCGATAAATTTGACATTCCAATATAGCTGTATATAGATTTATAGCTTGTCTTAAACTGAGACAAAACAGTTTTAGTCGGTATATATGAATCGTAGTCGGATTCAGTTTCAATTGGAGTACCATCTATATCTATAGGTTGCAAAAATGGTGTATAATGATGATTATAATGATAATAAAAAATGACATCCTGGATTACTGCGTTAGTTATAATCTTTTCTGCATTTGTAAAATCATTCATTTTACGATACGTGCAATAATCTCTCTTTTCTAGATCCTTACGCAAGCTTATGACCTCATCTTTTGCAGTATCGTCTCCAAAGAAAAAAACTAACATTGGCTTATTAGTTTCTCGACAACGAGTATATTCAACTTCAGTTCCTTTCCTAAATTCATTTTTAATCAACAGAACAACAATATCTGACGAATCAACATTGGCTACCATAAAATCACTGGATCTCATGGTACTTGTTCGATTCTCAATGGTAAAAGCTTGAATATAAGGACATTTATTAAGTTCATTTTGTACTGTTTCTCTAAAATCAAGCCACTTAAATGTTTCTTCTGAATCTGTATGTACTTCATCACCCATTGCAGAGCTTATGAACACTTTCAACTTTTCTTCAATATTAGGACAATTCATGAAATCCCTCCGTTTATATGTTTATTATACCATAAATAAACATATAATTCAAGATAAAAGCAAACAAGCCGAAGAATCCTATACGAGTTCTTCGGCTTTATTTTGATAACTCTACCGCAATCTTTCCTATAATCTGATAATGCTCAGCACTCATTTTTTGAAACGTTGATATATTTTTCTTTCTGAAAGTTTCAATAAGATTTTTAGTAATAGCGATCTGTTCTGGGTTCATACCAAAAGTGGAAATATTTGAATGCTTTTCCATTCCTGCAAGATAATCCATTGAAACGTTAAAAATAGCGGCGAATTCTTTTACCGTTTCAAAGGTTGGATTTTGCAACCCTTTTTCATATCGGCTTATGATTGAACTTTCTTTATGAATCAGACGGGCAAGCTGCTCTTGCGTAAACCCTTTTTCTTTTCGTAATTTTTGAAGAATTACTCCGAAATCGTACACTTCATCCATTTTGCACCTCAAGAATTTGTAGTATACTCAAATTATACCCCAAACCACTTGATAAATATGCAATTTTATGGTATACTACTTGATATATAATCAAGTTTGAAATGAAAAACATGATATATAATCAAATCGAAAGGCATAGTAAAATGGCAAACAAAAATGAAAATCTTTCTGCTGCGAAAAATGCAAAGAAAGATGAGTTTTATACTCAGTTAGTCGATATAGAGAACGAATTAAGGCATTATAAGGAACATTTCAAGGATAAGATTGTTTTCTGCAATTGTGATGACCCTTATGAGAGCAATTTTGTGAAGTATTTTGCAATGAATTTTAATGCTCTCGGATTGAAAAAGCTTATTGCAACTTGTTATACGACTTCTCCCGTGATGTATACGCAGCTTACATTTTTTGGCGAGGAAGAAGTAATTTCCGTTGCTTATAGTGGAAAGAAACCATATGTCATTGAAATATCTGAAGTTACAGATGAAAATGGCGATGGTGCGGTTGATCTGACTGATTTTGAGTTGATTTTAAAGAAGAATAAGCCGAAAATATTAAAGGGGGACGGCGATTTTCGTTCTGCTGAATGTATTGAATATTTGAAAGAAGCTGATATTGTTGTGACAAATCCCCCATTTTCCCTTTTCAGAGAATACGTTGCACAGCTTATGGAGTATGAGAAAAAATTTATTATTATTGGAAATCAGAACGCAATTACATATAAGGAGGTTTTCCCACTAATCAAAGAAAATAGGTTGTGGTTAGGCTTTAAGTGCGGAGATATGGCATTTACAGTTCCGGAGTCATATGAAGCGAGAGAAACACGGTTTTGGGTTGATGAGAGTGGGCAAAAATGGAGAAGTTTTGGAAATATTTGTTGGTATACAAATCTTGACCACAGCAAAAGACATGAGGATTTAATCCTTTATAAAAGCTATTCAGAAGAGGAATATCCTTCTTATGATAATTATAATGCGATTGAAGTAAGCAAAGTTTCAGAGATTCCATGTGATTATTATGGGATAATGGGAGTGCCTATTACATTTCTTGACAAATACAATCCAGAACAATTTGAAATTATCGGTCTTGACAGATATACGGTTCCAAAAGAGTTCCTTGTTGGTGGAAGAGTGGCGATTAATGGTAAGCCTCGCTATGCAAGAATTTTGATTAGAAAGAAGGAGAAATAATGGAAATCAGACTTGAAGAACATACGATCAGAGAAATATTCGATGGGTACAAAGATAGTGCAGATAACGGAGTTATTGCATTTGGTGGAAAACTTAACGTCAGACCAGCCTTTCAGCGAGAGTTTGTTTATAAGGAAAAAGAACGCAATGCCGTCATCGATACTGTGACAAAAGGTTTTCCTTTGAATGTAATGTATTGGTGCGAAGATGATAATGGAAACTATGAACTGCTTGACGGACAGCAAAGAACGATCAGCATTTGTCAGTATTGCAGCGGAGATTTTTCAATCAATAACAGAACTTTTCATAACCTCACCAATACTGAAAGAGAACGTATTCTGGATTACAAGCTTATGATCTACATATGCAAAGGAAATGATCTTGAAAAGCTGGAGTGGTTCAAGACGATAAATATTGCAGGTGTAAAACTTGCTGATCAGGAACTGAGAAATGCGATTTATACCGGTCCATGGCTGACAGATGTCAAAAAATATTTTTCCAAGAATGGTTGTCCTGCATATAAGATCGGAAATAAATATCTCAGCGGTGAAATGATCCGTCAGGATTATCTTGAAAAGGCAATCAAGTGGATCGCTTCAAAAGAAAATAAGAGCATTGAAGAATATATGTCAGAACATCAGCATGATTCAGACGGCACTGCATTATGGCTTTATTTCCAGAACGTTATTTCATGGGTGAACACACTCTTCCCGAAATATCGAAAGGAAATGAAAGGGCTTGAATGGGGATTGTTTTATAATGTGTTTGGAAATAATTCCTATAACCCAGATATGTTAGAGAAAAGAATAACCGAACTTATGGCAGATGATGATGTAACCTCTAAAAAAGGGATTTATGAGTATCTTTTAAGCGGAAAAGAAAAAGTTCTCAGCATCAGAGCATTTACCGATAGTCAGAAAGCTACTGCTTATGCCAAACAAAATGGAATCTGTCCGATTTGTCAGAAACATTTTGAACTCGACAGAATGCATGCCGATCACATCACGCCCTGGCACGCAGGCGGCAAGACCGTTCTGGAGAATTTGCAGATGCTTTGCAGGGATTGTAATTTGAAGAAGTCGGGACAGGAATAATGAATGGCAGACTATATCTAAAAAATGTAGTCTGCCATTCTTTTTATGGAAAAAGGTTGAGTTTTGGGATGAAATGTGGTATAATATGAATAATAGCATTGAAAGGAGAAAAGATGGGGAATATTTCTGTCAGCGATGATTTTAAATCATTTTGCAATGAATTGAGAATGAGCGAAGATACTGTTTCAAATATCCAAACACGCTATCATGCGATAACGAAAAGAATCAATCAGGATTTTTGGAATACTGATTCTGACGTAATACACAGCCTTTATGTCGGCTCATACGGAAGGGGTACTTGTATTTATACAAGTGATATTGATATTATAGTTGAGTTACCCTGGAGTGAGTATTCAAAATATGACGATTACTCTGGTAATGGTCAATCTTATCTTTTACAAGTAGTAAAGCTTAGCCTTAGAAGTACATATAGTCGTTCTGATATAAGTGCAGATGGACAAGTGATAGATATTTGCTTTTCCGATGGAGTGCAGTTTGAGGTAGTCCCAGCTTTCAAATACTCGGATGGAAGTGGGTATTGCTATCCAGACACCAACAATGGTGGTTCATGGAAAACAATGAATCCTAAATTAGAAATCGACAGCTTTAATTCACTAAATAAGAAAACCAATAACAATTTAAAAAGGCTATGCAGAATGATAAGAGCGTGGAATTCAACAAATACTGTTCTCATGCCAGGTATATTAATTGATACCATAGCATTTCGTTTTCTTAGTTCTTATGAGTATGCTGATAAGTCGTATTCATTTTATGACTGGATGTCAAGAGATTTCTTTAAATACTTATATGATAATGCAGATCAAGAATACTGGTTAAAACCTGGAAGTGGAG
>UMKU01000483.1_pt1 | contig 9342 bp, 9 predicted proteins | sample 1966411 | NCBI WGS metagenome assembly UMKU01 (sample SAMEA4836187, study PRJEB28245) | human gut metagenome | biome: gut microbiome; material: fecal sample | place: Denmark | collected 2008
ATTTTTATCATAGAATAAAATGTTTTCAGACGAATTAGAGAAAATATCCTGGGAAGAGACGACCCGGCGCATCAATGCCAAAACAGATGCGGACGTGCGTCGTGCCCTATCCAAAGAACATTGTGACGTAGAGGATTTTATGGCACTCATCTCACCGGCTGCCGTCCCCTATCTGGAAACAATGGCACGTTTAAGCCAGAAGTACACGGCAGAGCGGTTCGGGAAAACGATTTCCATGTTTGTGCCGTTGTATATTACGAACTCCTGTACCAACTCGTGCGTGTACTGCGGTTTCCACATCAGCAATCCCATGCCCCGCACCATACTGACGGAAGAGGAGATTGTAAACGAATACAAGGCTATCAAGAAGCTCGCGCCTTTTGAAAACCTGCTGCTGGTTACGGGTGAAAATCCTGCCAAAGCCGGTGTTCCGTACATCGCCCGCGCGCTCGATTTGGCAAAACCTTATTTCAGCAACCTGAAGATTGAGGTAATGCCCCTGAAAGCCGAAGAGTATGCCGAACTGAAAGAGCATGGCATGAACGGCGTTATCTGTTTTCAGGAAACCTACCACAAGGCAAACTATAACATTTATCACCCGCGCGGCATGAAGTCCAGATTCGAATGGCGTGTCAACGGTTTCGACCGCATGGGGCAGGCAGGCGTACATTCCATCGGCATGGGTGTGCTGATAGGTCTGGAGAAAGAATGGAGAACGGATATCTGTATGATGGCGTATCACCTGCGTTATCTTCAGAAGCATTACTGGAAAACGAAATACAGCGTCAACTTCCCGCGTATGCGCCCTTCGGAAAACGGCGGCTTCCAACCCAATGTGGTAATGAGCGACCGCGAACTGGCACAAGTTACATTTGCCATGCGGATATTCGACCATGATGTGGACATATCCTACTCTACCCGCGAACCGGCTTTTATACGCGACCACATGGCCACTCTGGGAGTCACTACCATGAGCGCGGAAAGCAAAACGGAACCGGGCGGATATTACAGCTATCCGCAGACTTTGGAGCAATTCCACGTCAGCGACGAGCGTAAGGCCGTAGAAGTAGACAAAGCCTTAAAGAGTTTAGGACGCGAACCCGTATGGAAAGACTGGGATGCCAGTTTCGACCTGAAACGGGTTTGAATCCCTTTTTCATAGTTTATAATTCTCATCATGACCCGATACAGCAGACAAATTTCCCTTCCCGAAATCGGAGAAGGCGGACAGGAAAAACTGCATAAGGCAAGAGTTCTGATAGTAGGCGCAGGCGGACTTGGCTCCCCTGCCGCCCTCTATCTTGCAGGTGCAGGAGTAGGTACAATAGGTTTGGCGGACGATGATACGGTCGGTATCAGCAACCTGCAACGCCAGATATTGTATACGGAGAACGAAGTAGGACAGCTTAAGGTACACTGTGCCGCCCAAAGATTGCGGGCTTTGAACGGTAATATAGAAGTGCATGCCTACCCTTTTCGTCTCAACCGGGAGAATGCCCGCCGTCTGATTGCCGATTATGACATCGTTGTAGACGGATGCGACAACTTCTCCACCCGTTATCTGATTAGCGACAGTTGCAGCGCACTGCACAAACCGTATGTGTACGGCGCCATCCAGGGCTTTGAAGGGCAAGTCTCCGTATTCTGTTACGGTGATCGGCCCAAGACATACAGGGATTTGTTTCCCGACGAAACCGCAACATTGCAGATGCCCGCTCCCGACAATTCCGTCATAGGCGTTACTCCTGCCGTGGTAGGCAGTGTGGAAGCAAGCGAAACGCTGAAGCTCATTTGCGGCTACGGCGAGGTTTTGGCCGGAAAGTTATGGACTGTCGATCTAAGAACCATGCAATCGTTCGTCCTTTTACTGTAAAATACCTCGGAAAACATGAAACTGATAACAATTACCCAGCCTGCATTCTTTGAGGGAGAAGCCGAAGCAATCACTTCCCTGTTCGATGCAGGACTTGAGATACTGCATCTCCGGAAACCCGGCGCTTCTTATGAAGACATGGAACAATTATTGAACCGGCTTCCGCCTGAATATCTGAAACGCATCGTCACACACGAGCATTTCCAACTGGCATCTTTCCGAAATTTGAAAGGCATTCATCTGAACGGACGAAACCCGACAGCACCGGCAGGCTTCACCGGACACATCAGCCGTTCCTGCCATTCGCTGGAAGAAGTCGCCAAATACAAAGCAACATGCGATTACGTATTTCTCAGTCCCATATACGACAGCATTTCCAAAGAAGGGTATCCCTCTGCCTATACTACCGACAGCTTGCAAAAGGCGCGGCAGGCGGGCATTATAGACGCTAAAGTAATGGCATTGGGCGGCGTTACGGCAGCGCATTTCCCTGAAATCAGCTCATTGGGTTTCGGCGGTGCAGTCCTTTTGGGAGATATATGGAAACGGACGGGAACGGATTTTATCGGGCATTTCAAGGAATTGCTCCGTGCGGCGTCTTTATTTTAACCAACAAACATTTTATTATCATGTCGACTATTCCGGTCATTCTCACCATTGCCGGCTCCGACTGCTCCGGCGGTGCAGGCATACAAGCGGATATTAAAACGATTTCCGCACTCAAAGGATATGCTGCCTCTGTCATTACTGCCGTTACGGCACAAAACACAATGGGGGTTCAGGCTGTATGCCCTATCCCACCGGACATTGTCCGTGCGCAGATAACATCCGTCATGGATGATTTGCAGCCTGCCGCTATCAAGATAGGAATGGTGCACAATGCCGCTATCGTGCACACCATAGCGGAGTGTTTGCAAAATATCCGATCTAGTTTTGTCGTTTATGACCCCGTTATGGTATCCACCAGCGGACGAAAGCTAATGACGGAAGATACCGTGCGCACCATTCAAGAGGAGCTGTTTCCTCTCTGTTCCCTGATAACCCCCAATTTGGGCGAAGTATCCCTGCTCCTTTCAAATCCCGTTACGGATATAGAGGAGATGAAACTGGCTGCCTGTGAATTAGCGAACCGTTATCACTGCGCCGTACTGGTAAAGGGCGGTCACTTATCCGGCAATACAATGTGCGATGTATTGCACAACAACGGCCGTTTCAGCCTGTTCGAACAGCAAAAAATAGAGAGCCGCAACCTTCACGGTACGGGATGCACGCTTTCTTCCGCCATCGCTGCCTTTGCCGCCCGCGGCAAGGGACTTGAAGAAGCTGTCCGTCAAGCCAAAGTTTATATAAGCAAAGCAATTTATCATGGTAAAGACCTGCATATAGGACATGGAAACGGACCTTTGTGCCATTTCTTTTCCGGGGAAATTAATTTTGTTCCCTTAAATTCCACCGAAGAAGTTATCAGAAAATTCCCCCACAAACAACAAGCGGAATATAGAGAGGAAAACTTTCAAGGAGAAACTTCATAATTAAAGCCCGAAATACTTGACAAAGGGTATCTTGATTTCGTATATTTGCATATCGGACAATTGATAACATTAACCTAAAACTTAGCAAATGGCAAAATCTACTTCTTCCTTTTCTGAATTGGCGCAAATGTATTTCCCCGGTTGCGCTACTCCCAAAAATGCAGTGCGATGTCTGCAACGCAGCATCAAAAGATGTACAAAATTGGCAACATTGTTGGCAGAAACCGGCTATCTTCCTTACAATCACCGCTGGCTTTCGCCGAAGCAGCAAATGCTTATATTCGAGAATTTGGGTGACCCATACCCCGATTAAGCTCCTAAAACGACATAAAAAAACGGCATTTCACACAGTGATTTGCCGTTTTTTTTGTACTTATATTTCCATAATCTCATTTATAGTCTTAAAACGCCTATTAATAAATTATGAAACAATTTATTAATAAATTTTCAAAAATTGTAGTAAAATTCAAAATACATTCGTTTATAGGAGTGTATTGACTGTATAATCGTTTTACTTTTCTGCATAGCAATGCTTTGTTTGAATTCTTTATCTACATGAGATTGTGCCTAAATAAATAAATTCAATTTAAGAAATAATATGATAAAATTGATAGCTAAATCTTCTATTGCCGGAAAGTAATGTTTTTCCACATCATAGGACTGGCATTGGCCGCCAAAGTCCATCTGTTATTGCCGGAAACTTTTGGGACGGCAGTACCGTCCTCTTGCTTGTCGGTGTTCAGCACAAGGTCGCACCTGGCGGGAGCGAATGCGTTCTCTCCGGAATGAGTATCTCTGTTGTGAAAAACGGCGTAGTTCTCTATACTGCTATTCCCAATTATATCCAAGAAATCCCCGGTTGCCGTGGCTTCTATCCGGGTGAGAGCTTTACAGCCCGTTACAATATAATTGCCGAACCGGGTACACTTCGGTATTTTGAGCGTTTTGAGACTTGTGCATCCGTAGAAAACCTCCCGACCTATCTCTGTCACATTATCCAAAATAAGCATCTCCAATGAAGTACATTCATAAAATGCGTTTAGATTAATCCAGGTAACCTGCGAAAGATTCACCGTAGTCAGCGCAGCGCAACCGAAAAAAGCACTACTTCCGATTACCCGCACGTCATCGGGCAGCGTCACCTCCTGCAAGGCAGTGCAATTCATAAAGGCGAGTTCGGGCAGTGTTGGCGTTCTACCCCAGCCCGTCACTCCGGTGAGGTCGCATTTCGTGATTTTTTTATTATTGATAAATGTACCCCAATTACCGCCCATTCCTATCTTGGAAAGTTCGCCCGTCAGCTTGAGTTCGGTGAAGCCTGTGGCGAGGGCGGCAAGAATGGTTGTCTGTGCTTCATCGGCAGTCATGGAGGTCATGTCGATATTACCGGAAGCGGGTGGTGTGAAATTTTTCAGGCGCAGCTCGATTTGATGTTCCGCCGCCGGGTCGAGGTAAAGCTCGAAGTTGTCGTCGTACTTCTGAAGCGGCTCTCCATAGAGGCTGACCATTGACTCCGGATTCACTTTCAGATGGTCGCAGTCCGCCTGCGTCAGTTGGTAACCGCCGGCACCTTGGGCTATGGAGGTTACACCGGTCGTAGCGAGAAGGAGTTGCACATCACCCGTGAGGGCTTTTGGAACGGAGATAAGGGAATGGGAGGCGGCCGGGTCAAAATAGCAGCTTAGGTTTATGTAAGCCCCGGCAGCGGTCTTTCCCCCGTTCAGCACGAGGGTGGCGCCACTCCAGACGCTTACACAGTACGAACGGTCTGTCGTGTAAGCCAATTCGCAGCCGTCCCCCAGTTCCAATGCCGCTTTCTCGCCGTAAGCCAGAATCATGTTATCATATTGCCCGTTCAATGCCACGTCTTTGCCCAGCGTAATCCTGCCGTTGTAAACAGCTACCGCGGAGTTCATACCTTGTTGGTCCAGATTGATATTGGTGAGTTCGATATAAACGGCATCGGCGTCGGGGTCGGCATTGCCGAGGAAGTGGAAGTTGTCGTTGTCTTCCCCTTCCCAGGTGAGGGTGTGGCCGCCGCCGTCTATCTTGAAGTAACCACTGCCGTTTATGGGTGGACTGGTGTGGTCACCGCCTGCCGGTATCGTAATGTCACTACCCAGCATAATGAGTGTCGGGACATCGGCCGAGGCAACGCCTGTCCGTAGTGCTTCGAGCAGAGCTTCGTAGGTGGTGACGGTGAAACCTTCCGGCACGGCATCCGCTACCGTCATTTCGCAGGTTGCCTGTTTGCCACCCACAGTTGCGGTAATAGTGGCATTTCCGGCAGAGACAGCCGTTACAAGCCCTTCCACATCGACTAATGCAACGGACGTGTTGTTGCTGCTCCATACAAGGCCGTCATACCCGGCATGCTCCGGCAGTACGGTAGCTGTAAGTTTTTCCGTATCACCGACGGTCATTGTCAATGCCGTCCGGGACAGCGTAACTTCCGATACAGCCACCGGAGCATTGTCTTTGTCGCATCCTGCCAACAGCATTGCCACCGACAGGAACAGAATCATTTTTTTTACTTTCATAGGTTCTTTACAGTATAAATTATTGATATCCCGTTATCTAACGATGCTGTAAATTTACATTATAGCAACTGTGAGGACAAGAGTGCATGTGGTCTATTTGATACTACGGCACAAAATAGACCGGTCTGTTTCATTTTTACACGAAACAGACTGCCTGCTTTACTACTCAAAAAAAACGTTTAGTGTTTTTACAGCGTATGCTTATTCACTTTGCAAAGTCAGCATTGTGACACAATCCGCCGCTGATACTCGACCGGGGTTTCACCCGTGAGCTTTTTAAAATATCCGTAAAAATTGCTTTTAGTGGCAAATCCTACCTTGCGTGCAAGGTCGTTCATGGAGATGCCGAGTTCTTCGGCCAGCAATTGTTTGGCATATTCGATACGTAAGCCGACACGCCACGGACGGAAGTCCCGCCCTATCTCATTCTTGAAATACCAGCAAAGAAACTCTTTTGTCGTCCCCAATTCCCGCGCAATTTGTTCCCTGCCTTCTTCAGGACGGGTAAAACGCCGTTCGGCAACCCAACGTTCGAGTGCAAGCCGCAGATGCTCTTTCTCCGTTGCCAGTTCCGGTTCGGACAATCCACAGGCAGCCATATCTACCGCTTGCAGACGAATCGGTTCCTGTCCCTGCGTTACGGCCGGCAGATAATAATTGATTTTTACCACATAATTACAAAAACGACCGGCAAACCACCCGTAAAACAAAATGTAACCGACAGTAAAAATATTATAAGCAACCGGTGGCAGCCACACGGACAGAGAAGCGGCTATACCAACCGAGAGCGCAGCATAAAAGCCGAATTTCGTCCAACGCAGCCGTGCATGCTGGTCTTCATCGTAATATTCTTCCAACAATCGAAGGCACTCGGCATACTTTCGGCGAAATAACAATGTATAACAGACTAACTGCACTGCATATACAGCCAATGCAACAAAAAACACCCAGCATTCCTCACTTGTCAAAGCCATAAACAGAAATAAGGCAACTGCAACCGTTACGATTCCTGCTTGTATCCGTACTCTGTGGCAGGTAACATACAGCGGTTGAATAAATGTCAGCAGTGTGACGGTAAACAGTAACGATTGGTAAGCGGCCACCGCTATCGTAAAGACTGCAATGATTTTACGGTCGGCTTCTCCACCATTAAACAGTTCGCAAAAAGCAGGAATAGCAAGAATGAAATAAGATGCGGCAAGAATGGCACGTGCCGTCCGCAGTCGGTGCGTATCTTCCCTATGAGGAATATGAATGCTGCATAACTGCCATCCCAAAACAGCCAAAGCAATGCCTGACGCAAGGGTTAGGAACATATAAAAATCCAACCACATATTATTATTTCCGTCCTATTAAAACGAGGACATTACAAATGTAACCATTTTAGGCATTTGTGCCAAATATAAACTCTATTACCGACATATAAATCTGTAATAGAGTTTATTTTATCCGTAATTCATCTACCGGAAGCTACCTCTTACCTTCCTACCTTTGTATCCGAAAAGAATGTCTAATCCAATCAAACCGTATTAAAAATGAAAAATGTTCTGATTTTATCATCCGGGACGTACCGTAACGAAAACTCCGATACTACGTGCAATAAATTTATGCGCAGGACCATGAAACGTACAATCATTTTAACCGCAATTTTTCTCTTTCTCGCCAATGCTACAAAGAGTTATGCCCAAAAAGATGCCGATAACTTCTATAAGAGTCCGGCAATACGTACAGAATCCGTCTCTTTCCAAAATCTTTATAAAATGAAAATCGGCGCTGCGCTCTTTCTTCCCCAAGATATGAAAGCAGATGTAAAATATCCCGCTATCATCGTTGTTCACCCAATGGGTGCGGTGAAAGAGCAAAGTGCTAACCTCTATGCTACGAAAATGGCGGAACGGGGGTTCGTAACCCTTTCCATAGACCTTACTTATTGGGGAGAAAGCGGTGGAGAAGTACGTAATGCGGTTTCTCCCGACATGTATGCGGAAACGTTCAGCGCCGCTGTTGATTTTCTGGGAACAAGAACTTTTGTCGACCGTGAACGTATCGGGGCTATCGGCATTTGCGGCAGCGGAAGTTTTGCCGTCAGTGCAGCCAAGACAGATCCCCGTTTGAAAGCTGTCGCTACGGTAAGCATGTACGACATGGGGAGTGCCGCCCGCAACGGACTGAAAAAAGCACTTATGCCGGAACAGCGCAAACAGATTCTTTCTGAAGCAGCCGAACAGCGCTACGTGGAATTTCAGGGAGGCGAAGTGAAATACACAGGTGGCACGATGCACGAACGTCCGGATGCATCCAATCCCATACAACAAGAATTTTATGATTTCTATCGTACCGAACGTGGCGAATACACCCCGAAAGGTGCATCTCCCGAAACTACCACCCACCCTACACTGACCAGCAACGTGAAGTTCATGAACTTCTATCCTTTTAATGACATCGAAACGATTTCTCCCCGTGCACTGCTTTTTATCACTGGCGATACGGCACACTCTCGTGAGTTCAGCGAAGATGCATATGCCCGTGCTGCCGAACCGAAAGAACTATACATCGTACCCGGTGCAGGACACGTGGACCTTTACGACCGTACCGGCCTGATTCCTTTTGATAAGCTGGAGGATTTCTTCCGGAAAAACCTGAAATAAAAAAACGGCCATACGGCTTTTCAGCTACAATAGCAATTTATTATTGGAAAAACATTTCTAAAGGGTTTAAAAGGGGACTGCGGCAGCGGACGCCCGTTGTATCTTTGCATAGTCATTAAAAATAAATGGCATTAGTAAACCTTATTTTTTTAACCTTTTAAACTTTAACAATTATGGCTTTAAAGTATGTAGTAACCAAAAGAGTATTCGGCTTTGACAAGACGAACACAGAAAAGTATGTAGCGAAATCTGTCGGTTCGGGTAAAATGAACTTCGACAAAATGTGTGAAAAGGTCAGTCGTTTGTGCGGCATTCACCGCAAAGTGGTGGATTTGGTGGTAAGCGGTTTGGTAGATATGATGGCGGAAGATATCGACGACGGCAAGACCATACAAATGGGTGAGTTCGGATTGTTCCGGCCTACAATTAAAACCAAAAGTGCGGATACGGAAGATGCCGTTAAGGCAAGCAATATCCTTTCAAAACGTATCGTGTTTACACCGGGAAAGATATTCAACCGCATGCTGAATGAAATGAGTGTTACCCGTTCTGTACCTGTAGACACCGATTATACGGACGGCAGCAGCAGTAGCGGGAACAATGGCAGTGGCGGTTCCGGCAACGGCGGCGAAGAAGAAAACCCGTTAGGCTGATTGTCATAGAGACAACAAATTGCCTTTTCTTGAAAACAAAGTTGAAGCAGCGGTATCCACTCCGCTGCTTTTTTTGTTGCATAGACCTGCCATTAT
>UMKU01070619.1_pt1 | contig 9334 bp, 7 predicted proteins | sample 1966411 | NCBI WGS metagenome assembly UMKU01 (sample SAMEA4836187, study PRJEB28245) | human gut metagenome | biome: gut microbiome; material: fecal sample | place: Denmark | collected 2008
ATTCGAAACCGAGCGGAGGTAGAGCCTATGTTGTTATCAGAAGGTACGGTGGAAGAATACGTGGATAGCATGAACGAAGTCAAGGAGCAGGAAATTGAGAGGCTGAAAAAGGTAGTTCAGGAAAAAGACGAGGAATTGTCGAAGGTAACTCAGGAAAAGGATGAGGAACTATCGCAAAGAGATAGTGAAATTGCTCGATTAAAAGCCTTACTTGCAGCAAAAGAAAACAACTAATTTGCACAGCAGGAGAAGTTATCATCTAGAGAGAACACAGGAAGTGTCCTCTTGAACTAAAATGAAAGCAAGAAATTCCAAAACAATTGAAACTATATTTGCAAAGCAAATATCCTGTTTCAATTGATTGGAATTTCTTGCTAGACATTATTAGACCGGCAGTGATATAATATTTTATGTTATTTTAACTTAATAATTAAGAAAAGAGGAAATAGGATTATGGAGATTACATTTTGTCCGAATTGTGGTCATCAAAACCAGCCGGGTTCACGATTCTGTGAAGAGTGTGGCTGTGATTTGATTCAGGCGGCAAGGGCACAACAGGCGCAGCAAGAAGCGCAGATGACACAGCAAATGCAGCAACAGAAACAAGCGCAGGCGAAGCAACAAGCGCAGGCGCAACAGGAAGCACAGGCACAGCAAAGAGTACAGGCAGCCAAACAGAACATGGCAGCACAAACATCTTTCAATAAGCCACAGAAACCGCAAAAGCAAAAGAAAAGTCATCTTGGATTAATTCTTGGAATAACAATCCCTGTGATTTTGATTGGCATTGCTGTTATTCTAATTCTTACTGGTGTAATTAAACTTCCATTTATGAATTCCGGGAAAAAGTTAGAAGGAACCTGGTATGAGTTTGCAGCGACGACGCCGGAAGACGGACTGCGCTCTCTTCATGACCTTGCTGTTTTGCAGGATAAGGATGATGCGGATATTCGTTTGACGATGACAATTAATAAAGATGGTACAGGACAGTTGATTGGCGGAGAAGAAGGAAGTAAGACTTTGAATTGGACCGAATCAGATGATCGCTATACAATTACTTGCGATGGTGTAATATATACCGGAAATTTTGAAAACGATAACGAGTTTTCGATGACTGGCAATGACAATGTTAAATTGCAATTTAGTCAGGATATTTCTCATCAGATTCCGAACCAGATTGAAGTAACACCTTCGCCAAGTCCATCGCCAACGCCTACACCGACACAGGATTCTTTCTGGGGTACAGAACCGACAGAAGCACCATCTGATGTTGGAGATAGTGAAGAATTTGAAGACTTTGATGATGCGGATGAGGACATTGAGGATGATGATACTGCGGTTGATGATGATACTTACATATTTCCAAACAGTGATACTGAGTATTTAACAAAAAGTGATACTGAGTATTTAACAAAAAGTGATTTAAGCGGTATGAGTAAATCCGAAATCAATCTTGCAAAAAATGAATTATATGCAAGACATGGACGCAAATTCAAATCCAAGGAACTTCAGGAATATTTTGAAAGCAAAGACTGGTATGTTCCAAAATATTCTCCGAAACAGTGGGATAAAAAAGGCGATACCTTTTTCTTTAATAAGTATGAAATTAAGAACCGTGACTTGTTGAAGAAATACGAAAACAAATAAATCCATAGGGGGCAGAATTAATGAAAGAAATTGCATGTGATGTTTTATTTGAAAAAGGACATACAATTGCAGAAAAAATTTTTGAGGGAGTGACCTATCCGTATGAGGTGCTTCCAAAGATTAGTGAGTTTATTTTAGAACTTGGAAAAACATTGCCGGCAGATAAGTTTGAGTGCAGAGAGGATAATATCTGGATTGCGAAATCTGCTAGTGTTGCACCGTCTGCATACATTCATGGTCCGGCGATTATTGATGAAGAGGCGGAAATCCGTCACTGTGCATTTATCCGAGGAAATGCCATTGTTGGAAAAGGCGCAGTTGTTGGAAATTCAACCGAGTTGAAAAACGTCATCTTATTTGATAAGGTTCAGGTTCCTCATTATAACTATGTAGGAGATTCGGTTTTGGGATTTAAGTCCCATATGGGAGCCGGCTCCATTACATCCAATGTAAAATCGGACAAAACTTTGGTTGTAATTAAATCCGGTGAGGGAAAAATTGAAACCGGTCTGAAAAAAATGGGAGCGATTTTGGGAGACTGTGTGGAAGTTGGATGTGGCAGTATTTTAAATCCGGGTTCTATTATCGGAGCAAACAGCAATGTATATCCATTGTCCAGTGTTCGAGGAGTGATACCGGCTGGCAGCATTTACAAAAAACAGGGCGAAGTCGTCTCGAAACATTGACAAAGATGTCGAAATATTGTATGCTTTTTAAGTATAGGAACAAAATTCTGAAAGGAGTTATGACATGATTTATTCACAAGAAGTAGAAAACATGTGCCCAGTTGCTCAGGGTGTGAACCATGGTTGTGCACCGATTCCAGAAGAAGCAAAATGGGTAAAGGCAAAAGAAGTTAAAGATATCTCTGGTTTGACACATGGTGTAGGCTGGTGTGCACCTCAGCAGGGAGCATGCAAACTTACATTGAATGTAAAAGAGGGTATTATTCAGGAAGCTTTGGTTGAGACTATCGGATGTTCCGGTATGACTCATTCCGCAGCTATGGCATCTGAGATTCTTCCGGGAAGAACGGTTATGGAAGCCTTGAATACTGACCTTGTATGTGACGCTATCAACACTGCTATGAGAGAGTTGTTCTTGCAGATTGTATATGGTAGAACACAGAGTGCATTCTCAGAAGATGGTTTGCCAATTGGTGCTGGTTTGGAAGACCTTGGTAAAGGACTTCGTTCTCAGGTTGGTACGATGTATGGTACATTGAAAAAAGGTCCTCGTTACTTAGAGATGGCAGAAGGTTATGTTACCGGAATCGCTCTCGATGAGGAAGACATGATTATTGGTTACAAATTTGTAAGTCTTGGTAAAATGACAGATTTCATCAAAAAAGGTGATGACCCAAATACTGCTTACGAGAAAGCTTGCGGACAGTATGGCCGTGTAGATGATGCAGTTAAAATCATCGACCCTAGAACAGATGAAGTTCTTAAATAAATAGAGGAGGATAGAATAATGGCTTTATTTGAATCATATGAAAGAAGAATTGATAAAATCAATGGCGTATTAGCTGAGTATGGTATCTCCTCTATCGAAGAAGCAGAGAAGATTACGAAAGATGCTGGTTTGAATGTATATGACCAGATTAAAGGTATTCAGCCAATTTGTTTTGAAAATGCTTGCTGGGCATATACAGTAGGTGCTGCAATTGCAATCAAAAAAGGATGCAAGAGAGCAGCAGATGCAGCAGCAGCAATCGGTATCGGACTTCAGGCATTTTGTATTCCTGGTTCAGTAGCTGATACACGTAAAGTAGGTCTTGGACATGGTAACCTTGGTAAAATGCTTTTGGAAGAAGAGACAGAGTGTTTCTGTTTCCTTGCAGGACATGAGTCCTTTGCCGCAGCAGAAGGTGCTATCGGTATCGCTGAGAAGGCAAACAAAGTTCGTAAGAAACCGCTTCGCGTTATTTTGAACGGTCTTGGAAAAGATGCAGCACAGATTATTTCCCGTATTAACGGATTCACATTCGTTGAGACAGAGTATGACCCATATAAGAACGAAGTAAAAGAAGTATTCCGTAAATCTTATTCGGAAGGTCTTCGTGCTAAAGTTAACTGCTATGGAGCAAACGACGTTCAGGAAGGTGTTGCTATCATGCACAAAGAGGGCGTAGACGTATCCATTACAGGTAACTCTACAAACCCTACCCGTTTCCAGCATCCGGTTGCAGGAACATACAAGAAAGAGTGTATTGAACAGGGCAAGAAGTACTTCTCCGTAGCATCCGGTGGTGGTACAGGACGTACACTTCACCCGGATAACATGGCAGCCGGTCCTGCTTCTTATGGTATGACGGATACATTGGGACGTATGCACAGTGACGCACAGTTCGCCGGTTCTTCTTCTGTACCTGCTCACGTAGAAATGATGGGACTTATCGGTGCAGGCAACAACCCAATGGTTGGTATGACAGTAGCCGTAGCCGTTTCCATCCAGGAAGCAGCAGAAGCTGGTAAATTCTAATTCTGGGAATATTATTTACAGATAATAAATTATAGTGAGAGGAACTTGTCAATTTGTTTTGACAAGTTCCTCTCATTTACTTTAACAACTTACTTCTTTAACTTCCTTATCTTCCCGGAAGCAATTTCCTTCCACAAAGTCGGATGGAACAGAAGGAGAAGCGGGAATAACTCCAATCGTCCGGCAAGCATATCAAACATCAGGACAAATTTGGAAAATCCGCTAAACAATCCGAAGTTCTGGGTAGGGCCGACTAGTTCAAGACCGGGACCAATATTATTAATTGTAGCTGCCACGGCAGTAAAGTTCGTAATTAAGTCATTGCCATCAAAGGAAATTGCAAACACAGAAAACGCGAACAGAATCATAAAGGTAATAAAATACACATTTGTCGCACGTACTACCTCATGTTCTACTGTTTTGTGCTCAAAATTGATTTTTTTGATGCTTTTTGGATGAATATAAGCATTCAATTCTTTTTTTACAGTCTTGCAAAGAATGACAAAACGTGACACCTTGATTCCGCCTCCGGTACTGCCTGCACAAGCACCGACAAACATCAAGAGAATTAATATCGTTTTACATGTCTGTGACCATAGGTTAAAATCAATGGTTGAATAACCGGTTGTTGTAATGATGGATGCCACCTGGAAAGAAGCGTGGCGCAGTGCATCAAAAATACCGGCAGAGGTATGGAGAATCTGCATAGTGATAATTGCGATGGAAGCGAAGATGATTAAAAAGTAATATCTGACTTCTTCCATGCGGAATGCCTTTTTAAATTTACGGTATAAAATCAGGTAAAAGGCATTAAAATTCACACCAAACAAAATCATAAAAATAGTAACAACCCATTGTAAATAAGCCGAATAACTGCCCATACTGTCATTTTTAATTCCAAAACCACCAGTCCCTGCTGTACCAAAACTGATGGTGAGGGAATCAAACAAAGGCATGTTACCAAGGAGAAGTAAAACAATCTCAATGATGGTGAGTGTCAAATAAATAACATAAAGAATCCGTGCAGTTGAACGGACTTTTGGTACCAGTTTTTCCACAGATGGTCCCGGGCTTTCTGCGCGCATCAGATTTATATGCGAACCGCCGCTCAGTGGAATGACAGCAAGCAAAAAGACCAGAACACCCATGCCGCCAACCCAGTGTGTGAAACTGCGCCAGAAAAGCGAGCAGTGGGAAAGTGCTTCCACATTATTTAAAACACTGGCTCCGGTTGTTGTGAAACCGGAAATGGTTTCAAACAAAGCATCCGGTACGGATGTGATTTCACCGGTCAGTAAAAATGGAATGGAACCAAAAAAACTGAGTACAATCCAGCTTAAGGATGTGGCAACACAGCCTTCTTTTAAATAAAAAACATGATTTTTCGGTTTCCGGAAAGAGAGGAGTACACCAAGGAAGATGCACAGAGCGGAAACAGAAAGATAACATAACCCCTCCGGTTCGCGGTAAATAGCAGCTACAATGGAAGGAATCAGTAAAAGTGCTGCCTCAATCTTTAAAATATATCCGACAATATAGCGGATAATTGATGTATTCATAATTCATTAACTCCTTATAATATCCTGTATATTATCTAAACCGGTATGGGTTGTAACAATCATAACGGTGTCACCAACTTCAATGGTGTCCAAACCACTTGGAATTTGAACCTTGCCGTTTCGATAGATAAAGGAAACCAGCAAATCATTTTTTAACATCAAATCTTTTAGTGGAATACCGGTAACAGAAGATGGTTCATCAACACAAAATTCAATGGCTTCTGCGCGGTTATCAAACATATGATATAAAGTTTCAATATTACTGTTTGTCGAATTCTTTTTCGCACGTACATAGGCAATAATTGCTTCGGATGTAATGTAACGTGGATATATTACACTTCCCAAATCCAGCTTACTAATTACATTTTTAAAAGTGCTTCGATTGATTTTAGTTATCAATTTTGCATTGGAAACTTGTTTTGCATGGAGTGTCAGCATAATATTTTCCTCATCAATACCGGTCAATGGAATAAATGCCTGTGCATATTCAATTCCCTCTTCACGTAAAACTTCCTCATCCGTGCCGTCTCCATTAATAATAATTGCTTCCGGCAGTAAAATACTTAATTCCTCGCAACGTTCCTTGTTCTGTTCAATGATTTTTACATCGATTCCCATGGCAATTAACTGTTTGGCTAAATAGTAAGAAGCTTTTCCACCACCGACAATCATAGCATCTTTTACCTGTTTGGTTTTAAAGCCGATTTTTTTCAGAAAACTGCGGATATGGCGTCTTGGAGCAACAAAAGAAACAATATCGTCCTTTGCCATTTGGAAATTACCGCCTGGGATATAAACTTCACCTTCACGTTCGATGGCGCAGATAAGAATATCATTTGTAATACTTTTTCCTAAGGTGGCAATTGTCATTCCGTCTAATAAATTTCCCTCCGGAATTTTAAATTTTACAATTTCTGCCTGACCATGAGCAAAAGAGTTTACTTCTAACGCTGTTGGCAGATAAAGAATACGGGCTGTCTCAAGGGAAGCTTCTAATTCCGGATTAATAATCATGGTGAGACCAAGTTTTTCTCTTAGGTATCCGGCTTCTTTGCTGTAATCCGGTGTGCGGACACGGGCAATCGCAGCACAGTCTCCGACTTGTTTGGCAACTGTACAGCATAACAGGTTTAATTCATCAGAAGCTGTTACCGCAATAATTAAATCAGCGTTTTCAATTCCGGCCTCCATCTGTACACTATAACTGGCACCATTTCCGACCAGCCCCATAATATCATACAGATTGGACATTTCCTGAACCTTCGCTGCATTTTTATCAATAATGGTAATGTCATGGCCTTCTTTGCTTAATTGCTCGATTAGGGTCATTCCCACTTTCCCACATCCAACAATAATAATATTCAAGCCATTTTTTGATTGTATCTTATTACTGATTTTCATAATAATCTATACCTCCAAAAGTCTGTATCTATTATAGCACGAACGAAAAAAAATACAACCATAGGAATATGATCGTAAATGTCACATTTTAACATGGTATTGTCACAAAAAAATATAGAAAAAATAGAGAAAAAATAGTATGATAGAGAAAAAATTGGAGGATTGTATACATGAACTTAAAGAAACCGCCGATGGGCTGGAATAGTTATGATTATTATGACACAACCGTAAATGAGGAGCAGGTTCGGGAAAACGCTGATTATATGGCGGCTCACTTAAAGGAATATGGATGGGAATATGTAGTTGTTGATATTGCCTGGTATTCCTATGAGGCCGGCGAGCAGAGAGAGCGCTTTCAGTATGTTCCGTTCTGCCATGTGGAGATGGATGAATATAGTCGTTTACTGCCATGTGTTAAACGCTTTCCATCCTCTGCCGATGGCAAAGGGTTTGGCCCATTGGCGGATTATGTGCACGGGCTTGGACTGAAATTTGGAATTCATATTATGAGAGGAATTCCACGTCAGGCAGCATATCAAAGGACAAAAATTCTTGGCACCGATAAAACAGCAAATGAAATTGCAGACGCTTATTCGATTTGCGGATGGAATCCCGATATGTATGGCGTAACACCGGGTGTTGAGGGGGCGCAGGAGTATTATGATTCCATTGTTTCTCTTTATGCGGACTGGGGAGTTGATTTTATTAAATGTGACGACATCTGTCGTATGGATGCAGATTCCTCCAAAGAGGAGATTAAAATGCTTCATCGGGCGATTGAAAAATGTGGCAGAGATATTGTATTAAGTTTGTCCCCGGGACCGGCACTTGTAGAGGAAAATGAGTTTTATCATGAAAATGCAAATATGTGGCGCATTACCGATGATTTGTGGGATAATTGGGAATCGCTTCGTGATATGTTTGACCGTTGTCACAACTGGCAGGGGCTGACCAGAGAAGGTGGATATCCGGACTGCGATATGCTTCCGTTTGGAATGATTGGAAAGGGGTTTGGCGATGAAAGAAAGTCAGCACTTACCTATGATGAGCAGAAGACAATGATGACACTTTGGTGTATATTCCAGTCACCGCTTATGCTCGGGGCAGAATTAACCAAATTGGATGAAGAAACATTATCGCTGTTATGCAACCAAAAGGTACTTGCATTGTTTGAACTACCGGCAGGACAGGCAAAAGAGATAATTAGAGATGATACGGTGATTGTATGGAAAACAGGAGATTATGCGGCCATTTTCAATGTATCAGGTTTTGACTGCATGGTAAATATCAGTGAATTACTTGAGATTCAGGAAAAAGAATTTGCAAATGACTTATGGACAGGAGAAAAAATCCAAACAAATCAAAAGACAGCAATTTCTGCACATGGCTGCGTTCTTTTGGAAATTTAGTATTAAAAAAGCAAGTCTGCTTATGAGGCTTGCTTTTTTGTTATCTTGATTATTTTGCTGTTGTAAACCAAGTGTAAGTGTTCTTACCGGTCTGAATACGGTAAGTATATGGGGCAAATCCTTTATTTACCAAGACTGCTTTGCCACAAGTTATCGTGTTGCCCGGAGATAACAGCACCTGACCTAAATCATCGACATCTTCAAAGAAGAATCCCCAATCTAAGTTTGTCATCTGTTTTGTAGAGTTTGATCCGAAGATATTGTAGTAGTAATTAAAAACATCTTTTGCCTTAATTGTCTGTGTACCCGAATGATAGGTAATCTTAAAGCGGAAATACAAATATTCCTCATTTGATTTTGGAACTAAATTAGATGAATTCTTTTTTGCTAATTTAGCGGATTTGGCACCGGAAGCAAAGGACTCTAACTGCATGGAAATTTTTCCGATTTTTTTGCCTTCTTCATAGAAGGTAAAGGAATTGTTGTTATAAGCGGACTTTGGACTTGACTTTGTTCCTTTCCCAAGTGATCGGTTTTTTACTGTCAGCCGGCAAATCAGCTTTTTGCTGCCAATTTTTGCTGTGATTTTAGCCTTTCCCGCTTTTTTTGCAACTACTTTTCCTTTGGAAGAAACGGTTGCAACGGATTTTTTACCGGAAGTCCATTTTACCTTGCCGGAAGCTTTTTTTACTTTTAATGTGTAATTACTTCCAATATAAAGTGTTAATTTGGATTTATTTAGCTTTGGTGCCACTGCTTTTGCAGTCGAGACATCAGTCAATGTGCCGAGCAGCAAAACGGCGGGTAGTATTTTAGCCATCTGTTTTCTCATTT
>UMKU01054974.1_pt1 | contig 9073 bp, 7 predicted proteins | sample 1966411 | NCBI WGS metagenome assembly UMKU01 (sample SAMEA4836187, study PRJEB28245) | human gut metagenome | biome: gut microbiome; material: fecal sample | place: Denmark | collected 2008
GTGAAATCCTTGAAGTACTCCACCGCAAGCCCCGTACCATACTCAATGTGCTCTGCACGGAAACCCAGCTCCGATTCCAGCTCCTGGCAGAATTCGTCCAGCAGCGAAAGCTCCCGGCGTATGGTCTGGACCTTCGTTTTCTGAGTGCCGGTGAAGTAGTGCAGGCCGACTATCTCAAGCCCCTTGTAGGAATCCCGGTTCCGGATAACTTCCTTTATCACGGAAGCGTCCATGCCAAACTGGCTGCCGTGGGAAAGCCGGAGTATCAGCCGAGCCTTTCCGCCGCTCCTTACTGCACGGTCGTTTATGAGCTGTACGTGAAGCAGGCTCTCCGCAGTGAACAGACCTACCCCGTCGTTCCAGGCGCGCTCAACGTCGCGCTCGGTTTTGTTCACGCCGGAGAATATCACCTTGCTCATCGGAACGGAAAGCTCCTCGCATATGCTCAGTTCGCCCGGGGAGCATACCTCGATATATGAGAACGCGTCCGGCAGGTATTTCAGCAGGAACGGATTCGCCTTTATCGAATAGCAAAGCCCGGTATTTTCCCCGAACGCCTCCTTTACTGCGTTCGCGCGGCGTGCGAAGTCGCCGGCGCTGATAACGTAGCAGGGAGTTCCGAAGCGGCGCGCCGCTTCTTCAAGTATAGTCTTGTTCATATCAGTCCTCTTGCTGGAGCTTCTCGATGAGCTTCATCATACCCTCGATACTGTTGAAGTTCTCAGGAACCAGGTTGCCTACGTGTATGTCGATATCGAATTCATCGTTCAGCGCGCCTACTATGGACACGATATCGAACGAATCAAGCACGCCCCCGTCGATGAGCTGCTTTTCCGCCTCCCAGTCAAGGTCGGGTCTGATTTCTTCAAGTACTCCAAGTAACTGCTCTTTCATGTTGTTTTCCTCCTGAATCATTTCATTAGTTCTTTAAGCGCCTGCATATTTATCTTGCCGTTTGCCAGCTTCGGCATATCGTCCAGCTTTATGAGCTTTCTTGGCACCATGAAGCCAGGAAGCAGCCCTCTGAGATGCACCGCGGCTTCCTTTACCGTCGCCGCGCCTGTGTAGAATAAATATATAAGCTCCTTTTCCTTTAGGTACATAGAGCACGCCTCGCTGACGCTCTCAAGGCGCAGCGCAGCCGCTTCTATTTCCGACAGCTCCACACGGTGGCCGAGGTGCTTTATCTGACGGTCCTTCCTGCCCTTGTAGCCGAGGTTTCCGTCAGGGAGAAGCACGCCATAGTCGCCGGTCTTGTATATCAGCTCGCGGTAAGAGCTGTTCAGCGGATTCTGTATGAAGGACTTCGCCGTAAGCTCCGGGTCGTTATAATAACCCAGCGCCAGCGACTGCCCCGCTACGCATATCTCGCCCATCTCACCTGCTTTGGCGGGAGTGTTGTCCTCCTTCAGCAGGAACACCCTGTAATTCCTGTAGGGTACTCCTATCGGGAGCACGTCGCCGTCCTCTACCATGCCTTTCACCTCGTAATAGGTGCAGGACGCCGTGCACTCGGTGGGGCCGTACTGGTTGACGAACTTCGCGTCAGGGAGATTCTCCTGCCATATCCTCAGGATACTGCACGGCATGACCGAGCCGGAGAAGCATATCTTCTTCAGATACTGCGGCTTCGCTTCGTCGAACACGCCCATTTTCGCGGCGATGGTGAACACGGAAACGCTCCAGCCCACCGACGTCACCTTATGCTCGTTGAGCGCCTTGAACAGTTCCGACGGCATTACGAAGCACTCTTTGGGGATTATGAACATCGAGGCTCCGGTGAACAGCGGTATGTAGATATCACGGATAGCCGCAATGTAATCCAGCGGCGACTGGTTTCCCAGAACGTCCGCTTCGGTTATCCCCATCACTTCGATGTACGCGTCTATATAGTTCATCAGCGAGAGCATGGATGTTATAACGCCCTTGGGTCTGCCGGTGGAGCCGGACGTAAATATCACGTACAGCGGGTCGTCAAGGCATGCGGCGCCGGATATCTCATCGAGGCGCTCCTGCGATATCTCATGCGCGAACAGTTCGTCCGCAGGGACTATCCCGCCTTCAAACCCCAGTTTCCCGGCGGCGGAGATGGTGTCCGCGTCGGAGATAAGTATCGCCGGCTTCAGCACGGACAGTATATCCCTCAGCCGGGATTCCGGCTGTGAAGCGTCCAGCGGAATGTAATAGCACCCTGCGTACACCGCCCCCAGGAACATCACCGGGGTAAGCACTCCGCGCTTTCCCATCACAGCCACCGGGCTGCCTGGTCTGACGCGCTCCGCAAGAGCGCTTCCCAGGCGCTTTGCCTTTTCCTCTATCTCGCCGAACGTTATGCTGGTCACGGCGTCGGAATACGCCGTCTTATCCCGGAACTGCGCCGCAGTTTTCTCCAGCCGCTCCAATACGCTTAGTTTCATTAAAGCTGTCTCCTTTACTGTATCTTCGGAAGCTCCTTCGTTTTCAGAAATGCCGCATAGTCGCCGCATATCTTCTCAGTCTCGCCGAACGCTATCTGCCTGCCATGGTCGAGCCACAGCACTTTGTTGCACATGCGCCGTATCTGGTCGAGAGAGTGCGACACAAGTATAGTCGCCTTTCCGTTGCGGATTATCTCCTTCATCTTTGCTTCGCTCTTTTCCCGGAAGGCGCCGTCGCCGACCGACAGCACCTCGTCGAGTATAAGTATCTCCGGGTCGACCATGCTGGCGATGGAGAATGCTATGCGCGACTTCATGCCGCTTGAGAGCTGCTTGAACGGTCTCTGCTCGAACTCCTCAAGCTCCGAGAATTTCAATATCTCCGGGTAGCGCTCGTTCATGAACTCCCGGGTGTAGCCCAGCATTGCGCCGCGCAGGTAGGCGTTCTCCTTTAAGTTGAGGTCGCCGTCGAACCCGCTCGCGAGTTCCAGCAGCGCAGAAACCTTTCCGCGCACCCTGACGCTTCCGGAGGACGGCCGCATTATCTGCGTGATGACCTTCAGCAGGGTGGATTTCCCCGCTCCGTTGGTGCCGATTATACCGAGCATGTCGCCGTTTTCCAGCGAGAACGAAACATCGTTCACCGCGAGGAATTCCTCCGCGTGGTACTGATGGGTCAGCTTCTTCATGACGAATTCTTTCAGCCCGATGTTGCGCAGGTCGCCCGTGATGTATTTCACGGACACGTTCTTAACTTCGATTATTTTGCCCATAAACGCCCCCGTCAGATGTAGTACAGGAACTTGTAGTTCTTCTTCTTATAGATAACGGCGCCCAGTGCCAGCGCGGCGAGCGCGTATCCCGCCGCCAGCAGGTGAAACGTCCACTGCGGTATCTCGCCCTCAAGGATTATCTTGCGGAAATACCTGATGTAGACGTACACCGGATTGAGATAGAACAGGTACTGCTTCTCAAGCGGGTAGGCATCTATCGAGTAGAATATCGCCGAAACGTACATCAGCAGGAGCGTGAAGATATCGTAGAGGTACTTGAGGTCCTTGAACATGATGTACAGCGCCGAGAGGATAAGCCCCATTCCAAGGTTGAACGTCACCAGACAGCACACCGGGTAGATCAGCAGAAGGAACTTCCAGGTAAATGTCACCCCGTCGAACAGACAGAACACGAAAAGCACGCACAGGTTTATCCCGAAATTGATGAGCGATGAAACGTTCTTCGACAGCACGAACATATATTTCGGCACGTTTATCTTGGAAAAGATCTTCGCGTTTGCCTGGAGGGCGGTCATGCCGCCGTTGGTGGATTCCTTGAAATAGCTGAACAGCAGGTTTCCGCAGAACATGTAGATAACGTAGTGCTCCATGTTCCGCCCGAAGAACTGCGTGAACACCAGAGCCATTACCCCCAGCGTCATCAGCGGGCCGAGTATGCTCCAGAGCATACCCAGCACCGTGCGTTTGTATTTTTTTGTAAAGTCGCGCTTCACCAGCTCCTCGAACAGGAAGCGGTTCTGCTTTATCTTCTGCTTTATTCGTTCCAGCATATATGTCTGACTTCCTCGCTTCCCAGATAGTGCCGGCGGGTCATTCGACGTCCGGCTTTGTGAAATACTCTTTCAGCTTTCTGTTCCATAGCGCCCTGCCGCCCTTTACCAACAGAGTGTTGATTATGCAGAATGCCACAGTGAGAATTATCATCCACTTTAGGCACATTTTATAACTTCTGCCGGGAAGCACTGTACTAACTATACCCTGAGCAATTCCATGATTTAGGTAGATTATCAGGGAAAGCGGTGCAAAATGCCTCATCCATTTAAATCTAAACAGCTCCCCAACATAGCTTTTACCGCTGAATGTGACTGCAAGCGGCACTGGGAGCATTATCATAATGGACATAACGACAGCGTTATTCTGAAGCCCGAACCATGCTGAAAAGAATATCAGATACATAATCACTTCAGCAACCGTCAAGAAAAATCGCATATGCTTGTTTAAACTTGCATTTTTAATTCTGACATATATTGTATAAGCGCATATTCCAGAACACAGACCACACATTCCGCGAATTATGCTGCCCATCAAAATGCCGTACATATCTACATGATAGATGAACTGGAAATTGTTTGTCTGACACATATAACCAAATGTCAGAATGGACACCAATGGAGCTATGACATACAATGTGAGATCTCTTTTGGCATATAGCAGATATGCAAGCGGAAGCATGCATATCAGCATTGCAGATAAGTACCATGTTGCTGCATTGTTATTGTACCATACACCGGAAGCATACACACAGAATATTTCGGGAAACATTCTTGCCAGTCTGACCATAATGCCACCGTCGGAAAACACTACCTTCGCCGTGACGCCAATAAACAGCGCCGCAAAATACTCAGGAGCAAACGACTTGAATTTATTAAGTACAAATCCGATTGACAACTTGGCGCAATTTCCTGTCACACCGCGCTTTACTATGCTGTTTGCCATAAACATTCCTGAAAGAATGAAAAAGAAATGTACCGCGCCCGCTCCAAGATCGGGTGGCAGAACTACTCTTGTATTTTTGCCAATAAACGGGTTTGTATGGTATATAAATACCAGCAGTGCAAACACCAGCCGGAAAAAATCCAACTCGTAGTTTCTGCCGCCCTTTTCTGGGACGGCCTTTTCCTGCTTAACTGCTTCGATAGCGCCTGTCTGCATTCGTCAACACCTCATTGTTTTGTTTCAGTCTGTGTATTTTCTGCCTCCACGTCCGCCGGAGACTTCGTATCAGTCACTTGCTTGATAAGACCAACTATACGTTCGCTCGCGTGACCGTCGTCTACGCACTCCTTCTTCGCGAGGAAATCGTCTATACGCGCCTGGTATGCGCCGTCGTCGAACGCCAGGATATTTTCAGACAGTTCGTCCGTGTTCTGCGAAATGGAGAACGGCGTTTCCGTCAGCGGATAATAGAACCCGCGGCCCTGGTCGTACTGATCGAGGTCGGTGGCGTAGATGAACAGCGGTCTGCGCGTCAGCACGTAGTCGTACGCCCAGCTTGAATAATCGGTGATTCCCGCGTCCGCAACCGCAAGAAGCTCCTGCATGTCCAGATAGTCGGTGACATCGATTATCGAGCCGTCGAAAACGTCCTCCGTGACGCTCTTGGCGCGGTTCTTGAAGTGCTTGCGGATAAATATTACCCAGCTTCCGCCGAACTTCTGCTCAAGGTCGGTGCGCAGACGCTCAAAATCGAGGTCGCACCAGTCGAGGCTCCCATCGTCGCGGAACGTAGGCGCATATATCATTATCTTCTTCCCAGGGGAGACATTATAGCGGGCGCAGATCTGCTTTCTCAGGCCGCGAAGGTCAGTACGGAACAGAATGTCGTTGCGCGCATGGCCGTATCTCAGATACGGAACGTCCTTCCAGAACGTGTCGCTGTAGACATCCTCCTCGAACTTGCAGTTGGAGATACAGTAGTCGGTAGCCTTGTTGCAGAGCTTCGCACGGCTGAGCCAGTGCTTGTCGCCATTCAGCCGCTTTATGCCCATGCTTCCGTGCCAGGTGTTGATGTACACCTGACCCGGCTTCTTCTTCATGCCGTTGTCCCAGACGCAGTTGAGCGCATTGTCCAGCCACACCTTCGCGGTGCTCATCTCGTAGTACATCTCTTTGCTCTGGTACTTTATAAGGCGCACTCCGGCGGGATAGTCCCTGCGGTTTATCTTGCCGTTCGCGGGAATTACCCACACGATGTCCAGCGGAAGCTCCTCCCGGAGCATTTCCTCAACGATGTACTTCAGGTTGCAGTTATACCGCTTGTCGAACGTTATCGCGAATACCTTGTTCTCCTGAAGCGGCAGCTTGCTGAACTTCCTGCGGAAGTGCGCGCGCTTCATCTTACGGTACTGGTTCAGCGCCTTTCTGAACAGGAATCCCACCGGGTTATTCTTCTTAGCCGCCGCCTTGAATTTGCGCTTGAATTTCACCTTGAACGGGTCAGTTTTGAGGTTTATGCTCTTAACGGCGGCGTCCGTCTTGTCGAGCCGCTTGTCGAGAGCCTTCTTATTCGCGTCCAGTCGTTTGCTCAGGATGTTTATCTGATCCATCAGCGCTTCGTAGCCTGAATCTGTCTGGGCGTAGACCTCGGGCTTTGCCGCGGGAGCGCTCTCCGGCTCCTCGTCCTCGAAACACTCCGCCATGCGCCGGAACATCTCGCCAAGCGGAACATGCGCCGTCCAGCCGGCGGATCTCAGCTTTGAAATATCCATCATCAGGAAGCCGTCCGGGCGGTAGATGTTCTTCTTTCCGGAGTTATCCTGTGCACCGCAGTTCGTCAGCACGGAAACCGCGCCCTTTCCGAGAACCTCGGCTACTGTCTGCGCCATCTCCTTTACGGAGCAGTAGCTCTCCTCGTTGCCGACATTGTACACGCCGCCGCGTTCGCCGTTTACGAGCAGGAACAGTATAGCTCCCACCGCGTCGGCTGTGTAGAGGTACATGTTCTCCTTTGAGCCGTCTGTGTTCAGCCGGATATCCTCGCCGCTAAGGGCGCACCTCGCCGCATAGGCGAACACGCGGCCGTCGTCGTACTTCACGCCGGGACCGAAGGTCTGAACCAGTCTTGCAGCGGTCACAGGTACGCTATACTCGCTTGCGTAGGAGCAGCACATGTTCTCCGCGAAGCGCTTTCCCTCAGGGTAGCTGCTGCGCGGGGAGGACAGGTCGATATAACCCAGGTCGTTTTCTGAGAGCGGTCTGCGCTCGGTGGTGGTTCCGAAAACCTCCATGCTGGAGAGGAACACAACGCCTGAGACATTCTTCTTACGTGCAAGATCCAGGACGTTTTTCGTGCCGTTTACAATGGTGTCTATCGTCTCCACCGCGTGGTCAACGAAATACTGGCTGGAAGTCGGGCAGGCGCCGTGTATGATGTAGTCTATCTTCCCGACTATCTCCGGGAGGTACTCCACGCTGCCGCGTATGAACGTGATATCGCAGCCGTCAGCGATCTGGCGGCTGAACTTAGCCTCTGCCCTGCCTACATCACGGACAAGGGCGACCACCTTTATCCCCGCGTCATGGAGCTGATCATAGCGCAGCAGGGCGCACACGGCGGTATAGCCGATCAGTCCGGTCGCGCCGGTGATGAACACCGTGCTGTCCCGCAGGTCGTCCCACGGAATATAGTCATAGGAAGTGAGCCTGTCGAGGTCCTCCCTGAATATCGGATTTTCTGTCCACATAGCGCCTTATATCCCCCAGATCTGCGAATTTTCCCTTGCCTCGGAAATAGCCCTGAACACATAGAAATCCGAAGGAGTGGTTATCTTGATGTTCTCCACCGGACCCTCCACTACATGGAGCGTCGCGCCGTAATGCGACATCAGCATCGCCGAATCTATCATATTCAGCGCGCCGTCCGTTATCGCCTTATTGTGAGCCTCAACGATATCGCACAGCCGGAACGTCTGCGGCGCACGCGCCATTCTGCACTTGCTTCTGTCCATTATCTGGTCAACGCTGTCGTCCTCGGAAACGGTGATTATCGTCTCGATGGCCGGGGTAACGGTTATCGCATTGCCGTACTGCTTCGCGCACTCTATGCTGCGTGTGATGATATCCTCATTGATGAGCGGACGCACGCCGTCGTGTATCAGCACCAGCGAATCCCTCGGGATATCCTGATCGTCCCAGAATGCAGTCAGGCCGTTCCTTATCGACTGCTGACCGGTCTCGCCGCCGGGTACGACGTACTTTACCTTCTTAATGCGGAACCGCTCCAGCAGCTCATTGAGATAGCCTATCCAGCTCTCAAGGCATACCACTGCTATCGCATCTATCTCAGGGTGGCTCTCGAAAAGTTCGATGGTATGTATAATGATGGGCTTTCCGTTCAGCTCAAGGAACTGCTTGGGCTTGGTCTTGGAATTCATTCTCGTGCCGGTTCCTCCGGCAAATATCAGCGCTAGATTCATGTGATTTCTCCCTTTATATATTTGTTATTTTTTATGCGAGCTTCTGCGTTCCGCGACAGGTGGAAGCTCCATATAATTACCGTAATTTCTTCTGAGATACTCGTCCCAGCCCTGCGGGGCATCGAACTGTACGCCCTCGAACCCCACCTTTGCCGCCCCGGCAAACCACTCGGCGGGGAAAAACTCCTTCTCCGCAGAGTACGCCCCTCCCGGGGAACACAGCGTACTCCGGCTCTTTTCGTCGTATATCCCGGCGATGAGCCTCCGCCGGAGCCTCCGCAGACGCGTCGCAGAAAGACAGTTCATCATGCGGAACCCCGCCCGCGCAAGCGGCTTCTTGTAGGGTACGAACTCCGTCCAGCCAAGCTTGACCTGCAAAACATAGTCCGAAACGCTTATCATGTCGAAGATCAGCTTTGTACGCCGGCTCAGCGCCCTTGCGGGGATAAGCGGGAAGATGTCGATATAGACCCCCATGGGGTGGTTATCGTAGCCCGTGTCGTAGGCGTACTGCGTATCGCAGAGCTTCGCGAACACAAACGGATAGCGCGGGTCGGTCTCCTCCGACTGGAGTGCGAAGCTCCCGGGAAGCTCCCGTGCAAGCTCCGTGAATTTCCGGAAATCGTCCAGCGGCATGGAAACATCAATATCGTCGTCCCAGGGAATG
>UMKU01023735.1_pt1 | contig 9011 bp, 8 predicted proteins | sample 1966411 | NCBI WGS metagenome assembly UMKU01 (sample SAMEA4836187, study PRJEB28245) | human gut metagenome | biome: gut microbiome; material: fecal sample | place: Denmark | collected 2008
CCTGTACCATGTGAGAACTCAAGACCAAGCTGGTTCGGATTTCTTATAACAGTAAAGGAAGGAATCGACAGAAAGGCAGTAGTTGAGTATATCGAGAGCCATGGAGTACAGACAAGAAATCTATTTGCAGGAAATCTTATAAAGCATCCATGCTTTGATGAGATGAGAGCAACAGGAGAAGGCTACAGAGTAGTAGGCGGACTTGATACAACAGACAGAATTATGAGAGATACATTCTGGGTAGGAGTATATCCTGGAATGACAGATGAAATGATTGATTATATGGCTAAGACTATTAAGGAAGCAGTTAATCAATAATTAAAGATAATTAAACGGTATATGTGGAGGGCAGTTTATGAAAATTCGTTTGGCAGATTATGTTGCTAATTTCCTTGTGGAACATGGCGTTACAGATGTATTTTCTGTAGTTGGTGGAGGAGCAATGCATCTTAATGATGCATTGGGACATAATGAGAATCTTAAGGTAACATACAATCATCATGAGCAGGCGTGTGCAATAGCTGCCGAAGCATATGCAAGAATTGATAATAGAATTGCAGCAGTATGTGTTACAACAGGTCCAGGAGGAACTAATGCTCTTACAGGTGTAGTGGGAGGATGGCTTGATTCCATTCCTATGTTTATTATAAGCGGACAGGTCCGTTATGACACAACTTCAAGATATGCACTTCAGTATACAGAGACACCACTCCGTGCAATGGGAGACCAGGAATATGACATAGTTAAGTCAGTGTCTAATATGACAAAGTATGCAACTATGATAGAAGATCCTAAGAATATCCGTTATGCACTTGAAAAAGCATGGCATCTGGCAACAACAGGAAGACCGGGACCGGTATGGATTGATATCCCGGTTAATTTTCAGGGTGGATATATTGAGACTGATGAGCTTGAAGGATATGATCCGGCAGAGGACGATGCAAAGCTTCCACCACAGGTAAGCGAAGATGTTGTAAAGACTGTACTTGAAAAGATTAAGAATGCCAAAAGACCGGTATTCCATGCTGGTTATGGAATAAGACTTTCGGGTGCTTATGATGTGTTCAGATCAGTTGCTGAAAAGCTTAATATACCTATTGTTACATACTGGAATGCAGTAGATTTAATAGAAGACGATAATCCTCTGTATTGTGGAAGAGCAGGTAATATGGGCGACAGACCGGGTAACTGGGCTATTCAGAATGCCGATTTAATACTTGCTGTAGGTACAAGAATATCTATAAGACAGACAGGCTATAACTGGAAGACATGGGCAAGAGCAGCAGAGGTCATAATGGTTGATGTTGATAAGGCGGAATTAAAGAAGCCTACTATCCATGTTGAGATGCCGGTATGGGCAGACGCGAAGGATTTCCTCACAAAGCTTGATAAGCAGGCAACAGATATCGCCCCTGTATCAGCAGGCGGGGAGTGGCTTGCAACAACACAGAGATGGAAGAAGGAATATCCGGCAGTACAGCCAAGACAGTGGGAGGAGAATGGAAGCACTGCAAATGTATACGCATTTGTAAGATATTTGAGCAGCAGACTTCCAGAGAACAGTCTCACAGCAGTATCTAACGGTGCATGTTGTGTTGTAGGTAATCAGGCATATGTAATCCAGAAGGGAAGCCGTATGGCTAATAACAGTGCTATAGCAAGCATGGGATATGGACTCCCTGCTGCGATTGGAACATGTATCGGTGGTGGAAGAAGAAATACAATATGTCTTGAGGGTGACGGAAGTATAATGATGAACCTTCAGGAATTACAGACAATACTTACTAATAAGCTTCCAATCAAGATATTCCTTATCAATAATAACGGATATCATTCAATAAGACTTACACAGAATAATCTGTTTAAGGAGCATTGCAAGATTGGAATTGGACCCGAATCAGGAGATCTCTCATTCCCTGAATTTAAGAAGATTGCAGAGGCTTTTGGATATAAGTATTACAGTGCTTCGTCTAATGAAGAGATGAAGAAGACTGTAGATGAGGTATTAAAGGAGGAAGGACCTGTATTCTGTGAGATATTTACGGATACTAAGCAGGTATGGGAACCTAAGAGCAGTACTAAGAGATTAGAGGATGGTACACTTGTAAGCCCTCCATTGGAGGATCTTGCACCGTTCCTTCCAAGAGAAGAATTAAAGAAACAGATGTTTATTCCGTTAATGGATGAAGAGTAATAAAGATAACAGGAGGCACTATGCAGGCGGCAGTTGTAACAGGGTGTACCGGTGCAGTTGGATTAGGGTTAATCGATGCACTGGTAAAAAATAATGTTAAGGTTATAGCAGTTGTGAGAAAAGACTCAAAGCGCGCATACAGAATAAAAGAATCAGATGTGATTAAAAAAGTTGAATGTGACCTTAGCGGACTTGATAAGCTGCCTGAGCTTGTGCAGGCGACAGGGATTAAGCCGGATGTGTTCTATCATTTTGGGTGGGATGGAACATTTGGTGACTGCCGCAATGACATGTATATACAGAATATGAATGTAAAGTATGCACTGGATGCTGTTAATGCAGCAGCTGCGCTTGAGTGTAGTGTATTCATAGGCGCCGGTTCACAGGCTGAATATGGAAGAGTTGAAGGAAAGCTTAATGCAGAGGTTCCTGTATTTCCAGAGAATGGCTATGGAATGGCAAAGCTGTGTGCCGGACAGATGACAAGAATCCAGTGTGAAAAGCTGGGAATAAGACATATATGGACAAGAATATTAAGTGTGTATGGTCCATATGACGGAAGTGCTACGATGGTTATGTCTACAATAGGAAAGCTGTTAAGAGGAGAAAAGCCATCATGTACAAAGGGAGAGCAGATGTGGGATTATCTGTACTCCAAGGATGCGGGGAAGGCATTTTACTTATTAGGAGAAAATGGCATTAATGGCAAGGTTTACTGTATTGGTGGAGGAGCGGCAAGACCGCTTAAGGAATATATCGAGGATATAAGAGATGCAGTTAATCCGGAAGCAGAGATTGGCTTTGGCGAAGTTGCATATGGTCCGCGACAGGTTATGTACCTGTGTGCAGATATACAGGATTTAGTTAAAGATACAGGGTTTGCACCAGATTATAAGTTTTCTGAGGGAATTGCAGAAACAGTTGAATGGTGCAAGAAGGAGATGCTATGAAGAAGATAAGTATAATGGTTCCTTGTTATAATGAAGAAGAAAATGTAGAACCACTCAGTGAAGCGATTATTGCTATGTTTGCAAAAGACCTTCCACAGTATGATTATGAGATACTTTTTATAGATAATGATTCGACAGATACAACAAGGGTAAGACTTAGGAAATTATGTGAGAACAATCCTAAGATTAAGGCAATATTTAATGCTAAGAATTTCGGACAGTTCAATTCACCATATTATGGAATATTACAGACAACAGGTGACTGTACTATTCCTGTGTGTGCAGATTTTCAGGATCCTATTGATGTTATTCCAAGACTTGTTGCAAAGTGGGAAGAGGGTTACAAGATTGTCTGTGCAGTAAAGTCATCAAGTAAAGAAAATCCTATAATGTACTTCTTAAGGTCATGCTACTACAAGCTTATCAAGAAGATGTCATCTGTTGAACAGATAGAACATTTTACAGGCTTCGGACTTTATGACAAGTCGTTCGTACAGGTATTAAGAGATTTGAAAGATCCTATTCCTTTCATCAGAGGAATTGTTGGGGAGTTAGGCTTTAAGAAGACAGAAATAGAATATACACAGGCTCAGAGAAGAGCAGGAAAGACACACAATAACTTCTTTACACTGTATGATGCAGCTATGTTAAGCTTTACATCATATACTAAGATTGGTTTAAGACTTGCAACATTTGTTGGTGCAGGAGTTGGTTTTATAAGTGTCATTGTTGCTATTGTATATCTTATATTAAAGCTTATATACTGGGACAGATTTGCAGCAGGGATGGCACCGCTTATTATTCTGGTGTGCTTTTTGGGGGCATTACAGCTTATATTCATCGGTCTTATGGGAGAGTATATTCTCAGCATGAATAAGAGATTGATGAACAGACCATTGGTTGTTGAAGAAGAGAGATTGAATTTCGACGAAGAAAAATAAGGAGAGGGATAATGACTAATTTAGAGAAAGCTCATGAGCTTAATAGAATACTGATGCGTAAACTGGATTCAATATGTAAGGAATATGGAATCACATATTATTATGATTCAGGAGCGCTGCTTGGGGCTGTAAGACATCAGGATTTTATACCATGGGATGATGATATAGACATTGCGTTTACAAGGGAGAATTATAACAAACTGTTAGCAGTGCCTAAATCAGCATGGGGAGATGACTTTGAACTGGTATTAGCCAAGGATTTAATACCTGACAGCTTTTTTGATTTTCCTACAAGACTGGTATATCTTGGCGATTCAGTTCCTTTACAGAGTTACGCAAAAGTAGAAAATCATGTTCCGGAAAAATATAGAGACAGAATAGTTCTGGACTGCTTTATACTTGATAACGCATATGACTCAAAGTTTAAGCAGCTTCTGCTTAGATTGAGACTGACTATGATATACGGACAGTGTATGGGACACAGAGACAGTATAGATTATTCAGAATATGGTACATTACAGAAGATAGTAATAGGTATGCTTGTAGCTATTGGTAAACATAAGTCTCTGAATAAGTTAAGAGACAAATATGAGAGAGTAAGCATGTCTGTAAAAGGTGACACAAACCATTATTATTACAGTAATTATCCGATGCCAGATCTTAAGGCATGGTGTGATAAAGAATGGTATAACGGAACGGTAGATCTTAGAGTTGGAGAGGATTATTTCTCATGTCCTAAAGGATATAAGGAGATACTTACTATGGTATATGGAGATTATATGAAGCTTCCACCAGAAGAATCTAGGGTTCCAATGCATGTAAAACCAGATGTGCCTAGGGATAATTAATAGTGGAAAATAAAAAAGTTGCATCGAAACTTAAAGGTATAACCGGAGATTTTATATACAGTATGCTTGGCCTGGTTGTGATGAACGGTGTCATACAGCTTGTTCTGTATCCATTCTTAAGCAAACAGCTTGGAGCAGATGAATTCGGAGTAGTCCTTACATTGATATCAATAGTTTCAATTATGGGTTCAACATTTGGAACGGCAGCTAATTATTCCAGAATGGTAACCCACATGAAAAAGCAGGACAGTAATTCAGATTACAATATATTCTTGCTAGGTGTGGCTGTTGTATCGGTAGCGGTTTCAAAAGAACTGAACATTTTGCAGCAAATATGAAATCTGTTCTTATACTTTCTGGAACAGAGCTTATTGCGGCAGTTATACTTAATGCGGATAGAATTATTCTGCAGGCTGTTGATGGTGGAACATCCGTAACAGTATTTTATGCTGCTACTCTTATAGGGAAAATGGTTTCCCTGATATCAATGCCGCTTAATGGTGTAATAATCGGACATTTATCCAAGTATAATGGAAAGCTTAAGAAGAGTACATTTACCAAGATTTGTCTTGGCTCAGTTGCCGCTGGTTTTATTATAAATGTGGCATGTGTAGGCGTTTCATATGTATTTGTAGCCATAATGTATAAGGAAATATTCAGTATGGTTAAACCTTATCTGTGGCTTGCAAATCTTGGACAGGTATTCTACTTTATAGCCAATACGCTTATTGTAATACTGTTGAGATTCACTGATGAGAAGTATCAGCTTATTATAAGCATTGTCTTTATGGTTTCATTCATAGTGATTGCAATCCCGATGACTATGGCTATGGGTCTGTGGGGCATGGCAATTTCACTTGTTATAGTAAATCTGTTAAAGATATTAATGATAATGCTTGTTGGTAATTTGAAAATATAATTAAATAAAAATGTATAAAGGCAGGAAATGCTACTGGCTGAATTAATCAGGCAGACAATTTCCTGCCTTTTTTTGTAATAAGGTTGAAAAATATGAAAGATGATTTACAATATCCATGCTGTTATGTTCATTATTTTTGGGATTGCATAAATAAAATGAACATAGAAAGGGGCAATATTTATGAAAATACTGATTTTATCAGATATACATGGCAATCTGAATGCATTAACAAGTGTTTTGAATGACGCTGCGGTCTATCCGATAGAGGGACTGGCGTTGTTAGGAGATTTGATTGATTATGGAATGCATTCTAATGAAGTCGTTAATATTATAAAGAATTGTAATTATAAGGTTTTATGCAATATAAGAGGTAATCATGAACAGGCTGTCATGGAGGAGAACAGGTAAGCTTCTCACAGAGTTTTTTATGAAGGACGCAGTTGATGAAGGCAAGATTAAGGGCTGTTCAATAAGATTTGCAAATGTATACAGCAAAAATGAACTGTATCCAAAGCATATTAAAGAGCTTGAGGCAGCAAGAAACAGAAAGTGTCTCAGCATGATTGGGGTAAAATGCTCAATAGGAGCAAGGGCAGATCTTGGCAGACCTACAACGACTGCCATAGAAAATAAAAATAACTTCATGCAATATTTAAAGGAAATATAAAGGATATGCAGCAAAAGTGAATTTTATTACACTTTTGCTGCTTTTTTCTTGACGTATTGTGTATGTGGATGTATAACATATACTTAGATGTTCATTTTTGAAAGGAAATTATGAAAAATGAACAGAAAAATGAACATGACGATATTGTGATAAATGGAGGGCGGAAGTGTGTCATTAACAAAATCGGAATTTGATTTATTGAATTATTTCAGGGAAACAAGGAATATAACACAACGGGATATGGCAGATAAATTCTCAATGTCTCTTGGAAAGGTTAATAAGCTTGTTACAGACCTTAAATCTAAGGAGCTTATTAATAATACAGATACAGTATATGATATAACTGAAAGGGGAATGGACGCATTAAAGCCATATAAGGTTAATAATGCGATAATAATGGCAGCAGGCATGTCATCGAGATTTGCACCATTGTCATATGAAAGACCAAAGGGACTTCTTAATGTTAAAGGAGAAATTCTTATAGAGAGGGAAATTCGACAGTTACAGGAAGCAGGAATAACAGACATAACAATAGTAGTTGGTTACATGAAAGAGAAGTTTTTTTATCTGGAAGAAAAGTTTGGAGCTAAGATAGTTGTTAATGAGGATTATTATCAGTATAACAATACATCAACTCTTATAAGAGTGCTGGATAAGCTCTCCAATACATATATATGTTCAAGTGATAATTATTTTGTTGATAATGTATTTGAGCCATACGTTTATCAGGGATATTATTCAGCAGTATATGCAGCAGGAGAAACTGATGAATACTGCCTGAAATGTGACAGCCATGGAAGAATTACAGATGTAACTGTTGGCGGAAGTAATGCATGGTACATGTTAGGACATGTATATTTTGATAAAGAATTCAGTGATAAATTTACAGCAATTTTAAGAACTGAATATGAGAAACCTGAAACAAAGAATGGTTTATGGGAAGATTTATATGCAAAGCACCTTAAAGAACTCGCCCTATATATAAGGAAATATGATGCTGATAAGGTAAGGGAATTCGATTCATTAGAAGAATTAAGAGATTTTGATGAAGAGTATATCAATAATGCAGATTCAACAATATTGAAGAATATTTGCAAGATATTAAAATGTGAGATGAAAGACATAGTAAATGTTAAGGCTATTAAAGCTGGTCTTACAAATACTTCATTCCAGTTTGAGATTGGTTCTCAGGGGTATGTTTACAGACATCCGGGGAATGGAACATCTAAATATATAAACAGAATGAGCGAAGCGTTTTCAATGAAAGTGGCAGCTGAACTAGGACTTGATGATACATTTATATATATGGATGAGAATGAAGGCTGGAAAATATCAAAGTTTATAAAAAATGCCAGACAACTTGATTATAATAACCGTGCAGAAGTAGATATGGCGTTAAAAATGATGAGGATGCTTCATGATAAAAAGATAGTATCAAAATATGATTTCGGAATATGGCAAAAGACAGAAGAATTTATTAAACGTCTTGATGAAATTGGAAAGTCTGATTTTGAGGATTTCAAAGAGCTTTATAACACAATGTCTGAGTTAAAGGATGTTGTTATGAAAGATGATAATGCTGTTAAATGTTTATGTCACAATGATTGTTATTCACCTAATTTCCTTTTAGATGAAGATAATAAAATGTATCTTATTGACTGGGAGTATTCAGGTAATGATGACCCGGCAAGTGACCTCGGAACATTCATATGCTGTTCAGAATACACATATGACGAGGCTGTTGAGATAATAAAGCAGTATCTTGGTAAAGAACCTTCTGAGCAAGAACTTGCACATTATATAGGATATGTAGCCATAGCCGCATATTACTGGTATGTATGGGCACTTTATCAGGAAACAAGAGGAAATGCAGTGGGCGAATGGCTGTATATGTGGTATAAGAGCAGTAAATTATACTGCAAGGAAGCTATGAAGCTTTATAACAGATAATAAATTGTTGCTCCATTCTTCGTAGCAGCAGGTGGTGTACATAGTCCGATATTCCTTGCAACAACAGGAAGTGGATTCACAGCAATCTTTGGTGGATTGTTATACTGGATGGCAAGTCTTACACCACTTAAGAAATACATGTTAAAAGACCGTGATGACCTTGAAATAGTCTAATACATTTTGGGGAAATTCATAAAGAGTTTCTAAAGGTGCTGCTAAAATACAATAAGCAGCACCTTTTTATTGATTTGTTATTGATAAAAGTATAAAATAGTGTGGCATTATATTAATAAAAACAGTGAGGTAATTATGAGTAACAATACAGATAATAATATGCAGGAAACTAAGCCGGATATATTTGATAAGATTATGCATTTGCCGGGTCTGAGGGTGTTTGAACCATTGTATAAGAAGTATAAGGAAGTGCTTTTATATCTTTTCTTTGGAGTACTTACAACAGTAGTAAGTATTGGTTCATATGCGTTCTTTAATGTTGCAATGGGAATTAATGAGCTTATTGCAAATGTTATATCATGGGTGCT
>UMKU01024014.1_pt1 | contig 8866 bp, 7 predicted proteins | sample 1966411 | NCBI WGS metagenome assembly UMKU01 (sample SAMEA4836187, study PRJEB28245) | human gut metagenome | biome: gut microbiome; material: fecal sample | place: Denmark | collected 2008
TGTTTTCTCCTTCTCTGTTCTGAATTGCCATGCGTATCATCTTCTCAAATGACTCGCTGAAATGCTCATCATCTTCTGGTGCCCGTTTCTTCGGTCCTTTTATATGATTCTTTCCGGATGCCCTCCGGGCTTTCTTATTCAGATGCCGTTCCATAAGCATCCGGTCTATATTGTCATTTGTGTACCATTTTCCTGACTGATGGATTGCATAAGCGCCTTTTCCAAGTGCCATTGCAGCCACACCATAATCCTGTGATATTACGATATCTCCCTTTTGGCAAATACTGATCAACTTATAATCGACTGCATCATCCCCGGCTCCAACCACAATCACTTCACTGTAATCTGACTGTAGCACATGATTCGTGTCACAAAGCAGAGTCACCGGAATAGTATATTTTTCTGCAATCTTCTCAACAATTCGGACTACTGGACAGGCATCTGCATCTACCCAAATATTTGTCTCTTTATTACTCTTAACGTTTTCTTCATTATTCATCTTTTATTCGCATCCAATCTTTTTTGACATTCTCAATGCCTCTGTTCATAGTCCCCCAATATCCTGGATGCACCATTGGATAAATATTCGTATCTCCATATCTATAAGTTTTTCCATCCCCTATCAGCTCAGCCAATGTACTACAATCAAAGTATTCATCAATTAAAGTTCGTATCACTACAACGGAGGTATTGCATCTTTATCTCCTAACTCTGCGGAACATAACAATTCATATAAATTTTCACCCATAAATCAGCCCCCTATTATCGGCATGAACCTTTTCAATTAGATCTGCGGATGGATTATTTAGGCAAATAATGCCTTTGACATTTACCTTTCATCTTTTATCTAACATCTGATAAAAAATATTCATATAACCTATTCCAAGAATTTGTTGTCTTGTATTGACCAACTCATCATATGTCATTATTGTTGTATGGGCAGACAGTCTTCTGATATTCGTATTTATATCACGCATCATCGAAACAACTTCTGAATAGAAAATATTTGGATTCTTAACAAAGCCATCAATAAATGTTTTCAATTCTGTCATTGGATGAGCTCTATGTGTACATTTATCAAGGAAAAATACACATTCACCCAAAGTCATTTCCCTATTCTCTTGCATTTTTTCATAAAATCTATTTCTTCTTGCAAGTAAAGATACATCATGACTACTTCTAAATGGTTGGAAAATCAATTGATTTAACTGTACTTCCATACCTCTACAATATTCCAAACATATAGGAGCATAATCAGCTCCTTCACACTCCTTCATACCAGAAAATAGGCAATCTGCCATAGCGAGGATCTCTTTCGTCTTCAAAGCCATCTCATCCCATATATGAGGAAAATAATTCTGTCTTAAGAGTTCCATTTGTTTTGGTAATTCTTCCTGTAATTCTCCAAAAGAAAACATATTACATATAATTGCATGATTACGATCACTTAATGTATAAAAGCGCTCATCTTCATTGCTTTCGTCAAATGCTTCTGATAACTTTTCTTTTTCCTTTTGATAATTACCATACACACTAGACGTTTTCCCATCTATTCCCTGAGAATCCAGTATACACTGGCATATTTCCTTGAACTGCTCTACGTTTAATATGTCCTTCTGTGAAGGACTTACAGAATATGTATTTAGCAACAAATCATGCTCACTCATTAACCGTTCAGAGAAAGGTGATATATCATTTCTAAAGATTAAAATAGCTTGCTTTTTAATATCACTGGAATATTTTTCTTGAAACATATTTCTAAAATTGTCAAAATAACCGATCATTTTATATATCTCTTCAGAATTGTTTCCAGATGATCTTATTCTATTTTTTAGGTCTATCATAACAAGAGTATTTGTTTCTGCCTGATACTTGATAGAAATATCCGGAATTCCAACCAATCTCTTTTGCTTAGAATCATTTCCTATATATTTCCATCTTGGTTCTATCTGATCGCTCCAATATAAAGAAGCACCTCTTTGATAAAATATATCAACAATCCCACCTGTATTTGTTTGTAGTGTAAATACACTTTTAGAACCTACATCCATGATATTCCTTTCACTAATGAGATTCATTCCAAACTCATTAACAAAAGTTTCTTTAATTGAAAATAGACACCAGAGTTCAAATAACCTATTTGAAAAATCATCAGAGTATCTGATCATTTGCATAGTCTTATTTGAATCTAAAACAATACTACCTTGCCTATATCTCCAATACCAATTAAAAATTTGTTCATATGCCTGATAATTTCTTATTTTTCCCTTTAGGCTTCGTATTTTAATTTCATTGACAAGTGTTTCAGAAAACTCATTGCCATACTCTTTCAAGATTTTCCTAACCTCTATGAGACAATCTTTAAAGTAGGTTTTTCGTTCAAATGAAGTTAATATTCTTTTATACTCGTCAATCAGATTTTTTTCTGACAAATATAGATTTCCACCATATTGCCTCAGACGTTTATCAAATCTATCTAACAAATGTATTAAATAATCTACTATGAATATCAAAAAAATATTCTCAGGTGTTGCCGAGGTTCTTTCCTTAATAAGGCATGGATATTCCTTTGGGTATCTAACTTGCGTTTTCGTTTGCAAATATTTCTGAACTTGCAAATGTCCATGTATCTCTCCATCAAAAGTCTGGATTTTATCTTTATACATATAAGATAGGGACTTTTCTATGGACGACAGCATTTTCCTAAATTCACTCAAATTGGATAGTATAATCCTAATATAAATATTCAGGTCAGAATCTGTTAGCGAACCAGCATCGATTTTCATATCCATATTCTGACTTGTTAATGAGTATGTTGAAAAGAACTCATTAACAAATCGGAAAAAGCTTGGATTTGAATACATGTATTCTATTTGCTTTTCGTTAAACAAATTATTATCCATAATCTACCCCTAATGAATCATCTTATATAAAGCTTCTTTTGACTTTCTTAAAAACGAAAAATCCTTATCATCAACAACCGCATCATAAAAGGCAGATAACTTATTATAGTCATAGCCATCTAACTGTGGAATAATTCTTCCAGCTAATGTAGTGTCTGCAATATCCGAAATAAGATCATTCCTATTAACATCATCTTTCCAATTTGATACAATCATCGAAATATAAATACTTTCATATAAATCAATGATTTGTGCCGTTCCTATTTGAAGCCCTAGATATGAATCATCTTTCATGTGGTTGTACCGAATGTGTTTTATAAACTCTAATATATTCTTTTCCACTTCTTGCATCTCATTTAATTCATCAAGTTGCTTCAAATATTCCAAATTTATAGTCTCTGTCCCATATACACTGACCTTTTCTGCGACACGCGTCTTTGCAAGCTCTTTTGCATTTGATGCTTCTTTCTCAAAATAGTCCTCAGCCGGTGGTAATATATCAATAAATGTAAATCGTCTACTTAATCCCTGTGAAATATCATTAACGTAATTCTTATCAATATTATTCATAGCCCCAATGATGCGAAACCTATTTGGAATGTATATTTTCTGCTTATTCTCATCCTTTTGATACCACAAATTTATTACACGTTCTGCTGTAGTCGAATCAGATCCTAATGCTGTAAATAAGTCTCCAAATACTTTATCTATTTCACATCTATTCAGTTCATCAAGAACTAACCAATTTCCTTGCTGTTTTCCATCTTCATACTCATTCTGTACAATCAAATCACAACATTTCAAAATACTAGATACCACATAACCGTTTTTACCAACAATTACCTCTTGACCCTCTTCATTTGCTGTTGGCTGTAACCCTCCTATGGAATCATAAGTTGTCCAATCTGAATTTGCTGTTGCTTCTGTGAAATCTACATTAAAAACATCACAAATCAATTTTGCCAAAGTAGTTTTTCCAGTTCCAGGAGGTCCCTGCAAAATAATATTCCCTTTTATCAATCCCGCAATAATGTTACGAAGAACAGAATCATCCCCGAAGTATAATCCTTTGGCTTCTATTGCTTTCTTTAATTTGTTAAACACATCATCTGGAATATTTAACTTGATTCCACTAATATGCTCTGTTGCTAAGTATGTTTCCTCATATGTATTTGGAAATAAAGTTCCTTTATTATATTGTTCTATTTGACTAATGTTCGCCATTATATGCCTCCTTCAGATCCGATAGTATTTCTGCTTCTTTATTTTGATTTATATAATTTTGCTTAAGCAATACTAATTTTACCACATCATTACTCTTTTCAATTTCAATGACCTGATAAACTATATAATTACAAATTGCACTAAAATCCTGATTAACTATCACAATATAATCACCTTGTACAATGTTTGAGTTATTTTTCACTGCGATTGTAAGTTCTGATAACTCACCTAATTCTATCTTCTGACTCACAAATACCGGTTTTATATATAAAGGTAAATTTTCTTGTTCCTTTTCGATATTAGCTTTTTTACTTATATCAACAGCATATATCATCAACCGTTTGAATTGTTCTATGTGTGCCTTACTTAACCTAGAATTAAATCTTAGCACTCTTTTTTGATTATCTACCGACCACTCTAATAGTCTGCTATCTGTAAGTTTATCAAGCACAGCATAATTTAATACTCTATCATCAACGGTTAGATTACTTTTTATCTCTCTACTATTTTTTACTTGATCTATTGCATCTGTATAATTTAAATTTCCAATTACTAAAGAATACAAAAGAAATTTTAATTCAGTTTCCTCCAAATAATTCAGTTCCGTTATTGCTCTAATAAGTAGATTTATCGGTTCTATATCCTTATTTCTATTTGATATAGTTTTTATATTTGCATCACAATTTTTATACTCAAGAATATCTTTAACTATATTATTTGATGTACTATCCAATTTTTTTGCTTCTTCTCTTAGCTCATCCAATAACTGTGCTTCTCTGTTTTTATTTACAATACCTTGTTTTTCTAGTGAAAGTTTATATTTAGTGCCCTCTTTCTTCATACCATTTATCAAATAGCCATGATATGCTAGAAGTCTACTTATTGATGGATCTACAAACAGTACATTATCACCGTTGAAAATATGCTGCTTTTCAACATTTATTACATCTTCAACCAACTGTCCAGATTTTATGCTGAATGCCAATTCATCTGATATTATAAATGGCTTAAATACTGTTGTATCTACAGACTCAGAAACACTTATTTCATCAAATACAATTTCTGCCTTCTTATCAACATTGTATACTTTTAAGCTACATAAGCGTTCCTTGTATTTTTTCTGTACATCAGGATGAAGCATTACTTTTTGTCGAGCATCATTTGCCTTTATTAAGAACCCCCATCTAATAAGTGCCAAAATAGGTTTCCAATCCTTATATCCCTCAGCCTCACTATTTAGTCCAATCCCACCAGTGCTACGCGACTTAACCACGTCGGAAAGGCTGTCATAATATTTTTTTCCATTATCATGTAAATTCCAAATCATATAAGCATATTCTTGACATGTACAGAATCCAGTATCTATGATACATCGAATCGCCAAGTCTGGAGCTTCTATGTCTGAATCGCCACTTGGGCTCCCAGCATTATTCCTTCCAAATACAATCTTTTCAACGGCATCCATCAACAATTCCTGTCTTATTGCAATATCATCATTGATAATTGCTTCATACATTTTCTTACCAGCATCAGTTATTCGACGTTCTTTTATTCTTTTCCCTGACATCTTAGATTCCAAAAAGCCAAAATATGCTGGTACTTGTGCCTTTTTCGGATATGATGTCTTATATTGATTTGGTCCTATTAATCCTTTGAGCTTATTATTATTTTCACTCGCCTCAACCCAATCATCTGCATCGTAATGAATTTTTAAAACTGCATTCATTTCATCAACGTCTGCACTATGTTTTGGAATTACTATTTTCCCCATTTGATTTCTCCTTTATAACTGTCGCATAAGTTCTCCTACAATTGATTTAACAAGTTTCGAAGGTATACCCTCCCCAAAAACCTTTCTAATAAATGATTCATCTGCCCACTCAGGTATATTCCAATCCAGCGGTAATGACATCACTATTAAGAGTTCGTAAATTGTTAGCACTCTCGGATCAGAATATAGTACTTCCCCATTTGGTGCTGTATATGATCTTCCAGGATGTACACATGCTAATGAAGAAATAACTCCATTGTTCTGTGTAACTGTCCTACATGGCATATCCCACTTTAATCTTCTATAATGATTATGATGAGCTTTAACTGGTGTTCCATCTTCTTTTTGTGGATAATATTTTTCATTATAAATTGCTGATTTTCCTGTAGGAGTATGCATCATCCATTCTACTTGTTTCCAAGAATGCTTTGGTGGACGATGCCATTTTGAAATTTCTAATCCAGCCTGTCTCTTTGCCTCATAGTCAGGAAAATGTCTTATCGTTTCTTCAATTCCTTCCCTCAGTAATGGATCCAGCGATGGTAAATCTCCAATTGCTTCACTTAATGTTATTTCTTTTTGCTTATCTGGAAATTCCCATATAAGATTGATATCATTTCTTACTAATAAAAAAATGTTACGCTCTCTTAATTGCGGAACTCCATAATCTTTTGCCATGACCAATGTTTCTTTATTAAAACTATACTGTTCACCCAATTCCTTTTTAATGTATTCGGGAATCAGCATTATTTTCCCATTAAATTCGACCTTAGTCGTCAACTGCTTGGGTACATTTTCTAAAAGTACAAATTTAGGTTTGACCCTTTTGATAACATCAACCGCGTAAAAGATAAGCTGATTTCTCGGATCAAATTCTAATCTAAGTCCTGCCTCACTCATGCCCTGACAAGGAGGAGTTGCAATAATAAATTCTACTTTCTGTTGTATTGCCTCTTCCACAATACAATTTCTCGTTTCCTCATCTGTAATATCTCCACAGATCATGTGTGCATCCGTATAAACATCTTGATAAAATCGTGCACGCTTCTCATCTATTTCATTTGCTAATACTATATCAACACCAACATCCTTAAGATATGCCTCCGCAATTCCGACGTTAGCAAACAAGGAAAGTCCCTTCAACCGCATAATTACACCTCTTATAATAAATTCTCAAAAACTTTTTTTACAAATAGTGGTGGAATTCCTTCACCTATAATCCTTCTCAAAAAAGCCTCTGAGGTTTTCTCTGGCACCGGCCAGTTTGATGGCAAACTCATTACCAACATCAGTTCATACAAAGTGAGTGTTCTAGCATCTGAATATATAGGATCCCCATTTTCGTCATGACCTATATATCTACCAGGATGCACATTATTCTGCGATGAAATTTTCCTATTATCCATTGTTACGGTATATGCCGGAGTATCCCAGTTTTGTCTCTTATACGTATTTCTATATCCTTTGACTGGACTGCCATTTTCCTTAACTGGAAAGTATTTATCATTGTCAAATGCAGTTGCTCCAGATGGAGTATGCATCATAGCAATCACCTGTCTCTTTACATGATGTGGTGGAATGTTCCATCTTGATATTGCAAGGGCTCTATTCTTTCGTTCCTCATACAATGGAAATAACTGATTCATTTCGTCTTGGCTTATATCTTTTACAAATGGATCAATTTCTGGAATATCACCAATAACATCTCTCATCGTAATTATCTTTTCATCCGGGTTTGGTAAAATCCATTCTTTTTCAACTGTCCGTCGAGTCAATAATGTAATTGCTCTCTCCCGTACTTGTGGTACAGAATAATCTTTTGTATTAATTATATATCTGTGAATTATATATTCATTCTCAAGTTCATTATTTATATAATCAGGTATGAGAATGTCTTGATCATCAATCTTAATAGTTGTATTAAAAAAGTTTGGAACATTCTCTATAAAAACATAATCTGGTTTGATTTTATGAACTGCATTTATAACCGGAATAATTAGACGATTTCTTTCGTCATCTTCATCAAGTTGCCCTGCTGTACTCATACCTTGACACGGAGGAGTAGCCATTATACATTTTACACCAGCCTCACGACTCTTCCTTATTACTTTGCTAAATACATCATCTGTTGTAATATCCCCTGGTATCATCTCTGTCTCAGGATATATTTCTGCATACAACTTTGCTCTTCGTTCAAGAAGCTCATTTGCAACAGCAACATCGACTCCTAATTCCCTTAAATATGCCTCAGCCACTCCTATATTTGCAAATAACGACAATACCTTCATTTGGTTTTTATCTCCATTTCATTTAAAAATTGAAAATACAACTTTACTGATTTTCTGATTTGAGATTTCACAGAGACTGAAAGTATTTGAAACTCACTACATTGCTCCAGTCGAAATAAATAGACATCTTCATTTTGGAATCCCAGTATGTTGTTTGCTCTGCGTAATCTGGAAATAATATCTTTTATCGATGCGTCTGTATATGTTTGAGTTTCTTTAATCCAATTTTTAAATTCTACACAGTTCATATTTTTCTCCATTTTACAATTGCAAATATTTATTTTATTTTAACATTAAGGTTGCATGGCGTCAATGTTTTGACGCCATTAAAATATAAAAAAGCCGGGTGGGGATATAACTCTATACACAAAAAGTCATAGCCCACCATAATCTCAAAATTTTATTTACTTAAAAGGTAACTCCTCATCAATATTATCTGGGATTCACATGAATCCATCTGCACCATTTGTTATTCTTCCAACTAATATTACCTTATTTATAATTCCCTAAAACCCTTTCTTTTTCAGTCCCAATCATTATTTTTCGCAAGTTGGCAAGCAGTGCCCTCGTACGTACGTGAGCGCATTTTGCTTGTTGGAGGCACATCCCCAATCCCCTTAGAATGTCATCTTCGATGCCAAGCTGCGCCCTCACTTTGTGAGTGCTGATACATTCCTGCT
>UMKU01070577.1_pt1 | contig 8839 bp, 12 predicted proteins | sample 1966411 | NCBI WGS metagenome assembly UMKU01 (sample SAMEA4836187, study PRJEB28245) | human gut metagenome | biome: gut microbiome; material: fecal sample | place: Denmark | collected 2008
CTAATCACACAAAAATAAAAGCCGCACCCAAATTCAAACTTAGGTGCGGCTATTCTTAATTGGCAATTTTCAATTAAGCTATAAAAATACATATTCCATTATTACCTAATTCTTTAACAGGTATATCCATTTCCTTTAAAGAATTACGTATCATATTAGAAGTACATGGTCTTTCTTTCATCAAGACTTGCATGCCTCCTCTAAAATCAGGCATATAAATGTAATAATACACCTGCTTTAAACACTTACTGAATACTTTTTCCAATAAGGTCTTTAAACGATTTAAATCGTCCATAGTCGTATCCTTTTTTGTTATACAATTTAAAATTTGATGCTTTACCACCGTTCAAAGTTTAAAAGCATTAATTTTCAATACAAATATAGCAAAACTAAATGAAACGACCAAAAATCGCAATAAAAGACCACCGGAAAACATTTATACCAATGAATGTTTTCCAAAAACAAAAGCCAACCACTTAATTATAAGATGGTTGGCTTTTACTGTTATACTACTTATTATTTTTTAACACTTTCGCTATCTTTTCAAACACCCCTGCTTTCTTCTCATCCCACTCTTGGGCTTTCTTCTCGAAATACGGTATCATCTTATTATGCTCATCCAAACATTTCAAACGCATTAATTTAGTATCAAATTCAGCACGTTCACTAAGAATATTTCTTTTTTCAAAAGCTTTCATAATCATACCATGCACTCCCGGTAACGGGAGACTAGGTGTCATTTGTTCAATCTCTATAGTTAAATCTGAAAGTTCATCAATAATCTCTTCAACCTTTTCACTATTTGGTTCACTTGTCGTCTTTTTAACGACCTTTTCTGTTTTACTTTCTTTTTCTTCCACCTTTTTCACTACTTCTACCTTCTTTTTGGAAAAGGCTTCAAACGGGAACATATAAACTACTGAACATTGTTCAATGGCAGAATTAGACTTTAAATAGGCAGAAATATAAGGCTCATTACCCAAAATGTCCTTATTATCTCTTTTGTTTTCATTTCTCGCCTTAGCATTCCAACGGAAATCGCTATCAACCATTGAATTAGCCCAAGTACACCAAGCAATAGTACTCCCTACCATCCAAACTTTAAAATACTTATCGCCTTCTTCTCCTGCATATTCAAATGCTTTCTGCGGACTCAAAATGATAATATCACTTTGATTAATATCCGTAAAATTAACTTGCTTTCCTTTACGCAAAGCATTCACGATTTTATCAAACAATGCTTCATTGTTTGCTTTCAGATACTCTATAACTGAATTTTCATTATTGCTCATATCTTCTCATTTTAATATCTTTACCCAATTATCAAATTTCCGATAAACCACACTGCGAAAGCTGTCATATTGGCTACACCAAGTTTCTTTATAAAGATACCAAATGCAGAATTTACCCAAAAATCTCTTGGAGCAATCGTTACTTCCACACTCAAAGCATATCCTATAAAGAATGCTATAATACCAAATACTCCAGCAAGTCCCGAAGCTGCACTTTCAGCCCAAAACATAATATCTATTGCAACTAATGCAATGATATTCAATACTAACAATACGAATGTTATACAACCCATAATTCTACTATTTTAATGATTCAACAATTTCATCTACATATACATTTGCAACATTTTCGGCTGTTGCTTTAATGTCTTCTAATATTGGAAACCTTTTGACTATCGCTCCTCGTGCAGTTCCCGACAAATGTGGCAACACTATTGATTTGGCATTTACCACACATTTATCTAAAACCTCTTTCGCTTTCTTGCCTAAACAAACACAAAGATTTGGTCTCACCAAGTCTAATTCTTTTTGCAATATATCAGTATATACCTTTAACTTACTTTCTGAATAGGTTTTAGACATTTCTCTATCATGTACAAAATACTTATTCGCATCAGTCAGATATATTGCAAACCCTTTCTTAATCAAACCATTAATCAACAAGTCAGCCATTTTGCCACCACTTCCACTTTTTCTATGGGTTGCATCATGCATCCCAAATGGACTTGACACTATCGCATCATGGCATTCTTCATACCATTTCGCATCACGTAACGGGTCTTGCGCAATAAGCATAATTCGGACATTATCGACTTGAACATTAAACCAAGTCGGCAAATCTAAACCTATTGCACCTTTATCCGCAAAATCTTTTCTAAACAATGGATTCAAAATAGGAATACAAACAGAGGTAGTATCTGTATATCCATTAAAAGGCTTCAAATCATCGGAAAACTCTTTTTGCCATTCTGCATACGAGAAGTCATAGCACTTTCTCATTTGCTTATAACGAGCCTTTAACATATCTAATTGCTGAATACCCAACAATTCATCAGCAACTAATTTTGGAATATCATCCGACAAATGACAATCATTGCAGAAGACTGTTCTCATACACAATCACTTTGCGCTCTCCCAGTCTCAAAGAAAGCATTTTCTAAAATAGGGAAGGCGCAAGACTGTTATCAAATTCCGTCAATGGGTTCTGGACTACCTCTGCACCGAAAAATGAAAACAGCTCACGCCTTTGGCTGTATATCAACACATCAGTGCTATATATGCAAACCAAAGGGAGCATTCTTTCATATTCCTCAGTGCAGGTGAATTGTCCAGATTCATTGACAAGGAATAAGCTAAACGCTTCCTAAACTATGTCTGTCCCTCTTGGGACAATGCAAATATAGGAACTATTTAGCAAAAATGCTACTTCGTGAACTGCTCTTTTTCTATTTTCAATTCAAATTTACCTATTCTTATGGGGAAATCAAACTTTGATACTTTAATCTTTTATAGGCTGACATCGTAAAATAAGTAAATCTTTCAACATCTGTTAGTCCTCTCGTATTATATCTAAATGCAAATTCATCACAGTATTTATCCAAATGCTTTGGACTTACCTTATGATATATTCCTAATATTCCACGTTTCAAGTGTGACCAAAATCCCTCAATACTATTGGTATGGAATCCGTCTTTTACATATTCACCTGTACTATGTTCAACTACTTTATGAATATAATTTTTCGATATTCCAGTATAACCTTTCCATCCATCTGTTATAACGGTAGAACCTTCCTTGACTAAAGTATTGATTATCGTTTTCAAAACCTTTCCACCGGTATTTGGAACAACGGCTGTATAGGCCATTCCATTAGATAATAGACCTACTACGGGAGTCTTAACTTTAAGGCTTCTTCCTTGTGCATTCTTTACTCTACCTTTATTCTTACCACCGACATAGGTTTCATCAACTTGTGTCATATCATTAAATTGAACTACAAGCTTGTCTTTCAAATTATGTCTTATCCGTTCCAACATGAACCAAGCTGTTTTCTGTGTTACATCTATATCCTTAGATAATTGTATGCTACTTATTCCTTTCTTATGGGCTAAGAATATATACAATGCATAGAACCATTTCTTTAATGACACATGACTACCTTCAAACATTGTACCAATAGTAACCGTAAATCTTTTCTTACATCGTTTACATTTATATAGTCCTTTAAATTCTCCATTAGACTTTAACTTATAATGCTCTTTCGTTTGACAATTACAGTGTGGGCAAATCGGTTCTCCACGCCATTTAATATCTTCAAGAAATTCTCTACATGATTTTTCATCATAAAAGGATTTCATCAAATCAATAAATGACTTTACTTCTCGCATTTGTTTATTCTTCTTTATTATTTCTACAATATTGATTATTTCTGTTTCCAATTGACATGTTATTTTTATTATATAAATATAATAAAAATTCCTAACATATAAAACATAAGTAGTTAAAAATTAGACACTTAAATAAAACAATTGGGTATAATTATCATATACATATTTAAAGATAAAATGTTACATAGAAAATAAACCCGACTTTGCAGAGTCGGGTTCTTGTTACATATCTCCTGTATATTACAGGGCATTAAGATGTTCCAATATTTCAAGTATTTCATGGAACATTTCTAAAACTATTAGGACTATCTCTAATAGTTTAATAATGAATATGATTCTATTTTTCATATACTTTTTGATAGTCCTTTTATGAACTATCAAAAATATATATCAGAGTGTCCTTACAAATCAAGGCGGATGTAACAATTATTATGAAACATTTATCTTTATGGTCAAATATCTCAATTAAACTTGGATGTTTGACCTTTTATTTAAGACAAATTAATATTGCTCATTCATTAACCAAGTGTTCCAATACGATACTTGGAACACTTGGTTTTTACTACTATGAAAACTACTTTGGCGAATTATACCCAAATCCAATCTCAAGTGTTATCTACTTAGGATTCTTTAACAAAATTCTTTGATTCACTTGAAAACAGGCATAAAAATAGGGAAACCCAAAAGATTTCCCTATTGAAATAAGATATAAATAGATAGAATTAAAATTAGTACATTAAAGTATATAATTGGGAAAAATAATTCAAAATGGACCATAAATGAGTAAAACAACAATTTATTACCTATTCCTAGTAGTAATATATGTGCTGCTGGAATAGGTCTGTGTTTTGTTAGTCGTGGTAAAGTAACAGACATCAAAACAGAAAAAGAGGAACAAAAATGAAAATAACCCATCCCAGACCAAGAGAGTCGCCCGATCATACAGGATCTTTGAGAATATTAATATAGTCCTAACAATTACCTGTCAAACAATGATAACATTGAATAAATTGGCGAAGAGATGCCTTGAAACAGCAATGCGCAAAGGTAAAATCAATAATTATACCTCCAGGCGTGCCTTTATCTTATTGATTTCTGTCAAATGGAGGGAATTGCTTGAAGCTTCGAAATATCACAGCAAGCATCTGCCCGGCTATTCAGAACAGGAGATTGCCGCTGCAGGTATCATCATTTCCACCATAACTTATCTAAGCCGTATCGGATGCGCAAACATCGAGCAACTGATCAAGGATACGATAGAGTTCAATGACAACAAGGATGAATAGGTGTTGTGACTGACTTGAGTGATGTTGATTTTAAGTGTAGTTGATAAATAGTGAGTTATGACAAAAAACATTTCTATAAAGCTGTTGGACTTCAACAAGGGCCAGCTCGCCGGGCTTCCGAAGAACCCACGTTTCTTCCGGGACTATCGCTTCGAAGCGATGAAAAAAAGTATTTCCGACTCTCCTGAGATGCTTGATCTCCGTGAACTTATCGTTTTTCCATCAGAAGGCAGATACATTGTCGTTTGTGGTAACCTGCGTTTACGTGCCTGTAAGGATTTGGGCTATAAAGAACTTCCCTGCAAGGTGCTGCCAGACGATACACCCGTAGCCAAGCTTCGTGAATACGCCACAAAAGATAATGTAAGTTTCGGTGAGAATGATATGGATATTATGGAAAACGAGTGGGATAAGGCTGAGTTACAGGACTGGGGTATTGAGTTCGCTCCAGAAAAGGAAAAGGATGAATTCAAGGATCGTTTCAACGCCATATCGGATGACAACGCCCTGTATCCTCTCATTCCCAAATATGATGAGAAACATGAACTATTCATCATTATTTCCGGTAATGAGGTGGACAGCAACTGGCTCCGTGAACGGTTGGATATGCAGCACATGAAATCCTACAAGACCGGCAAGATAAGCAAATCGAATGTCATTGATATAAAAGATGTACGCCATGCCTTGCAAAATAGTAATTCCAAGCCATAAAAGGCATGACAGAGTGTTCGCCAAAAAGCTGGTGAATGATCCCATTGTCTGTGTGGCCGAGAGCCAAGCAGACCTGTATCGTGAATTTAACCCGGATTGCGAGATTGTCACCCATCCCGATGACATCATTGGTCTTATCCCCAAACGTAATTGGATGGCAAGATATTTCGGGGAGCTGTTCATGCTCGATGATGATGTCCATGCCTGCAAAACTCTTTATGCGGAGAAAGGCGAGTCCGGAAGAGTGAAAGACAAAGACAAGATTACCCGGATTATCCTCTCACTCCATGAAATGGCCAGTCTTATGGATATCCACCTTTTCGGCTTCACCTCACGGATATCACCTGTGATGTATGACGAAACGAGCTTTCTTTCTCTTTCAAAGATGATAACAGGATGCAGTTACGGAATTATCTATAACAAAAATACCTGGTGGAACGAGGAACTGAGACTCAAAGAAGATTTTTGGATAAGCTGTTACATGAAGTATAAGGAACGGCGTGTACTCACAGACCTCAGATACAACTTCGAGCAGAAAAATACATTTGTCAATGCAGGAGGGCTGGCCTCTATCCGCAATCAGGAAGAGGAACGGCGATCCATTCTTTTCATCAAGAAAAACTTTGGTGACAGTATCCTGTTAAAGAGCGCAACCAACAACGGGAAGGACAAGACAAAACAGCTCGTGCAATATAACATAACCTGTAAATTCAAATACTGATAATCAAATGAAAATGGCGATAAAATGGCGAAGATTCTGTTTGCCAAACTTGTCAATTACGACTATCTTTACTAATGTAATAAACAATAAGTCAAACCAAAAAACTAAAAATTATGACTATCAGAACTGTTGGAGGCTATGATTTTTTTGAAGTATCTTCTGCAATGCAGAAAGCGATCAGAAGGGCTGACGCAGCGGTTGCAGGCTTTTTCGCTTTGGAACTGTGGACCAGTGGTTACAGGGATTATGTATGGAAGCGTTTGTTCACCATCTCCGCCGAGGATTGCTATGGAATCGTGACCGGAGAAATAGAAGCATTATGGCAGGGACACGAGGTCGTAAACAAGAAAGCCACAGAACCCAAAGGGCGTATCTTTGTAAGCAAAGCTGTTCTTCTGCTGTGCGAATGCCGGAAGAATCGTGATGCCGACCACTTGCAGAACTTCATTTATGACCGCAAGGATGTCGATATAGAAAAATGGATTGAGGATATCAGACAAAGCCCCATACCCATTCCACCTTATACATTCGATGTGCATACCCGCAAAGGCAAGAAAAAGGGACGCACGAAAGCCGAGTTTTTCCGGGAAGAGTATGAAGCCCTGCAACCGCGTGTTCCCGGCTTGTTCGATGATATAGTTCCCCAAAAACAACAGGATTTGTTTAACGAGACCACGGCGCATTAGTCGTGGTCTTTTCATATAGTCAAACCAAATAACATTGAATTATGAACAGAAAAGAAAGACAAGAAGCGAAAGCTGGCAGGTACAGGGAACTTGCAGAAAAAGCGATGAAAGAATCTAAGGAGGCTTACAGTCAAAGCCATAAGTTAGTGGAGAACATCCCCATGGGACAACCCGTACTTATAGGGCACCATTCAGAAAGTACTCATCGACGAATTCTGGACCGTTCATGGAATACGCTGGGAAAAGCGGTAAAGCTTAGCGAGAAAGCTGAATATTTTGAACAGAAAGCCAAGGCGGCAGAAAATAATGCCTCAATTTACTTGGGAGATGACGATGCCGTAGAACGGCTGGAAGAAAAGCTGGCCACCCTTGGAAAGAAACAGGAAACAATGAAAGCCACCAACAAGATTCTCCGCTCCAAGAAGCTCTCCGAAATTGAGAAACATGATAAACTGAAAGAGTTAGGATATTCCGAAAACGGGATAACACAACTCTTCATTCCCGACTGTTTTGGTGAAATAGGGTTTCCCAGTTATATCATTACCAATAATGGATCTAATATCCGGCGGGTCAAAGAACAGCTTGAGAGAGCTAGAAAAATGAAAATGACAGAGAATAAGGAATACACCATCAATGGTGTAAGTCTGGTTGAAAATTATTCAGAAAACCGCCTGCAACTATTCTTTCCTTCCATTCCGGATGCAGACATACGTAACCAACTGAAGAAAAATGGTTTCAAATGGTCACGCTGTAATGAATGCTGGCAGTCCTATCTGAACCATCGGAATATTGACAGCGCGAAAAAGATTATTTCCGAGTGATAGAACAACCACCCCATAAAACCCAATTTATTAACTCTAAAACGATTAAAGATGAAGATGATTGTAACTGGCAGCGAAGGCTTCATAGGCAAAGCCCTCTGTCAGGAATTGAAAAGACGTGATGTTGAAGTGATCGGAATTGACCGGAAAAACGGCAAGGATGCCGCAAGCATTTGCGACATCCTCAAAAACGGAGATATAGACTGTGTATTCCACCTGGCCGCACAGACTTCCGTATTCAATGGAAACATCCCCCAAATCCGAAAAGACAACATTGACACTTTCATAAATGTCGCTGATGCCTGCAACAGGTATCATGTAAAATTGGTATACGCAAGTTCGTCTGCCGCCCATCCATGCAACACAACCTCCATGTATGGCATATCCAAATACTTCAACGAGCAGTACGCCTCATTCTATTGCAAAGACGCGACAGGCGTCCGGCTTCATAACGTGTACGGTTCCCTCCCACGTAAAAGAACTCTTCTCTGGTTTTTACTCAATAGAGGAAAAGTCAAACTGTACAACTACGGCCGGAATATCCGTTGCTTCACCTACATTGATGACGCGGTACAAGGACTCATCTATGCCTACGGCTCACACAAACGCCTTGTCAATGTGGCGAACATGCAACCTATCACCGTAAAAAGCTTCGCAGAAATTGTGGGATCGTATAAAAGCATTGATATTGAACTGGTGGAGACCACCCGTGAACATGACAATTCTGAACAAGTAGTGGACAGGTACATTTTCTTAGTACCTTTGTCCTACACCTCCGTAGAGAATGGAATCAGAAAGATTTTTGCCGGGCGGAGAAACCAAACGCCCCAAAATTCCAAGGCGGAGGAAGGATAGCGCCCAATGAAATTACTTTTTAAGTTTTAATCCACCTGCAGGAAAAGAAGTCTTAACCCCATCTTTTTTTCTTGCAGGCT
>UMKU01071528.1_pt1 | contig 8833 bp, 7 predicted proteins | sample 1966411 | NCBI WGS metagenome assembly UMKU01 (sample SAMEA4836187, study PRJEB28245) | human gut metagenome | biome: gut microbiome; material: fecal sample | place: Denmark | collected 2008
TTCCATAAAAAAGTTCTATCTTTGCAAGACAAATAGTCCCGAATTATCATCGGGTAAATGACTTTTATAAACTTAACTTATGTAATTATGAAAAGAAGTAAAACATTGGTTGTTTGTGCCATGTTGGGTGGAAGCATCATGTTCTCATCATGTATCGGTTCTTTTGGATTATGGAATAATCTGAAGGATTGGAACCAAGGAGTCAGCAACAAATTTGTAAACGAGCTTATTTTCGTTGCTTTTCACATTGTACCTGTTTACGAGATCGCTTATCTTGCAGATGTTTTGGTACTCAACTCTATCGAGTTTTGGAGCGGTTCCAACCCGACAGCTTCTATCGGTGAAGTGAAAGAAGTAAAAGGCGAAAACGGTGAATATTTGGTGAAGACAAACACAGACGGTTACACCATCACTAAAAAGGGAGAAGAAAAATCGGTTGATTTGGTTTACAACAAGGACAACAATACCTGGAATGCGGTAGCCGACGGACAAAGTTTCGAGCTGGTAAAAATGAATGAAGACGGAACGGCAACTGTCAGTATGCAGAACGGTACCTCTATGACTGTCACCCCCGATGCTCAAGGTGTAGCAGCTGTAAGAGTAGCAGCCGGAAGTTCTGTATTCTTTGCTGCCCGATAGTTTATTGTATAATAGAAAGAGAAGTTGCTTTATAGTGAAAGCAACTTCTCTTTCTTCTAACCTTCTAATATCATGAAAACAACAATTTTAAGTGCTTCACTTCTTTTATTACTAAGTTCCTGCACACCCACAAAAACAACGAACAATTTAAATGCAATCGACATTGCCGGTAGTTTTGAACACCTCACTGAGTTAAAGGTTTCTCAGCTAGGAAAGAATATACGTTATGTACCACTAGAAACTACCGATTCATCTTTAATAGGAAACTCTTACAACATCAAGCTTCTGAAAGATAAAATCCTGGTAGCTACAGAAGGTAGTTGTCTGGCATTCGACAAACAAACAGGAAAGTATTTAGGTACCATAGGGCACAAAGGAGGTGATCCGGAAGGATACAGCGAAGTAGTATATTACATCCATCCTCAAACCGGAATTCTTTATTTTCATCGCCAACCCAATAAATTGGTCAAATACAATCAAGACGGAGAATTCTTGGGAGAAACCATACAACCCAAAAGTCTGTTACAAGGATTCTGTGCAGCTTTTGCCGATTCACTCATTATCGGCCATTATGGTGGAGGAATCGGAACTTCCCCATTCGAAAGCAAATTGATATATTCAAATGAAGAAGGAAAAGCAACAGACTCCATAAGCAATTTCTCTCGTAACATCCCAACCATTACTCCCAATGATATTGCATCCATCAGTGTATTCAAAGGAGGCTCCGGAAAAGAAGCCTTCGGAATGCTTGGCTACAATGGTCTCATTTACATAACGTACAAAGATAATAAAAAAGGTATCTTCCCACTCAATCACCCTACCATATGGAACAGCGGAGATGCTCTTCACTTCAAAGAAGCACTGAAAGATACTATATATACCATCAATGGAAATACCATGCAGCCTTATCTTACATTCAATACAGGCAAATGGACTTTCCCGGCTGATAAAATTGGAGAAACCGAAGGAACACAAGAGTATATCACTATCTCCTATGTGATGGAGACTCCGCAAAGTATCCTGTTCCAGTGCATACAAGGAATATATAGCCGTAGCGTAACTTTCACAGGAATATATAACAAAGCAACCGGAACAACTTACATGAATAAAGACGAGGCCGGATTTACCGATGACCTGAGCCGGTTTATGCCTTTCTTCCCGGAAACAAGCTCCCAACAGGGAGAATACGCTTCTGTATTGGAAATAGGAGATATTCAGGAATGGTTAGACGAACACCCTGAAACTGTCAAAGAAGGTAAGCTAAACTTCTTAAAAAAGATAAATGAAGATTCCAACCCTGTCTGTGTCATTGTAGAACCATAAATAAAAAAGCTGCCCAAAGTATCACTACTCAGGCAGCTTTTTCTCACCTTTTTAACGATAACAGTATTTAAATTAATCACGTCCTCCCCCCAATGCCTGATAGAGGTTTATTACACCTTGTATTTCTGCAAAACGGTTGGCTACTTGATTCAATTGTGCACTGAGCAAAGTCTGTTGTGCAGTCAGTACTTCCAAGTAGGTAGTATTTCCATGTTGCATCAATAAAGAAGTACTTTCGAAAGCCTTATTCAGCGACATGATTTGTTTATCGTAATAAGCCGCTTTCTCTTTCGCTGTCTGATATTTTACCAAAGCCTCATTTACTTCACTACCGGCATTCAGCAATGTCTGTTGAAAACCCAGCTTAGCTTCTTCCTGTTGGGCTTTAGCTATCTTCAACCGGGCAATATTTGTGCCTCTATTAAATAAGGGTTGCGTCAACGAACCGATAGCCGTTGCTATGAATTTCCCCGGATTGACAATCATACTTCCGGCAGAGTTTGTCCATCCGGCACTACCACTCAGTACAATAGAAGGATAGAAAGCAGAACGTGCCTGGTTAGTCACATAAAAAGCTGCTTCCAGCGAACGTTCCGCACTACGCACATCCGGACGATTGGAAAGCATCTGCACAGGAATACCTACCGAGAAACGTTCCTGCATTCCATAGGGGAAGTTCCATGTGTCCGCCCTCTCAATAGTATGAGGAGTTTCAGCCAACAATAATGACAAACTATTTTCCACCTGGTTTATCTGTTCTTTCAAGTCAAGCACTGAAGTACATATAGTATAATAAGTAGCTTCCATTTGCGAAACAGCCGCTTCGTTTGCCATACCTGCTTCCATCAAAGCACGGGTGGCATCTACTGTTTCTTTCCATGAATGTTGTGTCCGGACCGAAATTTCAAATTGGGCATCCAACATCAACAAAGTATAATAAGTATTGGCTATACCGGCTATGAGCTGAGTCCGGACAGCCTGTTTATAATCGCGGCTCTGCTCCAATAATGCCTTTGCCTGACGCTTGGCATTACGGATTTGACCGAAAATATCGATCTCCCAACTAGCTGTAACCGGCAAGGTATAAGTCTGCATTGCTTTGGATTTATCAAAACTACTCACAGTCCCTTGCGGAGACAATGCAAACGAAGGCAGATAAGCCAACTTTGCAGATAACAATGTAGCTTCTGCTTCCTTTACACGCCATTGGGCAGACTGCAAGTCTGTATTATTCTGTAATCCCTTTTCAATCAAAATCTGCAGTTGCGGGTCAGTAAAAACTTCCCGCCAACTCAGATTTCCCATATTATCCAAAGTATCTGTAACTACAACCTCTTCCCCATACAGGTTTATGGGAACCTCGGTTGCAGGTTTATATTTAGTATATATGCCGCAGCTACTCAGTGTGAGTGCTGCGACGGTTAGAGTGATGATTTGTTTTTTCATTTTTTCTCTTCTTTTTTGCTTTCAATGTGATGTTGTCTTTCCTCGACAGCTTCTGCATATTCCTCCTGAATCTGCCAATCGGACGCCGGCTGAAACTGAATGGGACGTACCTTCTCCTGCAAATATTGGAATACGATAAACAAAGAAGGCACGATAAACAGTAATGCCAGTGTACCAATCACCATACCACCGACCGTACCCGTACCCAGTGAACTGTTACCGTTGGCTCCTACACCACTGGCGACCATCAACGGAAATAAACCGAAAATCATGGTCAACGCCGTCATCAGGATAGGACGCAAACGAGCCTTGGCAGCAGAAAGGGCAGCAGAAGTCAGACTCATACCTGCCTTACGGCGCTCGGTAGCATACTCAGTCAGCAAGATAGCGGTCTTGGCAAGCAGACCAATCAACATAATCAATCCGGTCTGCAAATAAATATTATTTTCCAGTCCCATCATCTTGGCAAACAAGAAACTGCCCATCAAACCGAATGGTACAGATAACAACACTGCAAATGGAATAAGAAAACTTTCATAAAGAGCGCTCAAAATAAGGTAAATCATCAGGAAGCAGATACCAAAAATGATGATGGTAGTACCTCCCTGGTCAGTCTCTTCACGAGTAATACCACCGAAATCATATCCAAAGCCTTTCGGAAGTGCTTGTACAGCAGTCTCCTGCACCGCACGGATCGCGTCACCTGTACTATACCCTTCGGCAGGCATTGCATTCACTGCAATGGAGTTGAACATATTGAAGCGACTCAGAGACTCGGCACCGTAACTACGTGTCAAATGTACGAACTGACTAAGCGGTGCCATCTCGCCATTAGACATACGCACAAATATATTGTTCAGCGAAGCCTCATCCACACGGTATTTAGGATCTGCCTGAATCATAACCTTATACACTTTAGAGAAACGATTAAAGTTGGAAACGTACTGTCCGCCATAATACCCTGACAGAGTGCTTAACACCGCATCCGGCGTAATACCGGCACGCTTACATTTGGAAGCATCCACTTCTACTGTCCATTGCGGATAACGAATATCGAAAGTAGAGTATGCCATCGCAATTTCAGGACGTTGGTTCAACGCACCCAGATATTGCTGAGTAGTATTAAAGAATGTACCGATATCTCCTCCCAGTTTATCCTGCATGTGCAGCTCCAATGCATTACCCATACCATAACCCGGAATCATACCCGGAGAAATGGCAAATATACTGGCATCTTTGATGTCTGCCGTACGACCATATACTTGCCCGATGACCGCTTGCACATCATTCTCTTTTCCTTTACGTTCATCCCAAGGTTTCAGCTTCAGAATCAGCATACCGAATGAATTACCCTGCCCCGCCAACAGACCGTAACCGGCTACGCGCTGCACATGCAATACCTGCGGGATATCCATCATACGCTTTTCAATACGCATCATCACGTCATTGGTTGTCTTCAATGAACTACCTGCAGCCGTGCTGACATTGACAAACACCACACCCTGGTCTTCATCAGGCACCAAACTGGTTTTGGTGGTATTCATCAGGAAAGCCAATAGTACTACCGAAGCCGCAAGAAGTGTCCATACCATCCATTTGCGTTTGATAAAGAACAATACTCCTTTCTTATACCTTTCAATCATTGCATCGAAGGCCGCATTGAACGCTTTACGAAAACGAGCTGCAAAATTGTTTTTCTCTGTACCATCTTCGTTGATATACGGTTTCAGGAACAAAGCACACAATGCCGGACTCAGCTGTCAATGCATTGACAGCTGAGATACCTACAGCCACCGCCATAGTCAGACCAAACTGGGTATAGAATGTACCGGAAGTACCGCTCATAAACGATACCGGAATAAACACGGCCATAAATACCAGTGAAGAAGAAATAACTGCATTACTGATACCTTTCATCGCATCAATACTTGCCATATACGAAGAACGATAACCCACATCAAAACGAGCTTGCACCGCCTCAACGACGACTATGGCATCATCCACTACCGTACCGATGACCAATACCAAAGCAAACAAGGTGATCAGGTTGATGCTGAACCCGGCCAACGACATAAAAGCGAAGGTACCAATCAAAGATACAATGATACCTACCAACGGAATAACAGTAGAGCGGATATCTTGCAAGAACACATACACTATCAAGATAACCAGGAAGACAGCTTCGAACAATGTCTTCACTACTTCGTGAATAGAAGCGTACAGAAAGTCATTGGAACTCATCACTTTCGTCAGCTCCACTCCTTTCGGCAGGTCTTTCGCCGCCTCTTCCAAAAACGCATCGATATGGTTGTTTACTTCAGTCGCATTGGAACCTGCGGTCTGAAAAATCATGCATGAAATCCCCGGATGTCCATTCATAGCACCATGAAAGGCGTAACTTTCTTCACCCATCTCTATATCGGCAATATCTTTCAGTTTCAGCACCTCACCGTCATCAGTAGAGCGAATGACAATCTCACCAAATTCTTCTGGAGTTATCAAACGACCTTTATATTTCATGGTATACTGATACGTCTCATCTGAGTTCTCACCAAACGAGCCGGTAGCCGACTCGATATTCTGTTCGGACAGCACCTGTGCCACATCCGACGGAATCAGTTTGTACTGAGCCATCACATCGGGCTTCATCCAAATACGCATGCTGTAGTCGCCACCCATAATCATCATATCGCCCACACCCTGAATACGAAGGATGGAAGGTTTCAGATTGATACTGATATAGTTGGACAGAAACTTCTCGTCATACGAATCGTCGGGACTGTACAAGGAAAACATCTGCAAGATACTGGTCTGACGCTTGGAAGTAGTCACACCCACCTGCGTTACTTCCGCCGGCAACTGTCCGGTTGCCTTCGATACACGGTTCTGCACATTGACCGCTGCCATATCGGGATCTGTCCCCTGTTTGAAATACACTGTGATATCCACCACGCCGGCATTGGAAGCCGTAGAAGTCATATAAGTCATGTTTTCCACACCGTTAATCGCTTCCTCCAACGGAGCGATAACACTCTTCTGAAGAGTTTCCGCACTGGCACCAAAATAAGAGGTACTTACCTGAATGGTAGGCGGAGCAATATCAGGATATTGTTCGACGGGCAAAGTGAACAGCCCGATGATACCCACTACCACTATCGAAATAGAAATAACAGCCGATAGGATGGGGCGTTCTATAAAGGTTCTTAAATTCATTTTCTTTCTTAGTTTTGTTTTACTTTAATCGGAGTACCTTCACGCAGCAAACCTACACCTTCGGCAACAATGATGTCCCCTTCTTTCAAGCCTTCGTTTACGATATATTCCTGTCCGCCGTTTACACGGGTTACACTGACAGGAGCCGATTGAGCTTTGCCGTCCACTACCTTATATACATAGGTGATATCCTGAATTTCAAAAGCAGTCGCCTGAGGGATAACCAAGCTTCCTTTCATCGTAACCGGCAGAATCACATTACCTGATGTGCCGCTATACAGCAAGCCGTTCTTATTGGGGAACACAGCACGAAGACTTGCCGTACCGGTTGTCCGGTCCACTATCCCACTGATGGTTTCAATACGTCCCTTCTCACCATACATGGACTTGTCATTCAGTTGCAACTCCACTTCGGGCATATTCTTCAACGCTTCTGCTTTGGAACCATACTGACGGGTCAGAGCCAACAATTGATTTTCGGTCATCGAAAAGTAGACATACATATCCGAATTATCAGAAACCGTAGTCAACGGCTGTGGCAAGCCGGCACTGACCAACGCACCTACACGGTAAGGCAAAGTGCCGATTACCCCGTCCGAAGGACTTTTCACCTCGGTATATGAAAGGTTATTGCGAGCACTGACTTCCTGCGCCTTAGCCTGAGCCAATCCAGCCTTAGCGGTCAGGTAAGAGTTTTCCGCAGTCTTCAGATCAAACTCTGAAACCACCTTTTTGGCAAACAATTCTTTCTTGCTGTTATAAGTCAGTTCGGCTGTGGCAAGACCGGCTTTAGCCGATTCCACATTGGCGACAGCGGTTTCCAAAGCTGCCTTATAAGGCACCTGATCAATAATAAATAATACTTGTCCTTTACGCACTGCCTGGCCTTCCTCTACACAAAGTTGAGTGAGGAAACCGGAAACTTGGGGATAAATGTCAATATCCTGACGGCCACGGATCGTGGCTGAATACGTAGTAGATAAAACTTTGTCTGACGGCGATACCCTTAACACCGCATACTCTGCCTCCGTCTGTGCAGCAGGTGCCTGTTTGCACGATGCTGCCAAAGCAGCACAACCAACTAATACCATTAGTCGCATCCATTTTCTGTTCATTGTTATCATATTCCAATCTTTTTTAATTCGACGACAAAGGTAGTTGGATTTTTACGAGCCGGCACATTCAATTATTAGCCACAATTGTTCAATTTAAGAACAAAGTTCTCCTTATTATAAAAATAATAGCTTATTTTGCGTCAAAATAAGAACAGACATGGATATATTAAGTTTACCGGATAACGAACCGTTCATTGCCGGAACAGATGAAAGCATAGATATTTGCTCTAATCAAATTATGAAATTGAGTGATGCGTCCATTTGCCATTGCCGCAGAGGAAAAGCCCGTATCGAAATTGATATGCAAGCCTACGAGCTGACCGAGAATACCCAGATCCTGCTGTTACCCGGCAGCATTTTCAATTGCACTTACGCCAGTGAGGACCTCAGTGTGTCCTATATTGTTTTCTCCGATACCCTGTTCAGAGAGATCACCTCACGTCTGGAGCCTTCTTTCTTCCAGTTTTTGAAAGAGTATCCGTGCATTGTCATTCCCGAAGAGCGTGTCAAGCCTTTTATCGGACTGAGTTTTGCCATGAAAGACCTGTATAATGACCGCGATAACAATTTCCGTCTTCAGATATTCAAGAACTTCGTGCAGAACTTCATCCTGGATTTCTATGACAAGACCCGGCATCTGTTCCTCCAAAAGAAGCCGAAAGGAATGAATCGCCAGGAAGAGATATTCAAACATTTCATTCAGTTGATTCATAAGCACTGCACTACGCAACGGGAGGTTTCTTTTTATGCATCCGAACTTTTCATCACACCCCGTTATCTCTCCACTGTGGTGCAAAATGTATCCAATGCAACAGCCAAAAGCATTATAGACCGCCATGTAATCCTGGAAAGTAAAGCATTACTGCAATCTACCAATTTGAGCATTCAAGAAATATCAAACCGGCTCTGTTTTCCTGACCAATCTTTCTTCGGACGTTATTTCAAGAAACATACCGGAGTTTCTCCTGCCAAATACAGAAGTAACCTAAATTAAACAATAGAGGCTGCCTTCACAATAGAAAGCAGCCTCTACCTTTATAATATTATGGAGTAAATATTATTCAGCCAATTTATTGTCTGAACCCAGCACGTTAATA
>UMKU01055205.1_pt1 | contig 8638 bp, 7 predicted proteins | sample 1966411 | NCBI WGS metagenome assembly UMKU01 (sample SAMEA4836187, study PRJEB28245) | human gut metagenome | biome: gut microbiome; material: fecal sample | place: Denmark | collected 2008
TTCGGGCATACAAATCCGCAGGCTAATAAAGGATGGATTTACAAGAGGTTTGTTGAAAGCAAAAAAGAAAACTACAGACTTATTATTGCGCCGACATCCAACAATATTTATTTACCTGAACACTATTTAGAAAGTATGAAGGAAGATTTTGACCCTGAATACTACAGAATTAATGTACTAGGAGAGTTTGGAAACTACTCGTCCGGGCTTGTTGTGAAAAATTTTACTGATGAAAATATAAAACATCTTCAGTACAATAAAGATTTACCGCTTCATCTCACTTGTGATTTTAACGTAGATCCAATGTGTTGGTGTTTGGCTCACAAAGATGATAAAAATATCTATTTCTTTGATGAACTTGTTATAGAAAATACTACCACTCAACAAGCAATAGATGAGTTCTTGCGCAGATATCCTGAACACCAAGGGGATATTATAATCAATGGTGATGCTTCAGGTGATAACCGTTCTTCTCAATCGGAATTTACTAATTATATGATAATAAAAAGAGCATTAGAAAATCATGGCTACAGCTCTAAATTTCAGTTAAGAGATTTTAACCCGCCAATTTTAAGAAGGATTCAAGCCTTTAATGCAAAAGTCCGAAACTCAAAAGGTACAGTATCATTATTCATTGACAAGCGCTGTAAATGGCTGCTGCATAATGTTTACAATTTATCTTTTAAAGAAGGTACATCTATTGTCGATGTTCCAACTCTTAAACAAATCAAAAACGACCACGATTTAAAATTCTTAGAGCACCCTTTTGATGCGGCTTCATATTTGGTTGATTACTATTTCCCGATTAAATAAGTTTTTCTCTTTTTAACATTTCTTGAAGCTCAAAAAACGTCTGTTTTATATTATTTTTGCTAAATTCTATATATTGAAACCCATCAATGTTTGAAAAAGATTCTACAATATCTTCTTTTAATATTGCGACTTTTTCAAAACCTAGTTTGCCTTGAAAAAAACCTATTTCATGAATAACATTTTGCCGTGCTCTTATTTTATCTTCTATGGTTTCATCCTCCGCAGTCATAATTATTACAGCGAATTTTGCTTCATCAGCAAAACCTTTCAAAATCTCACCAATATGTTGCCCCGAGCGAGATTCTTTTTCAAAATATATGACATTTGGGCATTTTAAATTATCACGTAGAAAGTTGACAACTTGCCCCCATAAAGGATTATGACCATGACCTACAAAAATAGCCTTTGGGATTTTAACGCTTTTAATTTCTTTTTCAGACTGAAGCTGTGTATCATTTTCCAATTCTATAAAATCTTCATCTATACTTTTATATAAAGATTTTAATATAGATAAATAATGCTCAGTAATTTCAGCAGTTGTCGCATGTTTAGGAGGATTTTGGAATTCTTCAAATGATATTTTAAACTTTTCGTAAGATAAAAATAGGTTTATTTCTTGTTTCCAACTATTCAATATGGTTTCATCTACTTTATATCCAGATGCATTTCTCATTAAATACAAGACTCTAGAACCGTTATTTAAATCATAGAATTCTTTATTTGCTAATAAATTTTCACCTATACTAATTAATTCTTGAATTTTTGCTATAGCCTTACCTTTGTTCATACATACTCCCATAATATTACAACTGATTTTATTTTAACAGAAGATTTTAAGAAGTTCATTTTTCTAAATATTTTTTTAATTATTCATAATATTTTAAAGGAGATAACATTATGAAGAGAATAATTATTCATTGGACAGGCGGAACTTATGTTCCTAATACAAAAGAAAAAGAAGATTATCATTTTATAGTTGATGCTCTCGGAACTATTCACAAGGGCAACTATACTCCTGAAGATAATCTTAATTGTTATGACGGCAAATATGCAAAACATACTGGCGGTGGTAATACAGGCTCAATCGGTATTGCTATGGCTTGTATGTTTGGATATAGAAATCCTAAAAACATAGGGAAATATCCAATGACAAATATCCAGTTTGAAGTTTGTATGAAAAAAGTTGCGGAACTATGCAGACAATATAATATCGCTATTACTCCTGATACAGTTCTCACTCATTACGAATTTGGACTTAAACACCCAGAAACAACTTCTGCCGGAAAACCTGATATAGGTTTCTTACCACCGTATCCAAATATTAAATATTCTGATGTTGGTTATTTTATCAGGAATAAAGTTCGGTGGTATAAAGAAAATTCCTAAAAAATACGTTATAGTATAATACTATAACGTATTTTTTTATTATATATTAATGTCCTAACCCCTCAAAGAAATCTTTTACATTATCCCAAGCACCGTGAAATTTATCTCCAACATAATCTACCCCGTCACTTATATGATCGGCAACATTTTCTATTATACCAGGCAACCCATGTAACTTATCTACTTCTTGTGCAGAATCTTGTAAGTCAATTGAAGAATCCGCAGAATCTAAGTCAATTTTAGGAATATCATCTGTTTTAGGATGACTATAACAAGGCTCTGGGTGTGGCCATACCTGATGTGTAGATAAAACAGCTAATGTACCAGCTGTAGCAGCTGCAATAGTTGCCTTAGGATTTTTGGTAACTTTTACAATTGGTGTTAACCCGTTAATTTTTGAAATCATTTTATAACCTCCTATTCTAGCTTCTATTATATTTCTCCTATTTCTATTTTGTAAATACATGTAGTCATTTAAACTTAATATATGTTTACAAAATATTGAATAAAATATCATATATTGTTAGTATTTACTCATAAATTACTTAGCGTTTTAGTTTACTTATGTTACCAGTTCAAGGCAGAAAATCTAAGCTTACATTTCAATCAGGGTTAAACAATAATCTTATACGTTTACAATCTACTTTTAATTGTAAACAAGCTGAAGAATACTTAAATAAACAGGGAATAAAATCTGATTTTCTTCAAAATAAGCCTATGGCTTTATCTATTAACCTTGCTGCTAGCATATTAAACAGATTAAATAATGCATTTTCATTCTTTTATTTTTGGTCACCAAATATTAATGTTTATAATAAAGAAGCTTTATTATTAGACTCAAATTTATATCATTTTTGTATTCCTGAGTGTAAAAAAGTTTTGAGCAACAAACCTGAATTTGAAAAAGCTTCAATTTTTTACTCAGATATTAAAAATTTGGAAGCATTAGATTTTCAAGCAGAACAAGCACATAAATACAAAATTAAACCATCAAGTCACTTCTTAACTGATATTATTCATGAAATGATGCATGCAATTTATGTAAATAAAATTTATCAAAAATATGGTGATAATGCCTTCTCTATTCTGCAAAATCTACAAAACAAACATTTTGGTAAAAAAGAAAATGAAGTCATAGGGGATATATTAGGAAAAGCAGCAACAGAACCTTTAAATCAATATCATGAAGTCTTTGCAGATACTTTTACAAAAGCTGTTTGTAATTCTCTTGATGAAAAAGATTGTATGCCATGTAAAAATCCCTTTGATTTATTTAAAGAATATCCGAAAGAATTTATTAGTATTATAAGAAAAATAATTAATATTTGAAATAAAAATTTACCAGATTACATTCCTTGACAAATTTATTGTTTGCTTTTTATTTTTATTCTGATATAATTTTTTCAGAGCATTACGCTCACAACTGCACAAAAGGATATGTTTGCGCTTTTATATTAGTACTTATGCCAATGGGTAAACCTATCACATGAAAATTAACAAATTAACTCAAATATCAGAAGGTCTTACTAGAATACCAAAAACAACTCTTGAAACAGTAAACCAGGCTAAATTACCAGAAAATATAATTTCACTACTAGAACAAGCTCCAACCAAAGATGTTGCAGATTTTGCCAACACGTTAACAGACCATTCTTCTATGCTAGAAACAGGTAGTATTGCTAGTGATAGTATTTCACAAGTAGCAGAGCATGCCGGGCATAATATTTTTGGCGGTGCTATGGTGTTTAGACTCATCAACCCAATTAGAGATTTCGCTAAGGGCAATATTTCTGCCGGATTAAAAAGAACTTCAGTTAATATTGTTGATTATGCAATTTATAAGGCGAGGTTAGTTTATGGTGGTCTAGGTGCAATACGTGGATTAATAGTTAAAATGCGTGGTGGTGGTGATGCTCCTGACGCCGGGTTTGTAAATGGTTTTTTCTACGCAATGAAACATTGGGGAAAAGGGCGAAAATCTGTTGAAGAAGCTCTTATAAATCCAAAACAATTTTGGCAAGCTTTAAAAAATAATCCTTTAGATGCTCAATATGCAATATATAATGAAGAAAGACAAAATTGGTTAAATAAACATAAACAATCAATATTGCAAAAAAGTGAAATAAACAGAAAATCAATTGAGGATTGGGGACAAGCAAGGCTTCAAATGCTTAATTCGTCACAAGAAATGTTACGTCACATGATAGCAAGAGAACAAGTTATTCAACAAGCAAATCAAAAACAAATAATAAATGTGGAAATTAGTAATAATGAACTAATTGGTAAACTTGAATCTTTAAAGGTTTTGCAACAGAGTTTATTAAATGATTTTAATAAATGTATTAAAGAAATGAAAGAAACAATGCAGTCTATTCCATCTGACTCTAAAGAATTTGAAACGATGCAGAATATTGCTAACTTATCTAACAATTATTATGCAGAAGAATTTAATAATATAAATGAAACTATAAATCTTGCTGATAAAATTTTAAAATTTAATGAATTATTGCATAAAAAGACATCACAAAAAGGATTTTCTAGAATTGCAGGTTATGACGATATAAAACAAATTTTAATTAAAAGATTTATAAAACCTGTTTTTTATTTTGATAAAAATAAAAAACAGATTATACCAAATGTAATTTTATTTTATGGTCCAAAAGGTTGTGGAAAAACATTATTTGCAAATGCCTTAGGAGATGAAACAACAAGTAATGTTATTAAACTGGAATTAACTTTAGATTCAGACAATGATTTTGAAAATTTACAAAAAGCCATAGAAGAAGCAAAAAAATTATATGAAAAAAATGGAAAATACTCCATAATACATATTGATGAAATTGATGGCTTTTTGTCAGATAAAACATATAAGTCTAATGAAACAAAAAATTTAGTACAATCATTATCTAATAATTATTGTACAATTATTGCTACTACTAACTATCCTGAAAAAGTTAATAGAAGTTTTATTTCTGGACAAGCTGTTGAAAAAATTTATGTAGGACCTCCTGACAAAAAAAATATTCAGGAGGTTTTAAGATATTATATAAAAGATTTCATAGATTTTGAAATAGACTATCAAAGCTTAATAAATATTTTGCAACAAAAAATTAATTACAATTTAAGTAATGCAAAAATTGCAGAAAGTATTATTTATGCTTTAAAAAAAACATTGTCAGAAACTGATAATAACCTCAACCAAAAATATTTAGAAGATATTATTGCAAAAATTGAACCAGATATAACAGAATCAAGTATGAAACAATATAAAGGAAAGGATTCATTATGAAAATTGAGACAAAACAAACTCAAACTCAAAATATACAAAACAGACTAAATGATACTAAAACTAATAGTATTAAACCCATTTTTAGAGAAATTCCAGATGAGTTTATATCAGAAACTGCTGAAAGCGCAGGAGAGCACAACGGTTTGATGGGATATATTGCTGCAGGAGTAGCAGCAATCGGAGCGGGATTTGCATTCTTTCGTAACCGCAAAGTTCGGATAGCTAAACAAATTGCTGAAAATGAAAAAGAAGTTATCAAAAAGGCTAAATCAGAAGCAGAAGATGTTTTAGCCAGATTAAAAACAGAAAACGAAGCATTAAATAAATCTATTGATAAATTGAATGAAGCTATATTATCACCAACAAAAAGTAAAGGCTCAAATAAAACAGGAAAGAGTCAGGCATATTCAAGTGGCAACAGTAAAACGGAAGGAAATCGCGCCGGTAGTGGAACAAAAGCAGGAAGCTCTAGTGGAAATATAGGAAGAAAGGGGGAGGCAACTGTTAATAAAGCACAACACTCTGCAAATATATCTATGAGTGAAGAAGATAAAAAATATTTTGAAAATGTAAAGCTAGAGTTGTTAGAGTCTATTGATAAAAGTTCAATGAAAGATGATATAAAAAAGGGTTGGCAAAATTCGATAAAAGAAGTTGTTGCTATAACACAAAATAGTAACAACAGCATTGAGCACAAAAAAGAGACTTTGGATATGTTAAAAAAAGAAATAGCATATCAAATAGAATGGACAACTAAGATGGATAATGTGGAAAAAAATTTATATGACATGAAAGAAGTAATTGAATATAATTACAGTACCCAAAAACGTAAAGAACTAGCACAAAAAAAAGGATTTGCTAGAATTTTAGGTTATCAAACTCAAAAAGATTTTCTTAATGAAAAGCTTATAAAACCATTGAAAAAAAATAGTGAAACCCCAAATATAATATTAATGTACGGTCCAAAAGGTACTGGAAAAACATTATTTGGAAAAGCAGTTGCTTATGAAGGAAATGCAAACCATATAAGTATAGATGTATCAATATTTCCTGAAGAAAATCTACAGAATTTGAAAGATGCAGTTAATAAATCAAAAGAATGTTTTGAAAAAACTGGAAAGAGAAGTATTCTTCTTCTTAACGAAATTGATGGAGTGGAATGTAATAAAGAATATATTGATATTATTAATAATTTGTCAAAAAAATATCATGCAACTCTACTTGGGACAACTAATTATCCCAAGAAGGTTGATACAGGAATTTTAAATGCCAACAATTCTGAAAAATTATACATGCCAACGTCAACACAAGAAGATATTACAAAGATATTAGAATATGTGTTAAAAGATTTTTCTGAACAGGGTGTTAATTTTAAAGAACTAGCTAAAATACTTACAGACAAAACAAATGGAGCAGCCTATAGTAATGCCCAAATATATGAAGTTGCAGACCAGATTGTAAAATTACATTATGGTGAAATTTTGGATAAAAAAGTTAAACAAAAGATTTCTTCAAATTTAGCGCCAATTTCTGAGCGAGAAATAATAGAGCGTTTGAATAAAATTGAACCAGATATTTCTAAAGAAGTGATAGATAGTTATAAGAATATATTTTAATCATAAAGAAAGGATATAAAATGAGAATCCAAGCAATCAACACAGTCCCAATAAGGTATATAAATAAAAGTACAAAAACTCAAAATTCGTATATAAGTAACCAAATTTCATTTGGTATTTCAGAACATGAAAGACGCGTTAAAGACAGAATAGATGATTTAACCAAAAATATGGGATTTATTGATAAGTATATTTTTGGAGGAAAGTCTAAAGCTAGACAAGATGCAGAAAAACAAATAGATAAAGAAGATTTAGATAGAGATAAGGAATTAATACGACAAGCTACTATTAATGAGGAAACTAGAAAGCGTGTTGCGGAACAAGCGCAATACACTGCTCGCATAAATCAATTAAATGAGCAAAATTCTGCTCGTATGGCAGCTTTAGAGCAGGCTCAACAACAGCACATTCAATGGCAAAAAGAGATGTTTGAGCAGACTCAAAGAACTAACCAGATAATAATGCAACAGATTGAGAATTTTTCTAATCTCATGAAAGAAATGCAAGCAATGAATGCAGAAGCTGCAAAAGTTCAAAAAGAACTATTTAGTGAACTAACAAATGCTCGTAAAGCAGGTAACAAAATCAGAGAAGAAGAAATAAATAAAATTAGAGAAGAACTTAAAAAAGAATTTGAAACTAAGTATAAAGCTAAAACCGAAGAATCTGAACGTACAAGAAATATGGAAGAAATGTTTCAGAAAATGCATGAAACAAATACTGCTAAGGGTTTTGGGAAAATAGCAGGTTATAAGGCTGAAAAAGAAGATTTGTTAACGCAAATAGGTAATTCTATAATTGCAGAAAAGAGCGGACAACCGGCAGAAATTCCAAATGGAATTTTGTTTTATGGTCCGAAAGGTAATGGCAAAACTTTATTTGCTAAAAGTTTTGCTGAACAATTAGATTGTAATCATATTAAAGTTAATGTAGATGTAGATGATATGGAAAATGCAAGAAATATTAAAAATGCGGCTAAACAAGCAAAAGAACATTTTGAAAAAACAGGTATCAGAACTATTATACAAATTGATGAATTTGATGGATTTTTGCCATTTGAATCAGATAATAGATTTAGAGCCTATATGAAGGATCTTTTAGATAATATATCTACAAAATATCATGCTACTATTTTTGCAACAACAAATTATCCAGAGAAAATTGATGATATTGTATTAAGACCAGGCCGTTTCAGTGTTGCGATTCCGCTTTCACCTGCAAATAAAGAAAATACATTAGATATTGTAAAACATTATGTAAAGGGGTTTGCTGATGATACTGTAAATTGCGAAAAAATAACTGATGAATTGATTAAAGTCCAACCAGAAGAAGCATATAGTAATGCAAAAATCAAATTTATAATTAAAAATTTGATTTCAGATATTGTAGAAAAAGGAAAAAAAGCATTTAATCATAACGAATTATTGGACTGTATAAAAAAATCAGCACCAGACATTTCAAAAAAGACTTTAACAGAATTTTTAGCTCAACATGAGTTAATTCACAAATTAATGGTTCATATGTAATAAAACAC
>UMKU01075172.1_pt1 | contig 8599 bp, 10 predicted proteins | sample 1966411 | NCBI WGS metagenome assembly UMKU01 (sample SAMEA4836187, study PRJEB28245) | human gut metagenome | biome: gut microbiome; material: fecal sample | place: Denmark | collected 2008
CATCGTTTTCGTTGCAGAACTGCTTGCCCTCATGAAATGGATTGTTTGTCCAGTCCAGTGTCCGGTTGAGCATGAAGCTGTACAGCACCTTTGCTCCCAGAGAGATGTTGTGATATTCTCGGTGGATGTTGCTGTACATCAACGGCTCCGGAAAAGGGATCCAGCTGTGCTTTAGTTTTTCGGCGATCTCCGAAAATTCCTCAACGGCGAATTTTCGTGTTACGATCCAAAACGGCAGCGGCTTCTTTTCCGGGATGTTGTTTACTCTGACTTTCATAAATCTTTACTCCTTTTCTCGCTCTCACTCATCTTAAACGGAACGTTCCCATGGCTTTCGGTTGCGGTTTGCTTCCTGCATACGGTCTGCAATTTCCTGTGCATGCTGTTCTTGCAGCGAACTTGCATAAAACCCAATTGCCTTTCCGATAAAGTCGGTGAAGTCTTTAGCTTTCCATTCTTCTGGTTTCAGATATGCCGGTATCTGTTCCAGAAGATCTTCTTTTCGGGGAACATATCGAACGTGTTCGATCTGATTTGGCTTATCAACTTCCATGATGTCTACAACGGCATCCATATCCAATGTTCCTGCCTTGGACAGCTTTCGCATAGCGACCGCCTGTGCTTTGTTTGGATAATGTTCAAATGCGGTGAGTTCCATCTCATCCCAGACATCATGCTGTTCTTTTGCGGTGAGATAGGATAGTTCTACACCGGTCACCATGCCGATCTTATTGTCATCAATGAGATTTTGTAATTCTGGAATTAGATAGGACAAGCGAATGTATCGCTGCACATTGCGTCCAGTCATGTTATACGTTTCGCCAATCAAATCCCGTGTCTTAACATTTTTTGCGACCGTTCCATTTTCAGGGCGACCAGAAATGCGTTCTCTAGCCTCTATTTCCATTCGCAGTGCATTGCCACGTTCGCACGGGAGAATATTCTCTCTAGTCAGTAAATTGCTTTCTGTCATAGCAACGACAGCTTCATCCATGGTCATGTTATGGATTCTGACTTCCAGACGATGATCTTCCGGAAAAATCTGTCGTGCAACATGGGTTCTGCGGTGTCCGGCGACGATATAGAATGTATCCTCGCCACGCTCATTCTTCTCTCCGGTACGGATCACCTCAATTGGTGTCCGGATTCCGGAATTCATAATGGATTCTTTCAGCTTGCTCATATCCTCATCGTCCCGGATGTAAAACGGGTGATTCGGAAATGTTACCAGCTGCCGGGGATAGATCATCAGCCGCTCTGGCATAGCAGCTTCGTCACGCTGTTCCTGAGTGGTGATGATCTGGGCGTATTTTGCTTCTTGTATGGGGCTGTTCTGCATAATTTCCCCTAATGCAGACTGCATTCTTTCTTGCGATACGGGCATATGTTCTTATTCTCCTTTCGTGTATTCCGGAAAGCGAAGCTTGATCGCTTCCCAGAAAAATGGTGCATATTCACAACTGAAAATGGCATCCACAGAACTGTAGATGCCATCTTCAAAACTATTCCAAAGATTAAATGCCAACCGAGTTGTCTTTCTGGAAGTATCAGTTTGCCACGAAAGTGACAATGCATTTTCTCCGAGAATCGCATCAGATTCCAGATCAAACAGGTCGCCAAAATGCTGATAACACACATCGTCCAGTGTGAACAGATATGCAATCACAGTGTGATAGCAGTCTGATGAACGCATTTGCTTCAATATCTTCCGGCATCGGTCGAAATGCTGTGAATTTCGGAAAATAGTATTCATACTTTCTTTTCCCCCATATTCACAATTTCCTGTACCAGTGTTTCAAATGCCTGGCTGCCCTTGCCGTTCTTGTCTTCTTTGAAAATTGACACGCCATTCAGAGATGCATCCTGAAAACGGACTGCCTTGGGAATTTCCGTATGCAACACGCCAAAATCGCTGTACTGCTCCCGAAGCATCTCGATCAGTGCTTTGCTGGTTACCACACGGCTCTCTACCATGGTGAACAGGATGCCGTCCAGTGTCAGAGCCGGGTTCAGTCCTCGACGTACCTGAGAAATGGTGTGCAGCAGCTGTGTCAGACCTTTGGTAGACAAAAACTGTGCCTGAGTAGGAATCAGCACCTCTGTCGCTGCGGTCAGGGCATTCTGCACCAGAATTCCCAGCGTAGGCAGACAGTCGATCAGAATGTAATCATAACCATCCTTCACAAATTCGATGTACCGCTTCAGATGAGATTCCCGGCACATACTGCTCATAAGAGCCATTTCTGTACCGGACAGCATAATGTCGCAAGGCAGCAGAGCTACGCCTTCCTGGCTGTGCAGAATCCCATACGATGGAGTTTTCGGCAGCTTGTCATCCAGCAGCATTCCATAGATGCTGGAAAGGGTTACTTCCAGACCATCGGAGTTCTTCCAGCCCAGTGCAGCCGTCAGACTGCCCTGGGGGTCGCTGTCGATCAGCAAGACACGTTTGCCAGTGTTGGCAAGTCCGATGCCAAGGTTCAGAGCGGTCGTGGTCTTTCCAACGCCGCCTTTCTGGTTTGTCAGTGCGATTACTCTACAGTTGCTCATAGTAGGTTCTCCTTTTTAATTGTTTTTCCCCGAAGGGTAGTGGGCTGGATACGCTCCAGCGGGCGGCAGTGAAACATACATTTTTGTTTAGTCAATTTTACTTGTCGTTGCTCTTACACTCTATCTCGACAAGACAAACAAATTTTATGATGTTCTCTTACGGTCTTTCCATTTAAAGAGTACAGTCTTTCTTTTTCGTTTTTACAAGGTCTTTCAAAAAACTCTCCGTTCCAGAGTTTCCCGTAAGCTTTTCCGTTCTGAAATTTCCAGTCACAATAAAATGCACAAAATCCATCTACCCCATAGCATCTGTGCAGTTTGATAATTCCGGTGGGGGTAAGTCCGATTTCTCTTGTCATTCTCCCATCTTCTTTAAGGGGGTCAGAGCACACCCATTCAAGGGCTTCGAGAAAATCCTCCCTTGTAATTGTGGAATGTTCTCTCCAATTGTTAAAGATACGGCTTTCACCGGCAAGAACGGTTTTCTTTTTGGTTTCAAAAAAATGATTGTTTTCGAGTGCATAACGATTGATGTCATTCACAATAATCTTCCTCCTCATTGGACTCCCATTCGCTGATGATGTAATCTGCTCGTTCATCATAGTTATTTTCCAGTTCATCTAAGCAATCCGCATATGCTTCATGCAGCTTTTTCATCAAGTTTTCATCTGATTTGATAAATGCTGTAACTTCGTCGTACTCCACATCTTCCACATCAGCATCAAAATATTTAGCAGTTTTTTGGATCAGCTTTTCTTTTTGAATTCCTACCGCATCAGCCAGATCGCCCAAATTGTCAAAAATGTCAAAATCAGTTTCGTAATGTTCGCGGTCTGTATAAATGGTGTAGTGGTCATCATTGAGCCACGAGTTGCCGCCTACATTGATAAAGGTGTCCAATTCAGCGGTCTGTTTTTCTTTATCGTAGTACAGATACACATCGGTATTATAGCGGTTCAGTTCCAGATCAAATTTTTTGAGCATCTCAGCCAGCTTTGCTACGATTGCTTCCCGATTTTTCAGTGTTCTCATTTGTTTGCCCTCCTGTTTGTACTTTCAATCATCGTTTTTCCCTCAGCGAATAAAAAAGCCATCTGAAAATTGAAACTGTCCGTTTCATCTTTTTCAGATGGCATTTTTTGTATAGAATTTACATTTTAGAAAAGGTGGACATCATGTCCACCTTACTTAAAATGCAAAAAATCCATCCGCTTTGCAGCAGATGCATCGGAATGTATCCACTGCAAAACAGATGGACTGTTTTGCGATATTTGCAGTGTTACGAGAATTTCTCAGAATGCTGTACGCATTTGATTCTTCCCGAAACTGCGTTGTTTTCGCCTACCCCAACATTTGCAAAAGAACCCTACTGGTGTCTATGCCAGATATGGTGCATATCAAATTCAAAGAATACTGAGGGAGAATCCGCAACTCACGGAAACTGAAATAATCGAATATGTAAACTCTCTTGAAATAGATCATGAATATATGATAAAGTTTCAGAAAAAAATAATAAGGGAGGATTCTTTAAATGTATATCTATCACTGGTGGTTAACAGGACACAGATTTATCCTCATGCGTACAGTGGCTTGAAAGAATATATAGGGAATAAGGATTTTGTTCTAGATGGGCGTGGTTTATATAGTGTATTTGAAGAGGCTGATTTGAAATATTATTTTAATTCCACTTTTGAGAAAAGGGTAGAGTTTCGCACAAAAACCAGCAAGAAATCTCTGGAAGAGAGCATCGAATACTTCAGAATTCGAGATCAGGCTGAATTAGAGATAGAGTACAACAGTTTGGATTTGATTGAAATAGATGCGTTGACCTTTTCAACGAAAGAATTGGTGCAACGAATATGTAAAGATGCGAATGCACTTCGGAAGTAGTGACAGAATTTGGAATTGTATTCTTTTATTTAGGGTGTGGAAAATGATTATTACAATTGATGGGAAATCTTGGTCAAAAAAAGCCACGTCGCAGAACAGTTGGCAGATAAGCTAGGAATACAGGTGTTTTCGTCTGGGTGGGTAGTTCGATATATTACAAAGTTATATTTAGAATATCAAAGAAGTGGCTATAATAGCGATACTGCTGTGGCAAAAGCGTTGGCAGTTGTAAATACTGTAGATATAAATACAATATACAGTGAAGAATTGAAGACATTGGAGATTGAAAGAACAATGAAAAAAGTTGTTTCTTACGCTGATGTGTTGCCTGAATCACGATATATAATGCAGAAATATGCATTTAATAGGAATATGGTGATTGATGGAAGAAAATCTTTTGAGTTATTTCCCGAAGCAGTATGCAAATTTTATTTTGAGGCATCAAAGGAAGAACGAGCAAGTTTGTATGCTAAAGTGATGGGAGTATCCTTTTTGGATGCTCTTAGCTATATTCGGTACCGGGATTCTTATGAAATAAATGTTGATATTCAAGAAGATCTCATCATATTGAACCCATTTCAATATGATGAGCAGGAATTATTAGATTTTATGTTAGAGAGGAGCGGGCATTTATGACAAAAGGAAATACGATGACGGATTATGATGATTTGCTTTGTCAGGCAAAAATCGAAATTCAGTATAATTATAACCAGTTTATAAAGTGGTGGAATGCAGAATTTCGCACTCATTTGGGACTACCAGAGTCCTTTTCAATAGAGAATTATTGGGAAGTGGAGGGCGGCTTTTGTATAGATAAGGATAGCTATGCGAAATTGCCTGATGATCTACATTGTTTTTTTGATAGTCGTATGTTTCTCCGACAGGATAAAGTTTATTTTAGGGGCTATACCTATTATGAATGTGATCCTACAGTTCATCGTAGATTTAGACTGAATAACCAAGAGGATTTACTGCGCCGATTCCAAAATAAGTGGAATAAGTATCCACATCAACTCACCTTCAAGTATTTAAATAATCAGCAAATTTCTTTTGAAAGCTGGGTTGGAACATTGTCATTTTTAGAGTACCTTTTTACCGATTTAGCAACGATACGCTGGTTTTTATTTATAGGAGAAACGTAAATAAAAGAGAATTGTTTCTGCGATTATCAGATGATATGTGATGATACAGATTGGTGTATAGAACAGATTAGTATGGCTATGATTTTACTTTTGATGTTTGACAATAAAAGTGCATATGACATCATTTATAGCAGTTACGAAAGAATTATTTCATCAGAATCAATTATCATGCTTCTTAAAACACAATATGACTTGTCAGTTAGTGTTAAGCCGATGGTTCGATCAATTCGTGAGGGTGATTCCGTCGTAAAAATATACGCAATATACAGACAGAAGCTGGCTCCTTTTTTAGCAGAAAACTCGTACAAAAAAGTTCTTCTGCTTAGTAATGCATTTGGAGCGATTAATTCTGGTTGCTTGTTGAAAAAATGTGTCGAGATAATGAATAAAGCCAGTGATGAAACCATAATCATTGATACAGAAAATATCAACTATTCGCAACACAGGTATTATCATGATCAATTCGGTTATGCATCATCCACGGTACGAATGTTTTCGGATTATTATTCTGTAGAAAATTACGATTGTGTGATTATTTTGGATGATACCGTTTGGACAGCTGGAACATACCGGAAAATCTGTCATGCTTTGAATTCTGAAAATCTATATCTGCTTCCGTATTCCTTGGATTGCAATTCTTTGATTTACAGTAAACAAGTCAGCCATAAAGATTCAGACATGTTTTCATTTGCTCAAGAAGTACATAGATTAGCTAGAGAAGTGGGAGGTATGTTGCCTGCATTCTTGTCTTCGTGGGATCGTTTGTCAGCAACAGCATCACATCAGGTTCATACAGATGATTCAAGTTATGATTCTGTGATGAACGGAGATGATACATTAATGAAATATCTGTGGGGACTGTATTATACTGACTATATTAGAAAAGAATAGAATCTGAAAAATTATATAACAGTGGAGAAATAGAATGGAAAAACAATATGCATTATCTATATGTGACGCTATGGAATTGTTTATGGATGATACGAAGTATAGTTTTCCTGTCAATACAAAATATCTCTATGTTGGTTCATATTTTTGTGCTAGATATTTTGTAAATACACCTTGGAAATTATGGAAAAGTGTATTAAATAGAATTGAGGGGACAGATATCAAAGCCGTTTTAGTGATTCCATTGCCTGGTCAGATGGACCTTGAGAAGACGAAGAAAATGGTTTCTAGATTGTTGGAGAAATATGGAGACATTATCAAAGAAATTGTGGTCAATGATTACGGAATGTTGCACTGGGTGAACCATCACTATTCAGAATATCCTATCTGGTGCGGTAGACTGATGTCTCGTGATTATCGTGATCCTCGTTTTGAAGAAAAGTTTCAGAGGTTCTGTCTCCCTTTGCGTCTCATAGATGGAAAAATTGATGATGTACCTGTGGTGGGAGTAGAAGGTGATCCAGTAACACAATTAGATCCAGTATGCTTTGAAACTCAAACCATTATCGGAATTCATTTTCCGTTTGTGTATCTTACAATGGGTCGCATATGTGAGATTGGATCGTTAGGTGAGCCGTTGCAAAGCAGATTTCGGCTTTATGAATCTTGTCGAAGACAATGTGCAAATGTTGCGATTTTCTATGAGCAGAATGGAATAGCCTACATAAAACAGGGAACGGCAGTTTTTGCAAAGGGTGATGATTTTATTCAGCATATTTCCTGTGCAAGAATACGATACATTTATTCATCGGTATTTGACATAATAGAAAAAAATAGGAGCAAAGAATAATATGAAAATAATGCTTCCAATCAATAATCCTGACATGGTTAGTAAATTGAAAAAAGTTGCTAATGATTCTGAATTTTATGCTGGTTTCTACCCGGATCGTTGGATGAATAAATTTGGAAACGTAGAGTTCGTTAACAAACGTGGCTTCTCAAAAGAGAGTAATGGAGAAGGTTTTGATTATGTGACTTCGCTGAAAAATGCTTGTGGTGATTCCCAGCTCCACATTGTTTTTAATGCACCGATTCATTCTGAAATAGAACTCTCATTTATGGGGGAGATTTTTGAGCAACTAGCAACTATTTCGATAGCTTCCGTCATTGTCAGCGATCCAAAACTTATTCTGATTGTACGAGAATGCGGAATAAATGTATCTATTAGCACAATCTTTGGGGCATATAATTCAGATTTAGTTCAGTATTGTGCTAATATGGGAGCTAATCGTGTGATTCTACCCCGAGATTTAACATTGCAGGAAATATCGGATATTATTCAAAAGAATCCAGAATTGGAATATGAGTGCTTTATTATGTTGGAAGGTTGCATTTATTCAAATTCTCAATGCCTGATTCGGCATTCTTGTGGTGCGATTTGTCTAGCTTTAGATGTTGCAGATTCTCATATGATAACTTTTGGCGATCAATTGGCTACAAAGCGTTATGACTTTGAAAATAACCGCAAACTGTTCACCCATAAAAAGGGTGCTTTTTACCGCAATTGTGGTTTGTGTGCAGTATGGGATTTTATGCAGATGGGAGTTAAATCTTTAAAGATTGTAGGGAGAGCTAAATCTGAGTATAAAATTTTGCTAGAAGCAGAGGAACTACAGCACGCTATGGAAATTGCAACGGAATGTGACAGTCGTCGGGAATTTCTAGATCGATGCCATATATCGGACATTAGGAAGAAAAGATGTGCCATGGGACTCGGCTGTTACTATCCTGAAGTGTTCTATGAAAATAAAATGTAGAAAAAACACCATATGAGATTTTAAAAAAGAATCAAAATCAGTTGTTTTTTAAACTGAAATAAGGTGTATTGGGGATAGCTATGTGGTGGTGCAATAGCATCAGTGAGAGTAAAGGTCGGTCACTAATTTGGATGAGTTAAGATGTACCCTTACCATACCCTTACCCACGAAAAATCACCTTTAAAATTCTGTGAATCATGGAAAATGTGATATGAAAAACGGTCATTTTTAAAGCAAAATACTGATTTTCGGACGTAAAATAAAGAAAATCTGAATCTCATAACCCGAAGGTCGTTGGTTCAAATCCAGCCG